>UOFG01000266.1_pt1 | contig 15201 bp, 13 predicted proteins | sample 1988411 | NCBI WGS metagenome assembly UOFG01 (sample SAMEA4712194, study PRJEB27164) | hydrothermal vent metagenome | biome: marine basaltic hydrothermal vent biome; feature: marine hydrothermal vent; material: mineral | place: Pacific Ocean | collected 2011-06-14/2011-07-23 | depth 1689 m
GATTCATGTTTTTGCCGTAGCCGTGCTTCGGGTTGAGCAACACATCTTTATATTCTTCAACAATATCAATAATATGCAGCTTTATGCCCAGCTGCTCAGCCGACCACAGGGCGTTGTTACGTTTTGTTTTCGATTTGTCTTTTTTGCGAATAGCGTGGGTATGGCCTTCTACGCAGAAGCCGGTAAAAAAATTAATACCTTCTACGTGAATGCCCTGTTCGAGCATAACCCGAGCGGCGAGAAGGGAGTCGAGGCCACCGGAAATAAGGGCGACTGCTTTGCGTTGCTGGGACATAATGGGTACATAAAAGGGATAAAAATATGGGCGTTTATTATATCAGTAAAGGCTTATTGGTGTCGCTATAAACGATGTATTCAGGGGGGCGGGCAGCAGTGAGGGTCTCACTGGGCATTGAATAGCACTACAGCTGGTGTGGATTTTAAATATGCTTCGCATTGTGCGCGCTAAACTAGCTTTTTCTTTTACATTGTCCTGCTCGCCATTTGAAGAATGGCTTTTATGCTGAGATGAATGCGATGTTAATTTGTATTCTTTTTTCCATGATGGCCAATCTCTAATGATAGAGCGGGCTCTTTGAAAGTTGCTGTTATCGTCCACCTTTATTTTCCTCATTAACAAGTAGATTAAGTTCTTCAATTAATAATAGCTCAGCTTCGAGATAAGATAATGGTTTCACTGGTACTCGTAACGCTGCTATTTGTTTGTCCCAGGAGACTAGCTTGCCTTTCTCTTTACCTTTGCAATTTTCGGCCACTGCTTAAGTTCATGGAAAATAAATCTACAAAGCGCCTGGGCCTACGCCAACAAAATGCTCAAAGTTTACCTTATCCTCGATAGAGTTACCATCAGCTATTAGTGGCAGGGCTGTATTTTAATTAAAAATACAGGATAATCAGCTGAATGTGAATGTCAATAGTAAGCTGCTGAAAAACATGGTTTTTTTCGCGTCCTGAAGCTTTTCCAAAGAAGGATGTTATGTTTAATAATGTGTATCGCAAGCAGGTTGTCCCCACGTATTAAAGCGTCATATGGATTTTTAAGCATGTTAAAAATAACTCCCTATGTAAGATATAAAGCCAGGTGTTTAACTGATCTTTCAGAGGCAGCCTGTATCACATCGTTGCTCGATTTAAAAATATACAAAATTTAGTTAACTCAGGCAGGCCATCCGGCGATGAATTCGGTATACTTACCGGCTTGTAAAATACAGACTGATAAAATTAAATGGCATATGACGTATCGACGTTTCAGGGGCTAATTGGCACTCTGCAGGACTACTGGGCGGGGCAGGGCTGCGCGATTGTGCAACCACTGGATATGGAAGTGGGTGCAGCCACGTTCCACCCGGCGACTTTTTTGCGTTCCATTGGCCCTGAGCCCTGGCGTGCGGCTTATGTGCAGCCCTGCCGCCGACCTACAGATGGTCGGTATGGTGAAAATCCCAATCGTCTGCAGCATTACTATCAGTTTCAGGTGGTGCTCAAGCCAAATCCTGAGAATATCCAGGCGCTGTACCTGGACTCACTGAAAATGCTCGGCTTTGATCTGCTGGAGCATGATGTTCGCTTTGTTGAAGATAACTGGGAATCGCCTACACTAGGGGCCTGGGGGTTGGGCTGGGAGGTCTGGTTGAATGGCATGGAGGTGACACAGTTTACTTATTTCCAGCAGGTGGGCGGGCTGGAATGCCGTCCGGTGACGGGTGAAATCACCTATGGCCTGGAGCGCCTTGCAATGTATATCCAGAATGCAAAAAGCATATTTGATCTGGTCTGGACGCGTGGCCCACAGGGCATTGTGACCTATGGGGACGTTTTCCACCAGAATGAGGTTGAGCAGTCCCATTATAATTTTGAACAGGCAGATACTGCGTCATTGTTTGCCTGGTTTGACACCTGTGAGAAAGAAAGTGCGCGGCTTATAGAAGCCGGTCTGCCATTGCCAGCTTACGAACAGGTTTTAAAGGCCTCGCATACCTTTAATTTGCTGGATGCGCGCCATGCGATTTCAGTGACCGAGCGTCAACGGTTTATTTTACGTGTGCGCACCTTGTCCCGCGATGTTGCCAGCGTATATTATGAAGCACGTGAAGCATCAGGTTTTCCCATTGGTCGCTCACCCGGTGAGCATTCGGTACAGGGAGAGAGAAAATAATGAGCAGCCGTGATTTGCTAATTGAAACAGGCACTGAAGAGCTGCCGCCCAAAGCGTTAAATAAATTATCGGATGCATTCGCCGCCGGTATTGAAGCCGGGTTAAAAGAGGCAGGCATTCAGTTTAAAAAAATAAAAGCCTATGCCTCGCCTCGGCGACTGGCGGTGCTAGTTGATTCGGTTGAAGAGTCACAGGCAGATCGTAATATTGAAAAACTGGGCCCCGCAGTTAAGGCCGCTTTTGATAAAGAGGGTAATCCAACGAAAGCCGCCCAGGGTTTTGCCCGGGGCTGTGGTGTTGAAGTCGCGGAACTTGCGCGTACCGATACAGATAAAGGTGAACGGCTGGTTTTTAGAGTTGAAGAAAAAGGCCTGCCAACTAAGGAGCTAGTGGCGGATATTGTGAGCCAGTCTCTGGCAAAACTGCCGGTGCCAAAACGCATGCGCTGGGGAGAGAGTGATGCTGAATTTGTGCGCCCTGTTCACTGGATGGTGATGTTGTTTGGGCATGATGTTATTGATGCGCAAATCATGGGTATCAAATCAGGCCGCGAATCTCGTGGGCATCGTTTCCATCATCCTGAAGTCATTAATCTACAGTCGCCGAGTGACTATGTATCACGTTTACGTGCGCCCGGTTATGTGATGGTCGATCGTGATGAGCGCATTGAGAGCATTAGACAGCAGGCAGAAGATGCGGCTAAAAAGCTGGGCGGGAAAGTATTGATCGATGAAAACCTGTTGCAGGAAGTGAGTGCACTGGTTGAGTGGCCCGTTGCGGTGTCGGGTGATTTTGATAAAGATTTTTTAGAAGTCCCTGCCGAAAGCTTAATTTCATCCATGCAGGATCATCAGAAATATTTTCCAGTTGTCGACAGCAGTGGGCACCTGTTGCCTCACTTTATCACCATTAGTAATATTGAAAGTAAAGATCCCGCTAAGGTAAAAGATGGAAATGAGCGGGTGATTCGCCCACGCCTGGGCGATGCAAAATTTTTCTGGGAACAGGATAATAAAAAGAAACTGGAAGATCATATTGAGTCACTCGACAAGGTGGTGTTTCAGAATGAGCTGGGTTCGGTGGGCGATAAATCGCGTCGAGTGGCGAGCATTGCTGAGGCCATTGCAAACGCGTTAAATGAAAATACAGCCTATGCGAAACGCGCAGGTTTATTATGCAAGTGTGATCTAATGACGGAAATGGTGTGTGAATTTTCAGATTTGCAGGGCATTATGGGGCGTTACTACGCGATTAATAATGGCGAGCCAGTGCAAGTTGCAGATGCACTCGACGAGCAATATATGCCGCGCTTTGCCGGCGATAAATTGCCCGCAGGTAAAACCGGACAAATTGTTTCACTGGCAGACAAGCTCGATACGCTACTGGGTATATTTTCCATAGGCCAGAAACCCACCGGTGAGAAAGATCCCTTTGCACTGCGCAGAGCGGCATTAGGCGTGTTGCGTATTTTAATTGAGTGTAAGCTAGATTTAGACCTGAAAGTATTACTGGGTTATGCAGCAACGGCGTATGCTGACCAGCCGGGTGCGGAAAAAGCGGTAAATGAAGTGATCGGGTTTATGCTGGGTCGCTTAAAAGTGTACTATACCAGTCAGGGAATTAGTGTTGATGTATACGATGCGGTTCTCGCACTGGAACCTACACGGCCGCTGGATTTTGATCGCAGAATTCATGCGGTTAATGCGTTTGGGAAGCTGGAAGAAGCGCAAAGTCTGGCCGCCGCGAACAAGCGTATTGGTAATATACTGAAAAAGGTAGAGGGCAGGCTACCAACCACCGTTAATGTTAAATTACTGGCAGAGGATGCAGAAAAAGCGCTGTATGAGCAATTGCAGTCGATGGCAGCCAGGGTGCGGCCTCAGCTGGATGTGGGTGATTATGCCAGTGCGTTAAAACAGCTGGCGGGTTTGCGTGACTCGATCGATGATTTTTTTGATAAAGTCATGGTTATGGTCGATGATAAAGCGCTTAAAAATAATCGTATTGCCTTATTAGCGCAGTTGCACGGTCTGTTTATTGAAACAGCTGATTTGTCCCGATTGCAATCATAAGCATATAGGAGAGCGGTTTTTGTGTTATCCCGTGTAGAATTATATATTCGATCATCTGTGTTCTGGGTGTTTCATGTTGTTAGTATGATACTGGTTGTGGCGAGTCTGTTGCTGTTTTTCTGGTTGCCCATTAATATGCGCTATGCCATTGGTTCCAGCTGGGCGAAAATGAATATGCATTTTTTGCGCTGGTTTTGCCATTTAAGTTATGAGATTAAAGGCCGGGAGAATATCCCACAACAGGCCTGTCTGGTGCTTTCTAATCATCAGTCAACATGGGAAACGCTGGCGTTCCAGCATTTTTTACCCAACCAGCTCTGGGTGATGAAAAAAGAACTGTTCCGGGTGCCTGTTTTTGGCTGGGGGCTTGCATTAATTGATCCCATTGCAATAGATCGCAGTGCTGGGAAAAAAGCCATAGACCAGATCGTTGAACAGGGTGAGCAGAAACTAACCCAGGGCCGATGGGTTATTATTTTTCCCGAAGGTACGCGCATTGCGCCGGGTGCTCCTGGCTTTGAGAGTAAATATAAAAAAGGCGGCTTTATTTTTGCTTCGCGTATCACGCATCCGGTGTTGCCCGTTGCACATAATGCAGGAAAATTCTGGCCGAAACATAGTTTTATAAAATACCCCGGTGTTATTACGGTATCAATTGGCAAGGCTTTTAGTGCGCATGGAATGGAGCATGAAGAAGTTAAGGAAAAGGTTGAAGGCTGGATCAAGCGGGAATTGAAAAAAATGTAAGCGTAGTATCCCTGCATATGGAAAGGATGGCATATGGACATCTCTATTAATTGATTATGCCCTCTGCGTGACCTGAAGCCAGAGAACACAAGCAATTAATAGAGATGCCTTTATTTAAAATACGCCGTAAAACCATTCCTCCAGGCTCGATATCCGCATCCATGCGACTTATTTGTTCAGGGTTTAACCAGCCCCAGGCGCAGTGCTTCAAGTGTTGCCTGAGCGCGATTAGAGACATTCAGTTTTCCATAAATATTTTTCAGATGGCTGGCGACGGTATTTGATGTAATGCCCAGTACATCGGCGGCCTCATTACGGCTCAGGCCTTTTGCAATAGCGCTTAATATTTCTTTTTCACGTTTAGACAGGTCGGGCTTGTCGGATGGCGTGATATCGCTATGAAAATGGCTGATCATTTTTCGAGCAATGGCAGGTGAAATGGGCGGCTCGCCTTTTATAATGCCCTGCAGGTTTTGAATAAACTCTTCAGTGGTCTGCTCTTTCAATAAATAACCCTGTGCGCCTGCCTCAAGTGCGGGAAACAGATAGTTATCATCATCGAATATTGTAGCAACCACGCAATAGGTATCGGGTGAGCTTTTGCTGATTTCACTGATAATTTCAACGCCATTGCCGTCCGGCAGATTGAGGTCTATCAGTGCCAGATCCAGCGGATGTCTGCTAATCAGCTGGCGAGCCTGTGCCAGGCTTGAGGCTTCATGGACTTCTATTTCCAGAAATGCCTGACGAATGATTCCAGTCAGCCATTCACGGGTTTCGGGGTGGTCTTCTAGTACGAGTGCTGTTTGCATCTATTGTATTTCAGCTACATCAGTAATCAGAAAGTTGATTCTTACGCAGCTGCCTTTGTTCAGGCCCGTTTCTTTGTCGCTAAGGTTGAACCAGCCGGCATTGCCACCTAATTCACGGGCACGTGTAGTTATGTTATTTATGCCTTTGCCGGGTATGCAGTTTTTAATGTCGAAGCCCCGGCCATTATCGCTAACTTCTATGCTAATTTGCTGGTGATCAATGTCGATAACCACTTCCATAAAACTGGCACTGGCATGCTTTATAATATTCGTTGTTATTTCGTGAAGCATGCGATTTAAATTTATATGCTGCCGAGGTGTAAAATTCAGGCCATCCAGAGCTTCCGGCTGATGCCACTTAAGCAACATGCCAATAGAGTTGAGCCGATCCTGTAGCTCTGATCTTACATCGGTTATAACATCAAGTATCGTTGCTGTCGATTTATTGTCAAGTGCGTAGATGGAGTTTCTTAGCGATTTTAGTATGCTGCGCGCAATAGAAATTGATTTATCGTCTTTTAGCATGTGTATAAGGGTAAGCATACGGGCTGCAACATCGTCGTGCAGGTCGCGGGCAATGCGCTTTCGTTCAACCGATGCGCCTATCTCTACCGCCTCTTCAATGGTGGCAAACTGCCGAGTTAGCTTAAGCAGTGATTTGACCAGGGCCAGATTATCATGGTTAAAGCGTACGGTGCTGCTCAGGCCGGTAATGAGATAGCCATGTGGTAAGCTGATAGAAGGGATTTCAAGCTGCGTTTGCTGTGCGTTAAGCCGACACTCTCTAATGGGTTCTACAGACGGTGTTAGTTTACAGTCGGTAAAAAAACGCTGCAATATCGCGCTCCAGCGATCGTCAATGGCTGTACCCTTATTAGAGAACTCTTCTATTAAGAAGGGCAGATTTTTTTCCAGGCTCTCAAGCATGGATTTCCCGTTCATGTTGTTAAACCTGGTAATCCAGGCTGGAAGTAGAGTATGCATTAAACCACCTCTGATGGCAAAATGATAGACTGACAGGCACATTCCAGAGTCATTCAGGGTCGGTTAGCGGTGCTCTTTAAGGTATTAGCTAATACGGCTCATGGCGGAGAAGCTTTTTATAAAGGGCGATGACATGGCAGGGCTTTTAATCATTTCCTTATAGTCGCCTTTAATAAATTTCAATTTTCCCGTCGACCAGGCCAGGCCCAGGCCAGTAGAGCTAACCTCTCTGTTGATCCACTCTTCCCAGTGGGTCTGTTTGGCGCGCAAATCCCAGTTTAAAGGCTGGCCAGTGTAGTTTCCGGCTTCAACAACATAGCCATTTTTTATAACGATGCAGGCGCGAGGGCGTGGTTCATCAGGAAAGCCATAGCCGATGGTTGAAGTGAATTTTATCTCATTGAGTTTTTTTGCCAGATAGGGATCTTTATTCCACTCGTCTTTATACTTGCTCATCCAGTCGTTGCCAAAGAGGTTTAGCATATGTCTCTCCATTTCCATTAAAAATTAAAGTCTGACTGTGGTGAATTTCCGTTGTCAGTGTATGTGACAATACCCGTCTATGCGAGTTCCGTCATATTTATTATGATATATCAGGCTATTTTAGCTCCATCGTCATGGCATGTATATTATTTTGCTTCAGAGTGCCAAGTGCCTCACGTAGTTGTGAATTGCTGTCAAATGGTCCAATGCGCACACGGTGCCAGTTATCGGCATTAATGGTTACGCTCTGAATGGAGGCCTGTACGCCAAGTAATGCTAAATTTGCCTTAAGGCGTTCAGCATCTTCATGGCTTTTAAAGGAGCCGGCCTGAAGTAAATATTTTTTAGTGCTACTGATATTTTTATTGCCGTGTTCTGTGGCCAGGTTTTCAGGAGCCTCAGTTTCTATTTCAGGTTCGGGTACAAAAACTTCGAGTTCAGAAAGAATGGTATAAAATTCAAATCGGGGTTTTTCATTTTTTCCAGTATTGGTTTTAACCGAAATATTTTCTGCGGATTTTGCAGTGTTCTGTTTCTTTTTGTCTCGGGCTTTTTTAAGTTCCTGTTTAACCGCCTGGGTGAAAGTGATGTTATCTGCGGGCTGTTTGTCCAGGTATACCAGGAAAGCGGCAAAAAAACCGATAGCCAGTCCCGCAAGCATCCAGATATATCCGGGTACGGGTTTTTTATTAGACATTTTTCGTCCTTTGAGATCGCGTGAAGATGCCATTACATGGTTTCAGGTGCGCTAACACCTAAGAGTTCAAGGCCGTTACATATAACATGGCGTGTTGCATTAATTAAGTTCAGACGTGCGTTTCGCTGGTTTTTATCGTCAACGATAAACTGATGTGCGTTGTAGTATGTGTGAAGCTGGTTGGCGAGATCGCGTAAAAAATGTGCCAGTAAATGAGGTTCTTCACTGAGTGCGGATTTTTCGATTAACTCAGGGTATCTGGCCAGTGATTTAACCAGCGCTAGCTCATGCGTTTCGTTGAGTAAGCTGAGGTTTTCGCTGCCGTTAACAGTGTCATGGCTTAACTTTTTTTCTTTTAACTGGCGGAAAACACTGCAAATGCGGGCATGTGCATATTGAATGTAGTAAACCGGATTGTCATTGCTCTGAGATTTGGCCAGGTCCAGGTCGAAGTCCATGTGCTGCTCGCACTTGCGCAGCACATAAAAGAAACGCGCAGCATCTGTGCCCACCTCTTTGCGCAGTTCGCGCAAAGTAACGAAAGAGCCGGAACGTGTAGACATGGGTATTTTTTTGCCGCCGCGATACAGAATGGCGAACTGCACTAATAATACGTCCAGTTTATCAACATCATCACCGAGTGCTTTCAGGGCGGCTTTTACACGTGGAATATAGCCGTGGTGGTCGGCACCCCAGATATCAATTACGCGGTCAAATCCGCGTTCCATTTTATCCATATGGTATGCAATATCCGAAGCGAAATAGGTGCTCTGGCCATTGTCGCGCACCACCACGCGGTCTTTTTCATCACCAAATGCAGTTGATTTAAACCACAGTGCGCCGCTTTTTTCATAAACGTAATCGGCTTTTTGCAGGCGCTCAATGGCCTGTTTAATTAAGCCTTTGCTGGCAAGGCTGCGCTCTGAAAACCAGACGTCATATTCAACGCCAAACTCTTTCAGGTCTGCGCGAATATCATCAAGAATAATCGTTAAACCCAGGTCGAAAACCTGGCGGTATGAGTTTTCACCTAACAGTGTTCTGGCTCTGTTGATGAGCGCATCGATGTGTACTTCTTTATCGCCCCCTTCGGGTTCATCGGCAGGGATGCCTTCATATACCGCTGGCTGCGGGTGCATCAGGTTTTTATCATGCTGAGCAAATAGTTTTTCGGCGATGTCTTTAACATAATCGCCCTGATAGCCATTGCTGGGAAAGTTGAGCTGTATGCCACAATGTTCAAGGTAGCGCAGCCATACGCTGGTACCCAGAATATCCATTTGACGGCCTGCATCGTTTACATAGTATTCGCTTTGTACACAAAAGCCCACCGCACTCAGCAAAGAAGCCACGGTTGCGCCATAGGCCGCCCCTCGGCCATGCCCTACATGCAGGGGGCCAGTAGGATTGGCGGATACAAATTCAACCTGTACTTTACGCCCAGCACCAATATTGCTCAGGCCGTAGGTGTCGGCCTGCGTGTTAATAGTGTTAATAATGGACAATGTATTGCTTTGTGCAATAAAAAAATTAATAAAGCCCGGGCCGGCTATCTCAACTTTTGTGAGCTGGTTGTTGTCAGGCAATGCATCAATCAGTAGCTGTGCCAGCTCGCGAGGATTCCTCCCCGCAGGTTTTGCCAGCATCATTGCCAGATTGCAGGCAAAATCTCCGTGGGTGCTGTCCTTTGTGCGAGAGATCTGGATATAGGGAGAAAGCTCAGATGCAATAACACCACGGGTTTTCAGGCTGCTCAGGGCCTGGGTTAGTAAAGTCTGGATTGTGTTTTTCAATGTGTTGGCCGGTAAAAATTTAGAGCACGAATTTTACATGCAGAAAGGCGGCGTGACCAGCTGACTGTGCAATGAAATATCATCCAGAAGAAATCAGCGAGGCGGATTAATTAAATTTCCGCCAGTACCTGTTCGGCCATTGAAATCGCCTGCCCAAGGTAGCCCGAGCCGAATAAATTCAGATGATTGAGTATGTGATAGAGGTTATAAAATGTTTTGCGCACCTTAAAGCCCTCATCCAGTGGCCATGCTTCGTTATAGGCCGCATAGAAATCGGCGCTAAATCCACCAAACAGGTGTGTCATGGCAATATCGGTTTCCCGGTCACCGTAATAAAAGGCCGGATCAAAGATGACCGGTGTACCCCTGGTGAGGGATGCAGCATTGCCCCCCCATAAATCGCCGTGTAGCATAGATGGTGTGGGCTGGTGGTGGGTAAACAGCACGTGGAAATCACTGACCAGCTTGTCCGATACGCCCGACAGGGCTTTGCCGTAGCCGTTGCGTTCGGCCAGGCGTAACTGTGGCAGCAGGCGTTGTTCTCGCCAGAAGTCTACCCAGTGTGCATGTTGCTGATTAGACTGAGGCGTGGAGCCGATGGTATTGTTTACATGCCAGCCAAAGAGTGGTGCATAAATCTTATGCATGGTGGACAGTTGCTGGCCGAGTTGGCGGGCCGATGCGCTGGAAAGTGCCCTGTTGCTTAGCTCCAGGTATTCCATAACAAGCCAGGCCAATGCAGTGTTTTGCCCGGTGTACTGCCCAGTGCATATCGGTTGTGGCACGTGTACTGTTTTGCTGGCAGCCATTTCCTGTAGCGACAGCGCTTCAATCTCGAACATATCGCCATGTTTTAAATCGTTGAGCTTAACGAAATAGTGACGCTGGCCATTGCTTATTTTAAATGCCTGGTTAATACTGCCACCGGCAACCGAGATATGGCTGGTGGTTCGAAAGTCAGATGTTGTGTGCAGGCTAATCTGTTCAGAGATCTGTTGCCACAGTGTCATAAGGTTTACTCATTGCGTGCAGGAGTGTTAATCTTAATCCTAAATGCATCAGTTGACCACGCAATAGTGCGGTAAGTTATTGAGACTATTGAATATTCTATAATCTCGCTATTCATCCGTTCGGTTTTGTGCAGGGATGCACGTCCACGCTCCTTTGCATGCATGCAATCGCGATATTAGTGCATCCCTGCACGTCCACGCTCCTTTGCATGCATGCAATCGCGATATTAGTGCATCCGTGCACGTCCACGCTCCTTTGCATCCCTGCAACCGCGATATTAGTGCATCCCTGCACGTCACACGCAAGCGAAGGGCGCGTGTAAAGATGACACGCTTTATCGCGTGCCAAAGGCACACAACCGTGCAACGACTCTTTTTTTGACTACGCTATAGACAGGGTGCTCTCAGAAGCACACTTTGAGGCGTTCAACTGATGATTTCAGGTTAATTGAGGTTAGCACTAAATATTCAGATTATAACCGGAAGCAAATATGCCATCTCACGCGAATATCCCCACATATGAAGAAATTTCCAGTGTCATCAGGGTTTTTTACAAAAAATTGCTGTCTCATCCACAGCTCGGCCACTTTTTTGAGCATCTGGAGGATTTTTCAACACATGAAAAACGTATTGCTGATTTCTGGTGGATTAGCATGGGGGGAAAATTAGATAAGCCACCTGAAATAGATATGACTGGCAAACATTTCCCCCTGGGTATAAAAGATAATGATCTGGAAATATGGCTGAGTCTGTTTAGTGAAACATTGCTTGAGGAGCTGGCGGAAGAAAAAGGCATCTACTGGATGGATAAAGTGATGACCATTGCCGCACGGCTTAAACAAATTGTGATTGATAATCAGGCGATGGGCGTTCAGATAAAAGAATAACCCTGGATCGGGCACAGTGTCAGTAAGCTAAGCGCCAGGCATCTTACTACAGTGGGGTTAAGAGCGGTTAGCTGTAGCCGGTGGCCAAAAGCCAGGGGCGTTCTTCAGGCTTATTGATTTCGTGCGACCCATAATGAGTCATTTTCAAACGCCGGCTTTGGGCGTACTTATACACAGAGGTCGAAATATTCCGTAAATTTTGATCAATAAATAACCAGATCAACGGTGTTTTTTGTAACTCATTGTTTTTTAAAGATTTTATATTAGCTCAAAAAATGACCAAAGAGCAGCATCATGTATAAATACGGCCATTTCACTGGGAAATTAAAGTGTTTTCAACAGACTTATCCACAGCTTTAGTGGATAAGTTGTTATTGAGTTTATTTTCAAGGACTTAGCTTATGTATGTTATGTGATTACTTTAAGTACATGGGGTAAATGCAAGGTGTAAAGTACAGAGTCGGGCTAATTTCTGGGCCCTTATTCCCATAAAAGCAATTACTTATACACACCTGAGCAATTCAGTTGAAGTGTTTTTATGATAATGCTGTATTTATAGGCTTTCAGGCTAAAGCTTCTTTTAACTTATTGAATTTATTGAAAATTTAAACTGGTTAAAAAACAGGCAGTTTAATGAAGTTCTTGCTGTAGTGGTGATTTTTAGCAGATATGAATTGCTTTTCCACAGAGTTATCCACAGCTTTTGTGGAAAAAAGAGAGCAGCCGATTAGGTGGTACTTGTTGATATCGATATCAGTCCTCCTCTTTCATGGCATTCACTGGCACAATAGCGGCATGTCGTATACCTATCCTCACATCGCTCAGGTGGCTGTTCCAGTTCCATTGTATGGGCTGTTTGATTATTTAATTCCTGCTGAGCTGGCAAATTTGCTGCATCAGGGCTGTCGAGTCAGGGTGCCTTTTGGTCGTAAGCAACGGGTAGGCATGGTGGTATCAGTGAGTGGTGAATCGAGTTATCCTGAAAACAGGCTCAAACCGATTTCTGAGCAATTAGATACGCAGCCCGTTTTGGGCGGAGATATTTTTAAGTTGCTTGAGTGGGCTGCCAGTTATTACCATCATCCACAGGGCGAAGTGATTTTTAGCGCGCTTCCCAAACTGCTCCGTCAGGGGGAGCCTGCAGAGCTTAAATGTGAGAAATGCTGGGTTTTAACGGCACAGGGACGAGCGTTTGATGCGGATCAGCTGGGCCGAGCCGTGAAGCAGGTTGCCTTATTAAAGTACATGCAGAATTCAGCTCACACGGCACTTTATGCAGAGCATTTTAATAAAGACTGGGCCCACTGGCGTGTGCCATTGCAGTCTCTGGTGGAAAAATCATTATTACAGACTGAAGAAAGAGCGGCGGCGGATGTGGATTTGCGTGTTACGGATAAAATAAAGCCGTTGCAATTAAATCAGCAGCAAACTGACGCAGTACAGGCTGTTAAACAGGCGCTCGGCCGCTATCAGGCGTTCCTGTTACAGGGCATTACGGGCAGTGGAAAAACAGAAGTTTATCTGGATATTATTGACCAGGTGCTGGCAAACGGGCTTCAGGTGCTGGTGCTGGTGCCTGAAATAAGCCTTACACCCCAGCTAACTCAGCGGTTTGAGGCGCGTTTAAGTGCAAATATTGCCAGCCTGCACTCCGCATTAAATGATACACAGCGCCACAGCGCATGGGTGCAGGCCAGTAAAGGCATTGCACGGGTTGTTATTGGCACGCGTTCCGCATTGTTTACACCGATGCCCGAGCTGGGTTTAATTATTATAGATGAAGAGCACGATGGCTCGTTTAAGCAACAGGAAGGTTTTCGTTATCACGCCAGAGACCTTGCCCTGGTGCGTGCAAGAAATAGACAGGTGCCGGTGTTATTAGGGTCGGCGACACCGGCGTTTGAAAGCCTTAAAAATGTAAGGGACGGGCAATATCAGTTGCTGAAATTAACAGTGCGAGGCAGCAGCGTTGCACGGCCGCCCAGGGTGAGTTTGCTGGATGTTTGTCGGCGTCCAATGGACGATGGGATTTCCTTGAAATTGCTGGAGAAAATATCAGCGCATTTAAAAAACAGAGGCCAGGTGCTGCTGTTTTTAAACCGGCGAGGCTATGCGCCATTGCTGATGTGCCATGAGTGCGGCTGGACTACTGCCTGCCAGCGATGTGATGCGAACATGACACTACATCATCATAACCAGCGGTTACGTTGCCACCATTGTGGCTATGAAAAAAAGGCACCTGACCAGTGTCCGCAGTGTCAGCAGGAAACCCTGGTGATTCCGGGTGCGGGTACAGAACGCATAGAAAAGGCACTAACGGAAAAGTTTCCGGAGGTTAACATTAGTCGGATTGATCGCGATACCACACGGCGTAAAGGTGAGCTGGATAAAAAGCTGGCCCAGGCTCGATCGGGTGAAATGGAAATATTAATTGGCACCCAGATGTTAGCCAAAGGGCACGATTTTCCCAATGTTACGCTGGTGGGTATTCTGGATGCTGACCAGGGCCTGTTCAGTGCGGATTTTCGAGGCACTGAATACATGGCGCAATTAATCGTTCAGGTTTCTGGCCGGGCGGGGCGAGGGGAAAAACCCGGAGAGGTGATTATTCAGACCCATCATCCTGAACACCCACTGCTGCATATTTTGCTGCAATCAGGTTATAACGGGTTTGCAAAAGAGGCCATTAAAGAGCGCAAGCTGGCGCGGTTTCCGCCCTATACATATATGGCGATTTTGCGCAGCAGCGCCATGGTAAAAGAGCAGGGGCAGCGGTTTCTGGATGAATGCCGGGCGGCCTGTCAGTTTGCCGACATACAGCTCTTTGGACCATTACCAGCCCCTATGGAGCGCAGAGCAGGGCGCTTTCGATGGCAGTTAATTATAGTCGCCAATGAACGAAAAACGCTGCATGGTGCCCTGCGTCACTGGGTGCCTGAAATTGCGAAGCTGAAATCCGCTAACCGTGTTAGATGGTCGATAGATGTTGATCCCCAGGAGATGTTTTAGTCAGAGGTTAGATGTCTCGCGCCTTTGGTTTTTCTATCGGGTTTGATAGCTGGAGTGTGCGCAAAAAGTGTCTCATTGCGCAGGTGCCTTCCTGTCCGTAGCAAGAAACAGCAATTTGATAATCAGTAGCAGCAGTGGCGTGCCATGCATAAACAGGTCGAAGATATCGATGGGCTTGCTCAGGCTGGCATCAAAGAGCATTTTAAGCTTTTGCCACAGATGAGGTTCAGGCGCAAAAGGAGCCATTGCCAGAAAAAAAGCAATAACCGCAATGGGGAGTACAGGGATGTTCCTGATAAATTTTCGCATAGAAATGGTAAAAGTCCTGTTATATTTAAAGTGACTGCGGATAATATTAGAGCTTCACTCGGCTGTCAAAGGCCGTATTTGTCGGGGCCTGAATGAACCAGTAGACCGTGCAGTAACGTGTTGAGTATATGAAAATGCTGGATATTTTACGATACCACTGTTCACGCTCCCAGAAGCACACTCTGGGGTGTCCAACTGATTATTTCAGGCTGAACTGCCTGG
>UOFG01000286.1_pt1 | contig 14919 bp, 9 predicted proteins | sample 1988411 | NCBI WGS metagenome assembly UOFG01 (sample SAMEA4712194, study PRJEB27164) | hydrothermal vent metagenome | biome: marine basaltic hydrothermal vent biome; feature: marine hydrothermal vent; material: mineral | place: Pacific Ocean | collected 2011-06-14/2011-07-23 | depth 1689 m
GGTGGTATGATGTCAGTAATTATCCGGAGTGCGTGATCAACTTAGCCCAAAAGTAGAACATTACCAAATAATAAATGAATAATATAATTTCTGAATTAAATGAAAAACAAATCAGGCAATTGCATGAGCTGTATCTGAATGAATGGTGGACAAAAGAAAGAACATTAAAAGACACTATAAAATGTGTCCGAGGCTCACAGGTATGTATTGGCATTGTAGATGAAAATAATAATTTAATAGGCTTTGTTCGGGTAATAACAGATTTTATATTTAAAGCACTCGTGTTTGATTTAATAATAAATAAAAATAAAAGAAACCAGGGCATAGGTAAAAAACTAATGAAAGAAATGCTACATCACAAAAAACTATCAGAAGTTAAGCATTTTGAGTTATATTGTTTACCAGAGCTAAAAAGCTTATATAAGCAATTTGGTTTTAGTGATGATATTAAGGGCGTACAGCTATTAAGGCGAAAAAACGCATAATCGGGTAAGGGCTGACATTTAATCAATCCCGTATTCAAAAATCAAGTGCACCACTCTGGATGCGGTTCCGCACAGAGTGAATCCTGAAAGTATTTAAAATAACCAGGCCGATTAGCTCCTCATTATTCCAGGGCCTTGATAGATCAGCTATGATAATGGATTAAGAATAAGCAATCCTATATATCCTGAATTAATTTTTATATAGAACAAAAGCCTGAATTGCAGACAACAGAGAACATCAATCACTGATTGATAAAAAATACTTTTATTTACAGGTTGTTTTTATGAAAAAAACTGTTTGCAGACCATTCACTGATAACCGAATTTTTCACAGGCTATCTTTAATTTGAATGTTTTAACCTAAAAAGATCAGTTGAGCACCCAGAAGTATGCCTTCAGGCGCTCAGCTGATTTTTTTAGGTTTAAGAGCGTGATAATTATCTGTCCTGATATTCCTGTATAATTGCGTTAACTTCAAATGAAACCGGTGCATGACGGGGTTTTGGTATAATCTGCCCTCTGATTTTGATTGATTTTTTCTATTGATTAGCAATTTACGTCTGTGGTGGTATGATGTCAGTAGTTATAATGGGTGTCCGGGTAAAAACGGTAAAGCTGTTCGAAAGATGAGGGGGGTGAGAGTGAAACGCTTACATTGCATATTAATATTAGCTGGCTTTATTTTTAGCTTCATATCTGGTGGAATAGCTGTTAAATATTATTCAAACACTGTATGGGGTATTTATAAAAAAATTTTCGTTTGGGATGATACATCAAATCATAGTTGGCCTGATTCATATCAAATTGTTTCAATTAAAAGTACAAACGATGAACAAAGTCAAAAAGCATATTTTCACAAAGCACATTCATCTCAAAAACCACTACTGGTAAGCCTGCACGCCTGGTCAGGTGATTTTCGTCAGGATGACCCATTAGCCAGCATTGCAATGCGATATGACTGGAATTATGTTCATCCAGACTTTAGAGGGCCAAACAGATCAAAGGATGCGTGTTTAAGTAAAAAGGTTATTTCTGATATAGACGATGCTATTCAGTATGCTCTTGATAATGGAGCAGTTGATCTGGAAAACATATTCATTGTTGGGGAATCTGGTGGTGGTTATGCAACTCTTGGTGCATTTCTGAGGACAAGGCACAAAATAAAGGCATTTTTAGCCTGGGTGCCGATTAGTGATCTTGTGGCATGGTTTTATGAATCAGAAAATCGTGACTCTAAATATGCTGATGATATATTAAATTGCACATCTAATCCTAAAGATGCAGTTCTTGATATCAAAGGAGCAAAGGAAAGGTCGCCTATATTCTGGGATATCCCGACAAACAACAACGGTAGACTTGAAATATTCGCGGGAATAAAGGACGGTTACACGGGTAGCGTTCCTGTTTCACATTCCATATTGTTTTTTAATCGACTTGCCAGACACTATGGCCATTCTAAAAGCGAGGTAGGGAAATCCGATATCATCAAACTTGTAACAAGAGGAATTTCCAGAGACAATAGTTCTGGAAAAATAGGTAACAGAGATGTACTATATTCTAAGAATATTCCACAGGCATCACTCACTATTTTTGACGGTAGTCACGAAATGTTACATGAATATTGTTTTCAAAGGTTACAGGAAATTGCCGAACAAGGCGCTGCACCGGACAGCTCTTCAGATTAACAGAGCATACGGCAAGAAACAAGTTTATTAACACGTACTAATGTTATTATCTATAGACCATTACGCGGGGTGTCTCGTTAAACTGTTAAGCCCTTATATTTCAAATTCAATTTATAAGGATCTATTTAGATGCCCCACCCACTTACTTAAACAGGACAACCATAATAAAATTATGCTTTCCAGGAAAGATCATACTTCTCAGGGAAGGGGCCATCTTTGTAGTCTATTGGTGATGTTGCCTGAATATCAGTGCGTAGCATCACCTGTCGAATCATTTCTGGAATCATTGCCATACCAATATATTTTCCCAGGCAGTCGTGGGAGGCAAAGCCGTAGTTAAAGTGATGATACCAGTTGCGATTAGCATTAAATTCATCCGGGTCGTTATAGGCATAGGTATCAAACATCGCGGACTGAGTAAGTGTTAATACATTGGTGCCTTTGGGAATAGTGGTTTCTCTATCAGTCCCTTTGGCTATTGTATAGTCCTGCGACATTTGTCGAAACATATAAGGGCTAATGGGCACAAAACGTAATGCTTCCCACACCATGTTATCAATCTCGGTGGTATCTGTTTGAGCTGAAGCGGTTTTTGCCTGTATCAGTAATTCGGGCCGGTCAATGAAGTACTGGATAACCTGTGCGACTGCCTGAGATGTGGTCTCAATCGAACCAATTAATAATCCACCGGCATTGGTACCAATACGTGTTAGCGAGAAATCGACCTGTTCTGCAAAAGCTGTGCGCAGCATGCGCTTTACAATATCATCTTTAATCACTGTTGTTTTTTTTCCGAAAATTAAACGAACGAGATTAGCTATTTTATGAAAGGAGGAAAATAGCCGGTCTTTAATCTTTACGGTGAGTATTTTACGTACCATTAAAACAGTAATATAATCAACCAGCTCTTTTGAGCACTCGGCGTGAGTTGCTACAATGCGATCAAATTCTTCTTTGGAATTTAAATCAAATGGCTGATTATGAAAGGTGTTGTACTGATTCCAGAATGACCATTTGAGTAGTTTCTTGCGATCTATGCCATCCAGGCCAAAATACGCCTGTACCATAATTGCAGGCACCATGCGACAATAATTGTTGACGATTTCAATATGACCACTGGCATTATCGAGAGTGTTTTTTGCCGCATCCTGAATTATTTTTCGAACGCGAGGGATGTCGTCACGGTTTAGCATACCCTGCATTATTGATTTTTCGCGATAATGTAGAGCGTCGTCATCATGAGCCATTAAATAACCCGGGTCAGTTGATGTAACACCCATTTTCGGCTTATAAAGATCGACAGTGAAGATATCTGGCATTTGCAATGCATCACGAATATCTGTAAATAATGCCAGTAAGGTGCATTCAGGCGTGACTAACACGGGTCGTTGTTCACGTAATTGTTTGAAAAATTCCAGAGGTTCTGTCTTCATCCACTTTTGTACTAGTGGATATTTATCCACCTCTGTGGCCGCATCATATTCTGCAAGATAATCTTTTGTCATAATCTTATATCCTTAAAGAGTTTTGATGTATTCAATAAGATCCCAGCGTTGCTCACGCGTGAGTGCGGGTAGTTGTGTGCCATCCATCTGGGGTGTTTTGCCAGCACCGTATTCATGCCCACTATTCATGTCTCCTGCTCGTGAGGTTTTAAATTCAAAACCATCATAACCCTCTGATCGGAAACCTACTTTAACAGGGTCAAATTCACGACTGCCTACGGAAAATGAATCTGGGCGAAATTCGCCTTTTTCTGGGTCATCCGGGTGCCTTTTCGGCAGCAGTAAATCATATAATGTAGGCACTGAGCCATTATGTAGATATGGTGCGGTTGCCCATATTCCATTCAGTGAACGGCCTTTATATGCAACTAATGAGTTATAGGGGGAAGAGGTGGTATCTGCTTTATAATTACCGCTTTTGATCATGTAGGGCATGGTGTTTTCAAAAAATGATGCTGCAATGGTGTAGATTAGATCTAACCAACGGTGCAAAAACCATTTATCGGCATCAGGTGTTGCAATCACACCTTTTGTCGCAGATGTCAGAATCTGCACTACGGGTGCGTCTTCGCCAATAATTAAGTCGCCTACATCGACAGACTGAAGTGTGTGTTTTAAGTTGCCGGATTTACCTTTGTAGGAGACTGCATTCATTGCTGCTGCAGTGTCAGTGCCAATAAATTCCAGTTCTGTCATCTGGGCAACGACAATACGATCCCAGTTTTCACGATCAATTACTTCATGGCAGGACTGGCAATACTGTGAATAAATGAGCTGGCCTCGTTCAGCTTTTTCTTTATTGATATTGCCGAGAATTTCCTGAGGCCATACGGGTGATTGCAGGCTTTTCAGGTGTGATTCCAGACGGCCCAGGTTTACCAGATCGGCAGATGATTTGAAATTGATAATTTCGTTTTTCTTTTTCTGCCCGGTTAGTAGCGCAGAAAGATTAAAACCATCTGGTTTGTGAGCCGTCCAGTCAAGAATGGCAAACACACCAATGACTTCACCTGTGTTACGCCCAAGAGGGCCCACGCCACTGTTATTTGCGACACCATTCCATTGCACATAGTCAGATTGGGCAATGTCCCACAGAAAGGGATAGCTTACGGGGGCACTCGGTTCATTAAATATCTGATTGCGAACGCGCAACAAGTTTTTCTGATTTAGTGCGGGGAAGCCCGGTTCTCTGGATGCAAGGCGTTCGATGATCTCGCTGAACTGTTTATCGACGATGATGTTTTCGTCAATGCCCTGCAAAATCTTATCAATTTGCGCATTCGTTAGCAGACGCTGCCCCACTGGCGATGTTACTAATTTCATTGCGTTTGCAAGCTGGTGTTTATTGATCATATGTTGCAACACACGATTATAAATACGCCCAAAGGCATCCAGACGCGCATAGCCATATTTAATATGACTATGATTAACCGTGTTATACAGGCGAATGGTTTTCGTCCATTTCTTCAGATCGGTAGTTATTTCGTCTGCTTCATCGTAGTTATTGTTGCGAGCGATAACATTATTAATAAAGCGTTGTTTTTTATCAGGTTCATCAAGTGTTGCCTGCATGGCCTTTTCAAGGGAAGTTAAAAAACCGACCATATCCGCCATAGAGGGTCCGCCATCAATTCGGATAGCCGTGGTTTTGCCATCTTTATCGGTGTAGTTTACCTGGCTGGTGTGGCAGGCCGCACAGGTATACCCTGCATAGTCTTTGCCCTGGTAGGTCTCTTTCGCAAAGCCAACAGGGAGGCCATCAGGGTTGAAAAAGCTCGGTTTTTGCGCAAGGTAGCGATATTTGTCCATATTTATATTCGAACGAAGCAGGGCTGAGCTGTCTCTTTTTTCAAGAACGGCAAAAAAATCATAAGGGATCAGGGCTGACCCCTGAGTCGTGGTGTAAAACCACATGCTATCGGACGGTGACCAGCCCTGATTGAGATATACCGGAGTTGAAAAGCTTTCTCCAAAAGCACCATTTTCAATTCCTGCAGCACCGCGATCAGGGTGATTATCCCAGCTCTGATAAATTTTACCGATTGCTAATGCGATGAAAGCCAGTGAGATAATAGCGGTCAGCAATAATCGTTTGTGTTTGAAAAGAAAAAAAATCGCTGTAAATAAACGCTGAAAAAAAGTAGCCATAACTATACGCCCTGTGAAGTGCTGGAATTTTGATTGAAAGTTAAGGGTGCCCCAAAAAATAGATTATGTTCTCTGCGTGATCTGAACCGTGTAACTGTAAGGCGCGAGCCGCAGCAGAGTGGATGTTTTATTTCCAGGGTTCATAGCGCCGCAGATGTATGCTTTTGGGCCGTGTCCTTAATAATGAGGATGATATTTGGCACAATCATACAGATCATAACTTGAAATTTCATGGAGTATAGTTTAATAAATTTAAAAATACAGGGTGACAGAAAGATATTATGCTAAATTTTTGTGGGCACTAAATTTGTTGTAATAGCGTGTAATAAAATTTCTTTGATTGATGTGAGGTAATAAAACAACGGGTGCCAGTTAAGGGGTTTTATTTCAGTCTCTTTGGCAATGGCAGGATCTGGCTTTTACAGGCTATTCTATGAACCTGAATTCATCAGTTGAATGCCTCAAAATGTGCTTCTGAGAGCGTGTTTTTGACATAGCTAAACGTGCTCTCAGATGTGCCCTCGTTGTCTTCAGAGGGAGGTGTAGCGTCATCACGCTCATATGCTCCTGCATCCGCGACATAAGTGCATCCCTGCACAAAAACGAACGGGTAACGTGCAGGGATGCACTAATATCGCGGTTGCAGGATGCAAGAGAGCGTGGAATAACGAAACAATAGAATATTCAATCACAGTTAATTCAGGTTAAAGAGCTGGAAGAGGTATCCGCACAACTGGACGGTAAGCGCTGCTCAGTGGGTCACCCAGAAGTCTGGTTGCACGGCTTCATGAGGAAGTGCAAAAAATTAGCGCCCTGGAAGTTGTGGCTAAAGAAAAAGACCGGTATATTGTCTCATTTGAGGAAAAAATGTGGGCATTAGCTGAAAAATCTGAGACAATCCGCTCCCTGAAAGTGCAATTAAAACAAAGAGTTGCGGTATTATCTGGTCGATCTGGTCAGAATTTCGATGGCATCAGATACAAATTTTATGATTTTGTAATATCGGGTTTGCCGAGGGAGGCCTTATTTTTAGCGGCTAAGGCCTGTGTGCAATACCGGCAGAATAAAGGTTCCAGGCAACAGGCTATGGTTTCGTGCACACATGGGTTGTGAGGTACTGAAAATTGGTGGGCCCGGAGTGACTCGAACACTCGACCTGCCGATTATGAGTCGGACGCTCTAACCAACTGAGCTACGGGCCCTTATTTTTTAGCTTTTACTGTTCCCTGGTCTAAGGTGTGTTGCCGATTATAAGCCGGACGCTCCACCTTGCGCTTTCAGCGCCCCGTTACGGCCTTATTTTTGTTTTGAAACGAATCAGGATTTTCGTTTATTGCGCACTTAATAGCGAAGCGCACATTATAGTTATAATGCGCGCAACGACAAGCTTTAATTTGCCTGAGCTGTCTGGGGGGAGGGGCTGCTCATGTCTGAAACTGTTCAGGTCGTATCTGTATGGCTTCAGATCAAGGCAAAAAAGGTGAGTTTACAGGTGTAAATACCCATTTTTTTAACGTTGATATGGTGTCATGCAGGTGTGAGCTGGGCAGCTTTAGCTGCTATCTTCGCCTATAAACGTACGTAAATGCTCTGCACGTGAGGGGTGGCGCAGTTTGCGCAGTGCTTTGGCTTCTATTTGCCTTATTCGCTCACGGGTTACATCAAACTGCTTGCCCACTTCTTCCAGTGTGTGGTCGGTGTTCATATTAATGCCGAAACGCATGCGCAACACTTTGGCCTCACGAGGTGTTAGTGTCGATAAAATGTCTTTGGTTGATTCACGCAATGATTCGCCAGTAGCGGAATCAACAGGAGACATAATATTAATGTCTTCAATAAAATCGCCCAGGTTTGAATCTTCATCATCGCCAATTGGTGTTTCCATGGAAATAGGTTCTTTGGCGATCTTAAGCACCTTGCGTACTTTATCTTCCGGCATTTCCATTTTTTCTGCCAGTTCTTCCGGTGTGGGCTCGCGGCCTTTTTCCTGTAGCATCTGGCGGAATATGCGGTTCAGCTTATTGATGGTTTCAATCATGTGAACCGGAATACGAATGGTGCGTGCCTGGTCTGCAATCGAGCGAGTAATGGCCTGGCGAATCCACCAGGTGGCATAGGTGGAGAATTTGTAACCACGGCGGTATTCAAATTTATCAACGGCTTTCATCAGGCCAATATTGCCTTCCTGAATTAAGTCGAGGAACTGCAGGCCACGGTTGGTGTATTTTTTGGCAATGGAGATAACCAGTCTCAGGTTGGCTTCAACCATTTCTTTTTTGGCGCGCCGCGCTTTTGCTTCACCAATGGACATCTTGCGGTTAATTTCCTTGATGTCGGTGATATTCAGGCCATAGGTTCTTTCCAGCAGTGTTAGCTTGAGCTGTGTTTGCTTGATTTCAGGTGAAAAAGATTTCAGCGCTTCAGAGTACTCGTGGTCTTTCAGGTATTGATCAATCCATTTCTGATTGGTTTCATTTTCAGGAAAAGACTGTATAAAGGCTTTGCGAGGCATGTGTGCCTTGTTTACGCACATGTTAAGTATGTGGCGCTCGTGTGTGCGCACGCGTTCAATGGTGCTGCGCAGCTCTTTTGTCATGGCGATAATAATGACGGGCAGGAATTTTAATTCCATAAAAATTTCTGACATCTCCAGACGTGCTTTTGCAGATGTTTTTCTGTTGTTTTTTTCCAGCGCGGCAGTGGCCTTTTTGTGCGCTTTTTCAAGCAATAGAAATTGTGCTCGTGCGCGCTCCGGGTCCGGGCCGGTATCAACAACAACTTCGTCATCATCACGATCTGTGGCAGGGCCGGAAGCGGGCTGTGCAATTTCATCGCTGTCATCACTGCGAAAGCCGCTAATCAGGTCGGTAAGGCGGGCTTCTTCTGCTGTAATAAGCTCATAGGTTCTTAAAACCTGCTGAACTGAACGGGGGTTGGTCGCCAGTGCGATCATTACCTGCTTGAGACCTTCTTCTATGCGCTTGGCAATTAAAATTTCGCCTTCGCGTGTCAGCAGTTCAACGCTGCCCATCTCGCGCATATACATGCGTACCGGATCTGTGGTGCGGCCAAATTCATTTTCAATGGAGGCCAGTGCGGCGGCGGCTTCTTCTGCTACCGTGTCGTCAGTGGCATTGGCATCAGTAAGCACCAGTGATTCCGTGTCAGGTGCCGTTTCATGGACGGTGATGCCCATGTCGTTAATCATGTTGATGATGTCTTCAACCTGCTCAGGGTCAACGATTTCCTGTGGCAGGTGGTCATTGACTTCTGCATAGGTCAGGTAACCCTGTTCCTTGCCCTTGGCAATGAGTTGCTTAAGTAGTGACTGTTTGCTGTTAGAGCCTTCTGTGCCGGTGCCTTCCTGTGCGTTTTCCTCCTGATCTGGTACAGAGTTTTCTGGCTGCTTTTCTTCTGACTGCTGTTCTTTTTTGCTCATGTTTATCCGCTAACAGGTTTTATCAATAACACAAAACTGAACCTGCTATCTTAGCATGTATTAGTATAGTCTGCTATACCGATGGCGCTGAAAATTGTCTGTTTTTGTGATTACGTTCGATGTTTGCTACTTTCTTTGAGTGTAAGCCGCTGGTTTAGTTGCGCTTTATGGTATGTAATTTAACAGAAAATCTTATTGAATTAAGTGGCATCAGGCCGCTTTCTGTTTTTCTAGTCCCTCCCTCTTACTCGATTTCATCGAGGCGTTCAGTGTTCGGGCCGCGCTAACCTGGAAAAATCAACTGGATAACAGTGCATTTTTTCATTACATCATCCAGATCAGCGGTTTACACATCATTTTCTGTGCCAGCTGATTTTTCCAGGGCTAAGGTATTACCACCGGGCCCGGATGTCTTTGGTGGGGCAGGGCCTTACATTCTCTGAGGTATTTTATTTTAACCTAAATTCATCTCAGTTGACCGCGCAATAGTGCAGTAAGTTATTGAGAATATTGAATATTCTATGATCTCGTTACTCCACGCTCTCTTGCTCCTGCAACCGCGATATTAGTGCATCCCTGCACGTCCACGCTCCTTTGCATCCATGCAATCGCGATATTAGTGCGTCCTTGCACGTCCACGCTCCTTTGCATCCATGCAATCGCGATATTAGTGCGTCCTTGCACGTCCACGCTCCTTTGCATCCCTGCAATCGCGATATTAGTGCATCCTTGCACGTCCACGCTCCTTTGCATCCATGCAATCGCGATATTAGTGCATCCTTGCACGTCACACGCAAGCGAAGGACTGGGCCGTTTTTGCGTGTATAGATGACACGCTTTATCGCGTGCCAAAGGCACACAACCGTGCAACGACTCCTTTTTTGACTACGCCCATATTTATAAACAGGCTGCTCTCAGAAGCACACTTTGAGGTGTTCAACTGATGATTTCAGGTTTAACGCACGTTACCGGAGCCGCTGGTCTTTTCGCAATAAAACTTTACGGCCAATAAGGTTAATGGCAAGGTACGCCCATTGTTAATTGAGGAGAGAAGAAAATGGTGAGCTTACAGCCCCCTGTATGTGATTTTGAGCTGCCCGCAGTGGATTTTGAATTGCCTGGCGTTGATGGTAAAAACTGGCGTTTGCAGGATTGTGCGGGTGAAAAAGGTCTGTTGGTGATGTTTATCTGTAATCACTGCCCCTATGTGAAGTCGATTAGAGACCGAATTGTGCGTGATACCAGTGAGCTTAAGGCGCTGGGTGTGAATACGGTGGCGATTATGTCGAACGATCCAACGGATTATGAGGAAGACTCTTTTGAGAATATGAAGAAAGTTGCGGCTGAGTTTTCATTCGATTTCCCGTATCTGATGGATGAAACGCAGCAGGTGGCAAAAGCTTATGGTGCGGTGTGTACGCCCGATTTCTTTGGCTACAATGCGGATCTGAAGCTGCAATATCGAGGTCGCCTGGATGAAAGCCGTAAAGAGGCTGCTGCAGGCAACGCCCGCAGAGATTTATTTGAAGGCATGAAGCAGGTGGCCATGACAGGTCAGGGGCCAGAGACGCAAATAGCCAGTATGGGCTGCTCAATTAAATGGAAAGGTGGGGCGTAAGCGGGCTTTTGGCGTATTCCAGTAGATAGCCTCCTCCGTACTGTTTTGTGACGGGGTGGGTGGTATTGAGCTAAGCGGTTAATTTTATTAGATATATTGCGCCCATTGGTGGCGGTTCGTTGGGTAAATGCCCGTTGCCTCGGCGGGCGCGATAAATTAGTCAATCCAGGTCAGTTTTTTGTTCAGTTACTCGCTAAATGACCCGCCGAAGGTGAATATTGAGAAACCTGGCCTATTCCGAGTTTTTATAGGTAAATAAAAAAATTCTCCTGCAAGCAAGTTCCTGCTATTTATTGAAAGTTGCTCTACTGGCTTGAATTTCATGGAAATAGTGGTGCTTTTTTTGGCTCTTTGATATCCGGGATCACGGCTGTTTTATGCGTAAATCATGTGTCTGATGGGGGCTGGCGCAAGGAATTGAGTTGCTGAAAGAGGCGAAGTAAGGGAAAATAGCGCCCCATTATATACTGGGAGAATTCTTCCCGACTGCTGGAAAGTTTGAATAAAGCAGCGAACTGAATAACAAAGAATCCCTGCTATGGCTACTGGTTTTAAAAGTAGCGGTAGCGCACATTTTTAAAACTTGATTGGAGATAAACCTATGTCATCACGCAGAGAGCTTGCTAATGCCATTCGCGCATTGAGTATGGACGCAGTGCAAAAAGCGAATTCTGGCCACCCGGGTGCACCAATGGGTATGGCTGATATTGCTGAAGTACTGTGGAACGATAATATGAAGCATAACCCGGCGAATCCTGGCTGGGCTGATCGTGACCGTTTCGTTTTATCAAATGGTCACGGTTCAATGCTGATCTACTCATTGCTGCACCTGACGGGCTACGATCTGTCTATCGATGATCTTAAAAACTTTCGCCAGCTACATTCTAAAACACCGGGCCACCCTGAGTATGGTTATGCGCCTGGTGTTGAAACCACTACTGGCCCATTAGGTCAGGGCATTACTAATGGGGTGGGCATGGCGATTGCCGAGAAGACCATGGCGGGCCAGTTCAATCAGAAAGGCCATGATATTGTAGATCACAATACCTATGTGTTCCTCGGCGATGGTTGTCTGATGGAAGGTATTTCCCATGAAGCCTGCTCACTGGCGGGGACTCTGGGGCTGGGTAAGCTCATTGCTTACTGGGATGACAACGGTATATCCATCGACGGCCATGTTGAGGGCTGGTTTACGGATGATACACCCAGGCGCTTTGAGTCTTACGGCTGGCATGTTATTGCAGATGTAGACGGGCATGATCCTGAAGCCATTGCTAAAGCCACTGAAACGGCGAAAGCGATGACGGATAAGCCAACATTGATCTGCTGTAAAACAACCATCGGTTTTGGTTCGCCTAATAAGGCGGGTAGCCACTCATGTCACGGCGCACCGCTGGGTGAAGAAGAAATTAATCTGACAAAAGCAGCATTAGGCTGGGATTATGGTGCATTTGAAGTGCCTGAGTCTGTTTACCAGGGCTGGGATGCAAAAGAAAACGGTGCTGCTGCTGAGGCCGCATGGAATGATAAACTGGCCGCTTATAAGGCCGCATTCCCAGAACTAGCGGCTGAATTTGAACGTCGTATGGCGGGTGATTTACCTGCCGACTGGGCGGCAAAATCAGCTGAGTACATTTCATCTGTTAATGCGGATGCAAAAAGTCCGGCAACACGTCAGGCATCATTAGCCTCTATTGAGGCTTACTCGCCAATGCTGCCAGAAATGTTTGGTGGTTCTGCGGATCTGGGCTGCTCTAACCTGACTGAATGGTCTGGTTACAAACCAATGATTAACAATGAAGAAGCCAACTATGTAAATTACGGTGTGCGTGAATTTGCCATGTCGGCGATTATGAACGGTATTACATTACACGGTGGTCTAATTCCATTTGGTGCAACCTTCCTGATGTTCTCTGAGTATGCGCGTAATGCATTGCGCATGGCGGCACTGATGAAAATTCAGAGCATTTTTGTTTACACCCACGATTCAATTGGTCTGGGCGAAGATGGCCCGACTCACCAGCCGGTAGAGCAGATTCCTACCTTGCGCATGATTCCCAATATGGCGGTATGGCGTCCATGTGATGCGGTTGAGTCAGCTGTTTCATGGCAGCAGGCGGTAGAGCGTAAAGATGGCCCTTCCTGCCTGATTTTTTCGCGTCAGGGACTGCCGCACCAGTCGCGTACGGATGCGCAAATTGCTGAAATCATGAAGGGTGGCTATATCCTGAAAGATTGCGAAGGCACACCGGATGCAATTATCATCGGTACGGGTTCTGAAGTGGCGCTGGCAACAGGTGCGGCAGAGGCTATGTCGGGCAAGAAGATTCGTGTGGTATCCATGCCTTCTACCAATATTTTTGATGCGCAGGATGCGGCTTATAAATCATCTGTATTAATTAAAGGCGTTCCTACTGTTGCAGTTGAAGCGGCTGTTACAGATGCATGGTACAAATATGCAGATGCGGTTGTTGGTATTGATCACTTTGGTGAATCAGCACCGGCAGGTGAACTCTTTAAAGAGTTCGGATTTAGCGTTGAGAATGTTGTGAAAGTGGTAAAAAGTGTTCTCTAAATAAATTGCTCACGCCCATGTGCCCAATGGGGGCATGGGCGTTTGAAACGAAGCAAAATTTTTAATTTAAATATATAACCGAGGAAAAATATAATGGCTATTAAAGTAGGTATTAATGGTTTTGGTCGTATTGGCCGTATGGTATTTCGTGCAGTACAGAAAGATTTTCCAGGCATTGAAATTGTCGGTATTAATGATCTGTTAGAACCAGATTATCTGGCATATATGCTTAAGTACGATTCAGTTCATGGCAACTTCCCGGGTGAAGTGTCTTCTGATAACAATGCAATGATTGTCGATGGCAAGAAAATTCGCCTGACAGCAGAGCGCGATCCAGCCGACCTGAAATGGGGCGATGTTAGCGCTGATCTGGTTATTGATTGCACCGGTTTCTTCCTGACGGAAGAAAGCTGTCAGAAGCACATTGATGCCGGCGCTAAAAAAGTAGTTCAATCGGCACCGTCCAAAGATGGTACACCGATGTTTGTATACGGTGTTAATCACACGGAATATGCAGGTCAGGCTATTGTATCAGCGGCTTCATGCACAACGAACTGCCTGGCACCTGTTGCAAAAGTACTGAATGACAGGTGGGGCATTAAACGCGGTCTGATGACTACGGTTCATGCGGCAACAGCAACACAGAAAACAGTCGATGGCCCTTCAATGAAAGACTGGCGCGGTGGCCGTGGTATTTTAGAAAATATCATTCCATCTTCTACCGGTGCAGCTAAGGCGGTGGGTGTTGTTCTTCCGGAATTAAACGGTAAATTAACCGGTATGGCTTTCCGTGTGCCTACTTCTGATGTGTCTGTGGTTGACTTAACGGTTGAGCTGAATAAAGAAGCTTCATACGATGATATCTGTGCCGCTATGAAAGCAGCATCTGAATCTGGCGATATGAGCAAAACACTGGGCTATACCGATGAGAAAGTAGTATCAACTGATTTCCGTGGTTGCAGCTACTCTTCTATCTTTGACTCTGAAGCGGGTATCGCTCTGGATGGTACGTTTGTGAAAGTGGTTTCGTGGTATGACAATGAATACGGCTACACCTGCAATATGTTACGCTTCGTAGAACACGTAGCTACCCACTAAGCGTATCTTTTGTCCGGGAGCGGCGTTGCTGTGTTCTGCTGAAAATGCTCATGTACTTATGTACACTGCGCTTTTCAGCAGAACACGCGCCTTGCTCGCGAACAAAATATGTCGCCTGGTGAACTAGTTATGTTTTGTTTGTATGACGGTGTTAAAACGCGGTTATGAAAATGCTCATGTACTTATGTACACTGCGCTTTTCAGCAGAACACGCGCCTTGCTCGCGAACAAAATATGTGGCCTGGTGAACTAGTTATGTTTTGTTTGTATGACGGTGTTAAAACGCGGTTATGAAAATGCTCATGTACTTATGTACACTGCGCTTTTCAGCAGAACACGCGCCTTGCTCGCGAACAAAATATGTGG
>UOFG01000287.1_pt1 | contig 14833 bp, 15 predicted proteins | sample 1988411 | NCBI WGS metagenome assembly UOFG01 (sample SAMEA4712194, study PRJEB27164) | hydrothermal vent metagenome | biome: marine basaltic hydrothermal vent biome; feature: marine hydrothermal vent; material: mineral | place: Pacific Ocean | collected 2011-06-14/2011-07-23 | depth 1689 m
GCAGCTACTGGCAACACCACAACCGTCGCCTTCGTTATCGGCTTCTGCAACTTTGCTGTAGGAATCTCTAACATTGTTTCTGATCTGATCGGCCTGTTGCTGATCCATAATTGTTTACTCCGCAGTGGTGTTCTGATTCAGGTGGTTCTGGTAGCGCTGAAAATCTTCCGGGGTGTCTATATCCCAGAGTGTTTCCAGCAGGTGTGCATGATAAGCGAAAGCCTGACAGTTGCGCAAGCTGTGTGCTAGCACGTTTTCATATCCCCAGCTTATTGTTTCAAAGAGCTCGGGCTGAACTCTATTTGCGCCAATAAGCACATAGCCGCCATCATCGGCAGGGCCAAATACAATATCACACTGGCGCAGTGCATCAAATGCTCTTTGTATGTAGTTACTGTTCATTACGGGGCAGTCCGTGCCAATTAATACGACCTGTGAAGCGTGTTTGAGTGATTCATGCATGGCGTTAAACATGCGCTCGCCAAGGTTATTTCCCTGCTGGGTTCTTAATGTGGTGTCATAGTCTTTGCCAAGTTGCTGGATAAAAGGGTGGTGGGTATCAGGTGTGGCATAGATGGCTAAATTAATATCATTAATGTCATGTAGCTGCTCAAAGCAGTGCCTGACCAGCGTCTGGTAAAACTCAGCGGTTTTGTGCTCTCCCAGCAGCGTGCTCAGGCGGGTTTTGCATTGCCCGGGGATGGGCGCTTTTACAAAAACGATGAGTTGTTTAGTTGCCGGTGTCATTGTTTTTATAGGTTCTTGCTAGCGTGCTACTGGGTGTGCCCAGAAAGTAGCGCAAGCGAAGCTGCCACATTAGCAGGGTGGTTGCAATGATGCCATTTTTTTCCCAGCGCCGACTTGAGGTGATGAGCTTATTATTGTGTATGCATTGTACGCTGGATATTTTTCGTAATCGTTTGCTGAATTCTATATCTTCCATCAGGGGAATTTCGGCAAAGCCACAGAGTTTATTAAAAATATGGCGATAGACAAAAATACCCTGGTCTCCGGTCGCAATATTACTGATGCAGGAGCGAATATTCATTAAACGTTCGATGATTCTGAACGATATCTGTTGGCCACTTAATGTCACGTCAAATCTGCCCCACAGTTTAGCGCAACTATTTAATGACTGAATAATAATGTGGTCTATGTTTTCGGGCGCGAGAGTGTCTGCATGTAAAAAACACAGAACATCGCCGCTGGCACATTGAGCACCGGCATTCATCTGCGCAGCTCGACCGCGATATTTGTTAATGCAGATATCGACTTTGTTTTCGGCGAGTTTGATGGTGTTATCTGTGCTGCCACCATCGCTGAGTATAATTTCATGGCCATTATTTCTCATCTTCTGAAGCCGGTTTAGCGTGCTGCTTATATGCGCGGCTTCATTCAGACTGGGTATAATAATGGAGAGTTTTTCTGCTTTCATATGCTTTTATGCAGATTTAGCTTAAAGCGCCACCGCAGCTTGAACCACTGCCGGCGGTGCAGCCATAGCAGTGATCGGCAACGTTTATATGTGTGTTCAGCAAGGTTTTCTGGTTAAGCTCAGAAATGTGCTGTCTGTTTTGTGTGTGGTTTGTAATGGGCAGGCCGAGCATCTGGTTAAAGTCGCAATCATAAATAAATCCCTGCCAGTCTATGCTGATCAGACTTCGGCACATCACGGTTTGTAAGTTGGTGTCAGAGTGAGCATTTTTAAGCAGATGCATATAGTTGTCAAATTCACCTTTGCTAACAAGTGTGCTGCCAAAGCGCATAATGGGCATATTAGTGAGGGTGAACAGGTGATTAAACTCAATGCTAAAATCATTGCGCAGTTGCTGTTTGTAGTCAGCTTCAAGCGCTGCCTGTGCCGGTGGCAGAAATGCACCAGTGGGATTATACATAAGGTTCAGAATTTTACCGCTGTTGTGTATGCCATAACCGAGTTTATTGAGTTTCTGTAAACCTTCTATACTGCTATCAAACACCCCTTTACCACGCTGCTGGTCTACATTTTTCTGGCTGTAGCAGGGCAGTGAGGCAACAATTTCAACGCTATTGCGTGCAAGAAACGAAGCTAAACCACGCTGCTTTTCTTCATTGAGTATGGTGAGGTTGCATCGGTCTATTACCTGTACATTTAACTGGCGAGCTTCTTTAACCAGGTGTCTGAAGTGGGGGTTAAGCTCTGGTGCGCCGCCGGTTAAATCGAGTTTTTTAATGTTGTGTGCTTTTAGAGCATTTAAAATATCATCAATGGTGCTGGCTGACATCTGTTCGGTTCGATGGGGTCCGGCATTAACATGGCAGTGCAGGCAGCTCTGGTTGCAGGTGTAACCTAAATTAACCTGCAGGGTTTCGAGTGGCTGGCGTTGTAAGGCAGGGAAATGGCTGTTTTGTAACAAGGGGAGTGTTGCGTGCATTATTTGTTCGCTAATATTTTTCTGATAATGGATTCTAACAGCTCAATGCTATACTCGTCACGGAAGAAATACCTGCAGGGTGTGTTTGTGGTGTGATGGCGTTTGCACATTCCGCTCAGGCTTACACTTACACAAGGGGGTAGCCCAGTTTTTTCCACTCTGTCATGCCTCTTTTGGCGACACTGACATTGCTAAAGCCTCTTTCACTGAGTATGCGAGCGGCTTTTACCGATTTTTTATCGGTTCGACAGATGATGATTACAGGTTTGTCAATATAGGGAACAAGTTCATCTGCGCGCTGCTCAAGTTCTTCCAGAGGTAATAGCGTGGCATTTGCAATGTGGCTGGGCTCACCTGCGCAATCTTCGGCTGCACGCACATCAAGAACAAGCAGGTCTTCTCCTGCGTCAATGCGCTGCTTTAACGCTACGATGTCGATTGTTGTGCCGTATCGCAGACGATTAACAAGGTGGGGGATAAACGAAACAATGGCGAGTATGGCCAGTGCCAGCATGGTTTTTTTTACCAGATCTTCTCCGCCAGTGGCGGCCTCTTTGCCTATATAGCCCAGGTAGGTATAGGCAAAGGAGCCGGGAAGCATGCAGATCAGACTGGCAATGCTGTACTGGCTGAAGCTTATTTTGCTTAAGCCCAGTGCATAGTTAAGCAGGTTGAATGGAAATAATGGAACCAGGCGTGTAAAGGCGACAAAGCGCCAGCCTTCGTTTTCTACACCGGTGATTAACTGCTTTAATCGACCACCGGCTTTTTTGGCAACCCAGTCGGCGGCGAGAAAGCGGGCGATTAAAAATGAAATCATGGCTCCAACGGTGGCACAGATGATGTTGATAAACGTACCCAGAACGGGGCCAAATAAAGCCCCTCCCAGGAGTGTGAGTATTGAGCCGGGAAAGAAAAAGACAGTGCCGATAATGTAAACCAGCATAAATAACAGTGGGGCTGCGTTACCGGCATTTTCTACCCAGTGTTGAAGCGAGTTCGGGTCTAGCTGATCGCGATAAATAAAGCCAAGTGCAATTCCTGAGGCGATTGCGATGAACAGGGCTATTTTTAAAATTTTTCGATTCACGGGTGTTCCTGATGTGATACATCTGTTTGCTTTTCGGTGTCAGGCCATTCACGGCGGTTGATAACATAGTCGTTGACTGTGCCAGTCAAAGGCATAATCAGCATGGTGTGAATCCACGCGGTTTTATCTGCGGTATTAAAACCCTTAATACCGATTTGCATACCCAGCTGTCCGCCGCGGGGCTGCTCGCGCCAGGTGCCAAAAAATCGATCCCAGCAACTCAGATTAAAACCAAAGTTGCTATTGGTCTCATCGTCTTCTATTGAGTGATGCACGCGATGCATATCCGGGGTGACGATAAAATAGCGCAGTAACCTGTCCAGTCTGGGAGGCAGGCCAATATTGCCGTGATTGAACATCGCCATGGCATTGAGCACGACCTCGAAAATGATGACCGCCACCAGCGGCGCACCCAGCACAATTATCGTTGCAAATTTAATGATCATGGAGAGTATAATCTCTACGGGATGAAAGCGTGCGCCGGTGGTGACATCATAATCGAGATCGGCATGATGCACTCTGTGTAGCCGCCATAGCGCAGGCACAGCATGCACCATGACATGTTGCAGATAAATAATAAAGTCCATGGCAATAACCGATGCACTGATTGCCAGCAAGGGGTGAACATCGACGTAATTGAGCAGCCCCCAGCCCTGCTGCTGAGCAAAGTGCGCCATACCAACAGCGCCAGCAGGGAATATCAGACGCAACAGAAAGGCATTGAAAAACACCAGTCCAAGGTTATTGCTCCAGCGCAGCAGTTTCGAGACTTTTAGCGCACGCCGTGGTGCAAGCATCTCCCACAGACCAATAATCGCCAGCATACTGAAAAAGAAACTCGGGCGAATGATGTTTTCGTGCTGGCTAATCCAGGCTAATAAAGGGTATGGCTCAGGTGACATAATCATTCCACAGGCGGTAATATTTCAGGTTGTCTGATTTTTTCAGGTTTTACAGACGGGGGTTTTCTGTTCAGACAATAAACAGGACTCTTTGACTTGCCAGTTATTCGTTTTATTGTCTATAATTTAGATATAGGGATACTATTCAATAGATCTATTGAATGGTATGATAGCTGAAATATAAACACTGTCAAGAATACGGCTTTAATTATTTTATGGTTTCGCGATGAGTGGGCTTTTGCAGACATGTACAGGCGGTGATATTTTTGGAGAGATATAATGTTCAAACAGGATTTATTTGCACAATTTGCCCGCATAGGCAAGGCATTGAGCAATGGCAATCGCCTTGAGATACTGGAATATCTGGCGCAGGCAGAGCGCAGTGTTGAAAAGCTGGCGCAGGTATCGGGGCTGAGTGTGGCCAATACTTCTCAGCATTTGCAGCAATTAAGGCAGGTGGGTCTTGTGAGCAGTTCCAGGCAAGGTTTAAGGGTGTTTTATCGCATTAGTGGAGATGATGTGGTGGATTTGCTCAATGTGATGCGCCGGGTGGGTGAGCGGCATCTGGCCGATGTGAACCAGCTGGTAAGCACCTTTCTGACGGTAAAAGATGAGCTTGAAGCGGTGCCCAGAGAGGTATTGATGGCGCGTGTGGCGCAGGGGCTGGTTACGGTAATTGATGTGCGCCCGGTGGAAGAGTTTGCGGCGGGGCACCTGCCCGGCGCGATCAATATACCACCCGATGAGCTTGAGCAGCGGCTGCAAGCGCTGGATGCACAGCAGGAAGTAGTGGCTTATTGTCGGGGACCACACTGTATAATGTCATTTAATGCGGTGGAAAAATTGCGCCAGACGGGTGTAAAGGCGAGTCGGCTGGAAGATGGTTTTCCAGAGTGGAAAAGTGCCGGTTATCCGGTTGAACTATCCGCCTAGCCGTACATCGAAGTAGTTATACGGCATAGAAAGAATGTGACTATATAGTTACTTAAACTGAAATTATTGTTCTAAAGTGAGTTAAGGAGAGTAGTTTTGAAGATGGTATTTGTTTATAACGCGGACAGTGGTATGTTTAATGCATTGTCTGATATTGCACATAAGCTTATTTCGCCAGCAACATATCAGTGCAATCTCTGTAATTTAACGCACGGTTATTTTACGGCACGTGATGTGTGGGTTAAATTCTTACGTGACCTTGATTCTGATATTGAATTTCTGCACCGGGATGAATATATTCAGCAATATGGGGAGCGCGATGTTGAATTACCGGCTATTTTTATCAGGGAGGGGGAGCAGTTAAAGCTCTGGGTTGATGAAAAAGTGATTAGTCAGATGGCATCCACAGATGAATTAATGGAATTGATTCGTGCGGCGCTGCTGAAGAGACAGTCGGGTGTTAAAGAGCAGGATGAAGTGATGAATTTGCCAGTATAAAAATATGATAAGAAATATCCGCGCCTTTAAAAAAATATGGCCTGAAATTTCGGCATCTGCCTATATTGATGAGGCTGCCAGTGTGATTGGTGATGTGGTGATTGGCGAGGACACCTCTGTCTGGCCAATGGTTGTTATACGCGGAGATGTGAACATTATTCGTATTGGAGCACGCACTAATATCCAGGATGGAAGTGTTTTGCACGTTACACATAAAGGCCCTCTGAATCCTCAGGGGAGTGCCCTGCACATTGGTTCTGATGTTACGATTGGGCATGGCGCAGTTGTGCATGCCTGTACCATAGAAGATGAGTGTCTGATTGGTATGGGCTGTGTTGTGCTTGATGGTGCGGTTATTGAGCAGGGTGCAATGATTGGCGCAGGCAGCGTGGTTTCTCCCGGTAAAATATTACCGGGTGGTTATCTTTATCTGGGTTCTCCGGCAAGGCAGGTGAGGGTGTTAAATCAGAAAGAAAAAGACTTCCTGCTCTATTCAGCCCAGCACTATGTTAAATTAAAAAATGATTATTTATAAGGGTTTCTCTATTCTATAAATGCCATTATGACAGATCGTGCAGAAATTGATATGCTACCTTTCCTGCCGTTTATTAGCATTTTTTACAGTCGTTGAAGCTTAAGGAATGTTGTATGAAACATGTTTTGAGTAGTGTGTTTGCAGGCCTGGTGCTCGTATCATTTAATGTGTATTCAGAAACCGGTGTATCACGTAGCGTGTTTACAACGGCGATAGAAAATAGAGAACCGGTTTCAGAGTTAAAAAGAATATCAACAGAAAATACTCGCGTGTATTTTTTTACAGAACTCCAGGGGTTAGGTGGCCACACATTAACGCATCGGTGGTTGTATAATGGACAGGTGCTGGCAGAAATATCATTTAAAATCGCCGCAGATCGTTGGCGAACCTGGTCGAGCAAGAATATGCTGGCAAGCTGGACGGGAAACTGGCAGGTTAGCGTGCTGGATGAAGGTGGTAATATTGTAGAGCAGGCTGAATTCGAATATTTTCATCTGGATGATGTGAATGCACCGGAGGATATGCCATAAATATTTTGCAGGCAAAATGAATTAAATATTTTCCTGTTTTATCAATAAATAACTATTTGAGAGAACCGATGAGCGAAGTAAAAACCTTAATGGACTTTGTTAAAGAAGCAAAGTCACAAATTACCGAAATTGAAGTGTCTGAAGTGGTTGCATTACTGGATAGCGGATATCAGGTGCTGGATGTTCGTGAGCCAGGTGAGTTTCAGTCGGGCACGGTTGATGGTGCGCATAATGTGCCCAGAGGTGTGCTTGAAGCGGCGTGTGATTTGCAGTATCCTGGGCATCAGGAAATCATGCTGGATCGAGATAAAAAATGGTTACTATTCTGTGCAACTTCCGGGCGCTCTGCAATGGCTGCATCGGTAATGCAGCAAATGGGGTTTAAAAATGTGAAGAATATAGCCGGTGGCATCGCTGCGTGGAAAACCGCTGAAATGCTGGTGGTTATTCCGTAGGAGCGCCCCTTGTGGGTGCCCTGGATCAGGTGTGCCCCTGCGCCAACAAAATCTATATAAAATAATGGGCGTAAAAAAAGAGAGCAATATTTTAATATTGCTCTCCATAATACCCTGTTAAATTAGCTTTTTATTGTTGTTCGTTATCGCTAAGGGTTGGGGCCTGGTTTTATCTCGTGGGCTATTTTCAGGGTTTAAGTTTTAGCTCTACGACAACAGGTTCGTGATCTGAGGCTCTAAAGGCATCGTTGCTGTACAGCGTGTTTAGCTGGTTTGTCGTTTTAAACTCTTCGTTATAATCAAGTATTCGCGGTTCATCGGTGTTGATGTGCCAGTTTGTTGTACCGGTGATCTGTGGGCTTAAGGCTGAGTTTGCAAGTGCATGATCAAGGCTGCCGGCCTGGCCTCTGAAGTTAAAAGAGTAGGCTTTTTTGCTGCTTTCAAATCGGGTGACCAGATTGGTATAACCCGCAGCCTGAATAACACTGAGTGGATCTTCTTTTGCATAGGAGTTGAGGTCACCAATAATCAGGTAATCACGGTCTGTGCTTCGGGTGGGGTCTGTTGCTAACCAGTCCACGAGTGCGCGGGCGGCGTTTGTGCGGGTTATATTGCAGTTGCCCTGGCCATCGCCGGTATTCGGATCGTCTACATCTGTGCAACTGGAGCCTTTGGACTTCAGATGATTTACGGCAACGGTGAGTGTTGCGCCGGTGGCCGTTTCAGTAAATGTCTGCGCCAGTGTCGGGCGGTTTTTCTGATCGTTAAAACGACTATCGACGGATGAGTCGAGGATGGCGGACGCGCCGTTGGCCTGCACGGTTTCTTCTCGATATATTAAGCCAACGGTTATTACATCTGTGCCAATAGACGATACGCCAGGCTGGATAAATGCGTAGCGAGTGCCTTCTGGTGCAACTGCATTGAGGCCGTTTACCAGATCCTGAATGGCGCTGTTTTTGGCATAGCCATTGTTTTCAATTTCCATCAGGCCAACAATATCAGCCTGCATAGCATTAATGGCATTAATAATTTTATCGCGCTGGCGGGTGAATTCAGTGGCAGTGTCTGCGCCTCGGCGGGTTGGAAAACCGCCGCCTGCGCCATCGCCGTTAAAATAGTTCAGCACATTAAAACTGGCGATGCGCAAAGTGCCATAGCCAGGTAAATCGGGAGCTGCTGGACGCGGATTCTTTGCAACAAACTGTGGCGTTTCGGTTGGATGGATTCGGTAGTTTCTGGCACTAAAACTAACAACGCCCGTGATGTGTTTTACCGTGTCGCCACTGCGCAGGGTGTTAAGGGCGGTGAGGCCGCTTCCAGGGTAGATAACCGGGTCAGCGTTCTGTGCACTGTTGCCATCATCAATGACCAGTCGATTCAGATTATTTTCTGCCTGAAGAGCGATGGCTTCGGGGCCAGGGCTCACAATGTTGGTGGGTGTAAATAACCGGCCATTCGATGACACCACAACTTCGCCAAAACGACCCAGACCAAAGTTTTCGGTTACGGTGAGTTTCTGCGGCAGGGTAACTAACATACCTTCGTACTGTTCCATCGTGGTGGCGTTGCTAAAGGGGAGCTTTACTTTTGTGGCGTGCAGTTTGTTTTCTGTATCGCACACTTCAACTGAGCTTACGGCGTTAATTTCTGTGAGGCCGAAAAATTCGGTTACGTTGCCGGTTACGCGCACAGTGTCGCCAATGGAAACATCGACACCAAAGCCACTGTCGAAAATGAAAATACCTTCAGAGGTTGAGGGATCTTTATCGGCATCGTCGGGCTCCTCCTGTATAAAGAACCCGGAAAGGCCAGTGGTCATGCTTTGAAATGTGCCCACAACTACGGCTTCGGCGGTTACGATTTGCCCTTCCAGAGGGCTGGTATCTGTGCTGCCCTGTATGGCATGAATGGCTGTGGCAGGTGCGCCGCAGGCTGTGATAACGGTACAGGCATTGCTTTGTCCGGGAGTGGCGAGTGCCTGTATAAATGCGCGGCTATTAAGTGCGCCACCGCTGCCATTGGGGCAGCGCTGGTTTGACTCACTGTCTTTGTTGTTATTGCTATCTTCATTCAGCTGAGGTTCGCCGCTGTTGAGCAGCGTGAGTAATTCCAGATCGTCGGCATCGTTGGTGTCATACACAACGGCATCAATCAGGTTAATCAGTGATACTGGGCTGCCATTGGGAAAATCGGCGGCATCGGCCCGATAAAGAGCCACAGCATCTGCGCCGTTCTGTAATTTGCCGTCAGCTATTACTCGGTCAACACCGGCAACGGCGCTATTGCCAATAACAAAATATCCATCGGCATCGGTTTGTGAGCCGCTCAGATCGAGCGTTCCATAGGATTGATCGTTGTTTCCATTGTATAGTACAACAATGTAGCCGGTCAGATCCTGGTTACCTGTGCCGCCATCAAACAGCTCAATAAATTCGGCTTTATCTGAACCCGAAGTGTCTGCATCCATCTCATTAATAACGAGTTGCTCGGTTGGTACAGGTGATGGCGTGGGGGTATCGTCGTTGTTGTCTGTGTTATGAGAGCCCAGTCCATCAAATGTGTTCAGGGCAAAGCCATTCCATTCAACGGTGGGGTCAAAGGCATTAAAGGCATTGGTATCGCCATCGGTGACGGTGTTTGTACGGCGCAGGGTGTTATTTTGTGTGCTGGTTTCACCATCACCCCATTCTGTACCGGGATCAACGCCGATCTGGCCAATGGCATCGATACTGGTGCCACCATTCAGTAATACAACCGCATCGTTGCCATTAAACCAGCTACCGGGTGTTGTCTGATCGGTGTTATCCAGAATTTCAGTGCTTGCGGAGGCATGGGCCAGCACAAACACGTGGCCAGGCTCTACAGTGCCGTTTAAGTTGATGGTTCGCCCTGCGGTTGCATTGCCATTAAAATAAAACTGTACTTCATAGGCTGAAAGATCAACAGGGTTGTCTGTGTCATTGTAGAGCTCAAGTGCTTTATTGGAGTTGCTACCCTCGATGTACTCTGATATGTATAATTCATTGCTCGCACTGACCAGACCAGGCATAAGGCCATGCAGACAAAGTAATGTGGCAACAGCTGAAATTTTTTTTGCAGGTATCATTGTCGTTCCCCGAGGCAATAAATGGTAGCGTGAATATTCTCATGCTTTTTAGTGAGAAATTACGTGATGTAATCAACAACTTGATTGTAAAGTCAAAATTTTACGAAAAAATGATGAATATGCGTCATTTTTGGCAATAAATATTGAAAGCTCAAGATGGAGGGTGTCTGTTTATAGAGTTTACAGAAATGAATATTGCACTTTTTCTGTTGTTAATTGTCCAGACTGCGGGCTGAGCGCTGAGCGCCCACAGGGCTAAACAATGAGGCACCCCTCCCGTTTGTTCATTGCTCATAGCAGAAAAAAATAGAAATCCGATTTATGATATTTGCTGGGCGTACAGTTCGCTTATTTCAGTTTTTTCTTCACTGCTGAGTTTGGTGGTTCGGCTTTTATTTAAGAGTTCTTGCAGACGTATATCGTGATGTTTTTTAAGTAAGTTATTCAACGCATCCTGGAGGGTGATTTTTTGTGTGGCCTGATCGGATTCAGGAATTTCCCATTGAATTAATTTATTGATGATACCGGCATTTTCGGTATCTCGCCAGCGCTCAACCAGGACGGATGGCGAGGTGGTTCCGGTTTGTGTTATGGTGTTATGCAACTGAATTAATAATGCCAGGCCGGGTAGCTCCGATGTTAGCAGTGGCTCGGGTATTTCACATTGTTGTGCCAGTTCGGGAAATTGTAGCAGCATCGCGATAGAGAGTCGGGCAGGTGTTATACTGATCTGGTGTTTTGGCGAAACGTTTTTTTTAATTTGTCTGGCGGGTGGTTGCTGCTGGTTTCTGGGGATGTGCTGTTGCAGGCTTTCACTGGAGAGCCCAATCATTTCTGATAGCTGGTTTAACAGGAGATCTTTAAATACACCGTTGGCAATTTTGCTAATCAGGGGTTTGGTTAATTCTGATAAACGGGCGCAGCCATCTGCGGTGGATAAATCCAGTGGTTCGGCCAGGTGTTGCAGCATAAAATCGGCCAGAGGAGTGGCGTTGCCCAGGCGTTGTTCAAAGGTCTGCTGGCCCTCCTGACGAATAAGGGTGTCGGGGTCTTCGCCATCAGGCAGAAAAAGAAAGCGGGCCTGTACACCATCGCGCAGCACTGGAAGTGAACTTTCGAGTGCGCGCCAGGCGGCTTTTCTGCCCGCAGCATCGCCATCGTAACAAAAGATAAGCTCGGGTACGATGCGGAAAAGTTTAGAAATTTGCGTGCTGGATGTGGCGGTGCCCAGGGTGGCAACGGCGTAGCGAATACCGTGTTGTGCAAGGGCAACCACATCCATATAACCTTCCACTATAACAATACGATTCAGGTTTTTTACGGCCTGACGGGCTTCATACAGGCCATAAAGTTCTTCGCCTTTATGAAAAACCGGGGTTTCAGGCGAGTTCAGGTATTTGGGTTCGCCTTTGTCCAGTATGCGCCCGCCAAAGCCAATGACCCGGCCGCGACGGTCTCGAATAGGGAACATAATGCGGTCGCGGAAGCGGTCATAGTGTTTATCGGGGGGTTTCTCAATGCTCAGTCCCGCTTTCAGACAGGCGGCCCGGCCTTCGTTGCTGGCATTGAACTGTCTGAGGGTGAAGTCCCAGCTGTCGGGGGCGTAGCCCATCTGAAAGTCTTTGGCGATTTCGCCGCTCAGGCCTCGTTGTTTCAGGTAGGCAATAGCGCGAGCGTCTTTTTTAAGCTCGCTGGCAAAGCTAATGGCGGCTTTTTCCAGTGTTTCATAAAGCGGTTTTTTATCATCTGACAGAGGGCTGAAATTTCCCTGCTCTCGGGGCACGTCTATATGGTATTCCGCAGCGAGTACCTCTATGGCATCAACAAAATCCAGTCGCTCGTACTCCATAATAAAGTCCAGCGCCGTGCCATGGGCTCCACAGCCGAAGCAATGGTAGAACTGCTTGCTATGGCTAACAGTGAATGAGGGGCTTTTTTCATTATGGAAAGGGCAACAGGCGATGTGCTCCTTGCCGCGTTTTTTCAGGGCGACACGGGAATCCACAACATCTACTATGTCTGTTCGGTTAATAAGGTCATCAATAAACTGTCGGGGTATGTGGCCTGCCATAGGGTATTCTGCCATATTATTCCTGATTAGTCGTTAATCAAAAGCAGGTCTGGGCTTTTTTAAATATTAGCGCCTGTCTCCTGTGTAGAGAATGTGCCGCTATAGCGAAATACCCTGCCGAGTATGGGGAGAGTCAGGCGAAAGTCCATGCTGAACCGGTGTTCGTCCAGGGCTTTTTCGACAATGCTGGTATGTCCCAGAACTAGCCATTCGGGAATGTTTATTTTCCATTGGCCTAATTTTAATACATAGCTTTTTCCCTCATAATGCAACTGGTTGTTTTTTACACTTAAGGCCATTCTTAATCCTGAAAAAGAATTTATATATTCAATTAATTCATTGCCCTCTGTATATACCCAGTGGCTTTTAAAGAGCACAACTTTTCCATCGGGAAATGTAACCGTGCGTGTCCAGTACTGGGTGTTGCCCTGCATGTTTTTTTCAACTGTTGTGGGTATAGCCTTACCTTGTCGGTTAATTAGTGCGCCAAACAGTCGCATAAAATTGAGTTGAAGTTGCATAAACTTCGGGTATTCAATGTCCATTTCTCCTTTATCAATATTATTGCTGTGCTGGTAGTGTGCCTGAAGTGCCGGGGGAAGTTCATCCCAGTGTTTGTTAAGTAGTTGCTGCATTAAAGATGGCTGTTTCATAATAGAACCTCTGGAATAGATTTGAAAATCATTAAATAGACGATGAGTAGCATCGTTGTAAATGCGGGTATGCCCAGATAAAACCAGCTGTGGGCATAGTGCCAGTATTGTGCAGGCAATTCTGTCTGGTGTGCGGCTGCATTTTTTGAAATATTATGCATTTTTATCTGCAGCCAGACAACGGGTAACCAGCAGACACCAGCTATTGTGTATAGCACAAGGCTGGCGATGAGCCAGGGTGTCGAGAATGGAATACCGAGGAGGTGTGCCATCCATAATCCGCTTAAAGGCTGAATAATAACGGTTGGCGTGGTGAATAGCCAGTCAGCTAAAACCACATGCCGGTTGGTGTTAGCAATGTGTAGAATATTACCACTGCGATCTGCAGACCATTTATAAAAGGCACTTCCCAGGCCGGTGCCAAAGAGCAGTATCATGCTGAGTATATGCAAATATTTTAAACTTAAAAGCGTCATTCTGTATCTCCCTTGTTAAAAAAATTTATATCCTGCAATGGGTGTTGAAGAAAATCTATAAGGGGTTGAGCATCTGCGGTGCTTCCCTGTTGTAGCATTCTGAGATTATCGGGTGTTAGCAGTGGAGTGAAATATTGTGCAATATGTGACAGGCCTAGAATGAACTCGAATGGAACAGGAAAAACAGGTGCAGCGTGTTTGTGTTGTATACGGCGTATTATCTGCATCCATTCTATAAGGGTAAGGGTGCAGGGGCCGACAATATCCAGTGTGCGTTTTGCAGGCTGGGCACTCAGGCTGCGTATTACGGCCGCAACCAGGTCGTTAATATGCACAGGTTGAATGTGTTGCTGGCCGTTGCCGATTTGTGCAATAGCGGGCAGCAGAGCCAGGCGCTTAAAAAACAGGCTGCTCTTCTCTTTATTGCAGGAGTTATTATCGCAGGGACTGCTGTTCGCATATAGGCCATCATCATATACCAGTGATGGGCGCAGGATAAACCAGTCGAGTGCTTGTTCTCGCAAAACATCGTCAGCGGCTTTTTTACTGATTTGATAAGGTGTAAAAGCATTGTCGTCTGCGCCCAGGGCAGAAATCTGAATCACGCGTTTTATACCGGACAGGGTGCATGCACGGAATAGCGCGGCGGGTGCTTTGTGATGAACCGGGTTAAAGTGTTGTTTGGGTGTTTCGGCGATAATGCCAGCACTGTTAATAACTGCATCGAGGCCTTCCATGCAGGGGTACCAGCTTTTAGTGTCTGTCATGTTATTGAAATTAAACCCGTTTTTACGGCTTGCGGGTACGACATTGTGGCCCTCTGCGCTGAGAGTCTGCAACAGGTGGTGGCCAATAAATCCGTTTGCCCCCGTGAGTAATATTTTCATCGTGCCTTGTCCTGTGTTTTTCAGTTACAGGTAAAGAATACGCTGCGATGGGTTATTAAACCTCCTGTTTGATAATCCAGGTGTGAATTTCTGCTGTAGAATGATCATTAACTTTCATTCACCGCACTGCCCCACATTCACTGCAAGACAAAATGAGGGGTCAAATCTTGACTTAACATATAAAAAGCCATATACTTTACAAATGTCAAGACCGTTAAGAATAGAATATGAAGATGCGTATTACCATGTGATGAACCGTGGCAGGGGCAGGCAGCGTATA
>UOFG01000069.1_pt1 | contig 14803 bp, 14 predicted proteins | sample 1988411 | NCBI WGS metagenome assembly UOFG01 (sample SAMEA4712194, study PRJEB27164) | hydrothermal vent metagenome | biome: marine basaltic hydrothermal vent biome; feature: marine hydrothermal vent; material: mineral | place: Pacific Ocean | collected 2011-06-14/2011-07-23 | depth 1689 m
CCATAGGCGGCATAGGCTCGATGCTGGATGGGCAGTGGCAGGCACGCAACTGGAAAATTCCCTATAATATACAACTGGTTTGATGATCTGGATTTTTATTTATGAGTGATACAACGATCAGACGTCCAATACGCTGGAATTCAGCTGAAAACACCGATGTGGGGATGGTCAGAGAAGTTAATGAAGATTCGATTCACTCTGCACCCGAGCTGCAACTGTGGGTTGTTGCCGATGGCATGGGAGGCTATGAAGCCGGTAATGTTGCCAGCAATATGATTGTTAAAGCGTTGGCTGGGTTATCTAATCTGCCGTCGATAAATGAAATGGTTGACAGTGTTGAAGACTGCCTGATCGATGCCAATCATCGAATACTTGAGTACGCGGACATTATGCTGGATGGGCGCACGCTGGGCAGTACCGTGGTGACATTACTGATAAAGGGGCACGTGGGTATTTGCCTGTGGGCGGGGGACTCACGGTTGTATCGTTATCGAAATAAACAGCTTGAGCAACTTTCCAGGGATCATAGTCAGGTGGAAGAAATGGTTCAGCAGGGCTTTTTGACCCAGGAAGAAGCTGAAAATCATCCTGATTCAAATGTAATTACTCGCGCCATTGGCGCTAATCAGGAACTTTACATTGATATTACTGCTTTTAACGTGCAATTAGGCGATACCTATTTTCTCTGCAGTGATGGTCTATATAATATGGTTTCAGATGATGAAATTCGTGAGGTTATTGCCAGTATGCCGATAGAAGAAGCGGTAGATACATTGGTTCAAATGGCGCTTGATGAGGGTGCTAATGACAATGTTTCGGTTATTCTGGTAAACGGTGTGCCCGATGCCGCTTTATCAACGCAGGTCAGTTTGCAGGAATAATGTGATACAGCATGAGCGATAAAGACTCGGACAAAACCAGAGTAAAACCCCCCACGCAGAGTGCGCTGCCCTCAGATGATGTAACGCGCGTAGTCTCACCGTCGACACCCCCTGTAGATGATAAAACACAGATACCCCCAGCAGCGTCCCGAGGATCTGTACCCGATGGTGTGGGCGCGCAGCATAAGCAAAACCCTTCAGAAGATAAAACCCGATTGTCACCTGCGCTGAAAACGCCTCACTCTGATACACCGGAGGATTTGAAGCAGCAAAAGCTAAGGCAACAGATTTTACAGAAGCAGCTCAGACAGCAAAACCGACAAAAGCAGTTGCGCCAGGAAAAGCTGGCCCAGCAAATGATAAAACAGGGGAAGCTACAGCTGCCCGGGCATAAGCCACTACAAACGGCTGATGCTACTCAGTTTAACCCCAGTGTGTTCCCCGAAGCAGATAAAGCGAGCAGCCTGTCCGCTGAAGCAGACAGGAAGAGGCGTGCAGCAGCCGAATTATCCACGGGTGAGCATATTGTATTAAAAGAGCGATTTATACTTGAAAGAGTGCTGGGTTCTGGGGGCATGGGGGTTGTTTATAAAGCTAAAGATTTATTGAAGGTTGAGGCTCAGGATCGCGATCCCTACGTCGCCATTAAAGTATTAAGTGATGAGTTTAAGGCGCATCCCAAAGCCTTTATTTCATTACAGAGAGAGTCTCGAAAATCACAGCGTATTGCACACCCTAATATTGTGAATGTATTTGATTTTGACAGGGATGGCGACACGGTCTTTATGACTATGGAGTACCTCGATGGGAATTCACTGGATCAGCTAATCCGACAATACAAGGCAACCGGGCTGCCTACAGATGATGTGTGGGATATTATTAATGGATTAACCGCTGCGTTATCGCATGCACATGCAGAGAACATTATTCATTCCGATTTTAAACCGGGTAATATTTTTGTTACCCAAAAAGGTGCAACCAAGGTGTTTGATTTTGGTATCGCAAGGGCGGTGGCTAAAGTTGAGCAACAGGATGAAAGTCCGGAAGATAAGACGGTATTTGATGCCGGTAACCTGGGTGCTTTAACGCCGGCTTATGCCAGCCTGGAAATGCTTGAAGGGGAGGAGCCTGATATACGTGATGACCTTTATGCATTAGGCTGTGTTGCTTATGAGTTATTTACCGGAGAGCACCCTTATAGACGACTGCCGGCAAATGAAGCTGAAAAGCAGGGCCTGACGGCAAAGCGCATAAACAATATAAAGAAATTTCAGTGGCTGGCGATTAAAAAAGCCATTGCATTCAGGCGAGAAGACCGTTTTGATACTGTTGAGCGATTTACGGCGGCATTAACACCTAAAATTAAATCCTCAAATACCCTGCTAATGTCGATTGTTATTATATTATTGATCTCAATGGGGGGCTATTTCTCGTTTTTTAATGAGAGCGCTGATTCTTATTCAGAATTAGATATCAGAAATGAGCTCGAGTTAAAAATTAAAATCGACTACCTTAAGGAAGATTTGGCCTCGCTGGTTAAATCGGCTGCATTTACAGATCCCTGGCAGGATGGCATCTGGAAAAACGTATCTGATTTGTTGATACTGGTTAAAAATGATGACCCGTGGCTGGATCAGCAAAAAATGCTCATATATCAGCTTTATTTAAAAGAGATCAGTTCAGCTGTTGATGCAGGTAAATATAATAAAGCGAAGGCGCTTATTCAAAATGCACAACGATATACCGATGATGTCACGAAACTGGATGCGCAACAGATAAAAATTGCTTCACTTGTTCAGGATGCAACGAGAACAAGAGAAGTACGACAAAAAAGAGAAATAGATGAGAAACGGCTAAGTCATGAGAATGACAGGAGAAATCAGCAGAATAAGATGTCGCGGGCCAGGAAAGTTGAACTGTTTGATGTGGCGCTTGAAAATGTGAATGCTCAGACAAAATGCCAGGGACGTTTGAATATGCGCAATGTGCAAACGGCCGTTGAAAAATTACGTGATCTTGACCACAAACGGTATAATCGCCTTGAAGGTAAAATTGTTAACTCCCTGGCAGGTTGCATTGCGCAAACAGGGAAGGCATTTCCAGAACGTGCAACAGAAGCTAAAAAACAGGCTTTGAGGATTTTTAAGTCAAATCAGGTGCTGATGGCACTAAAAATTAAACAAAGAGATCCCTGTGATATCTCCCTGGCAGGTTTGGGCTCCAGAGGTAAACGGGCGTTGTGTAAAGATAAAATTAAAGATGCAGGCGCAGGGCCTGTACTGATTGTTATTCCTGGGAATCAAAAAATCAGGGCATTTGCTATTGGCAAATTTGAAGTGTCAGTGCGAGAGTTAAACAAATTTTGCAAGGTGTCTCCGGGGTGCAGGCCGATTAAAGGCGACACGGAGTTGCCGGTATCAAATATAACATTTAAAGTGGCAAAAGCTTATTTGAAGTGGCTAAGCAGGCAGTCCAGACAAAAATACAGGCTACCGACAAAAAATGAGTGGCTTTATGCCGCAAAATCACAACGCAGGAAGCTGGATGCTAATCGAAATTGCATGCTGAGCACACGTGGCATAGAGAAAGGTGGAAAGCTCGTTAGAGCCAGTATAGGCAAGCAGAATAGCTGGGGTCTGGTTAATTACGTTGGCAATGTACAGGAATGGGTTTATGATAAAGGACGTAAACTGGTTGCCGTAGGCGGCTCATTTAAACAGTCAATGGATAACTGTACTGTAACAACAACTCACGCGCACAATGGTTCCGCAGATATATCAACGGGGCTGAGAGTTGTGCGGGAATTGAGGGCAGGGTCATGATAGATACAGAGTATGGTGCGAAACTGAAGGAGTTATCCAGTGATTATTACCACAACCATATTGGTTTTGAAGCCTACAGAACGAAGAGAAAGCATGTTCTTGACAAGATTGATGAAGAATATAATGGGCGCAAGCCTGTAGAGGAGGTTGAAGATGAGCAACCCAGTGGTGATACGCAAATCAGGCCGGGAGAATCTTCTATTTTTATGAAAACGATAGCATTCTTTAAAAATAACAACACTGAACAGTGATATAGATACACATTTCAATGTAGAATATCGCGCAATTAAGGTTTCTGATGCGTTAAATTTCTATGAAATCAGCAAAAAATCGATATCTCAAAGAGGACGCTCCATGGAGTTAGTTAAATTTTTTCAAACGGGGGGCGCTTTCATGTACCCTATTTTACTGGTATTTGCGCTGGGTCTGGCCATTGCAATTGAGCGTTTTCTCTATATCACCCGCACTCAGGGGCGAACCAGAAAACTCTGGGCACAGCTATCACCTACGCTCAGGGCTCAGGATCTGGCTCAGGCCATACAGAAAACAGGCAAGTCGAAAACACCACTGGCGGTGATGCTAAATTATGGCTTTGAGCGAAAACAGGCGAACTCTACCCGCAGCGCTATAGAGTCTTCGATGGAGGAAGGCATGATGGAAATTATGCCTGAGCTTGAGCAACGTACGCACTATCTGGCTACCTTTGCTAATATTGCAACCCTGTTAGGCCTGTTAGGGACTATTATCGGCCTTATTCAGGCTTTCACTGCGGTTGCCGGGGCTGATCCAGCAGAAAAAGCCAACCTGCTCTCTGCGAGTATTTCAGTGGCGATGAACACCACCGCGTTTGGTCTGGTTGCCGCGATTCCACTGATCCTTGTTCACTCTTATCTGGTGACTAAAACAGCACGCCTGATCGATAGTATTGAGATGGCAGCGGTTAAGTGCCTAAACCTGATTGCTAACGATTAGTTTTTTGTCAGGCTAACAGAATAATTAATTCCAGGTAAAGAAACGCAGTATGAAACTGGTCAGGCGTAAATACAAAAAGGAAGATGTCGAGCTTAATATCACCGCTTTTCTGAATTTAATGGTGATACTGGTTCCGTTTCTTCTCATTACGGCGGTTTTCTCTCGGGTGACGGTTATTGAGCTGAACCTGCCCTCGAAAAATGAAATTTCAAAACAGTCTGAAGTGATAAAGCTGCAACTTGAGCTGGTGGTTAGAAAGAACAGTTTTGAAATTAGAGACACGAACCTGGGGCGAATTAAGTATTTTCCACGCAATGAGACGGAAACCAACTGGCAGACATTTACCGATATTCTGGTGGAAATTAAAACCCGTTTTCCAGATGAACAGAGTATTACCCTGCTGCTTGAGCCGAAAATTGATTACAAAACACTGATAAAAGTGATGGATCGAGTACGCTTTGCAGATGTGCTTGAATTTACGGATGTTGTTAGCGTTGAGCTGTTTCCCAATGTGTCTATTGGGGATGCGCCTGCGCTAATGCCTGTCTCGAAAAATGCACCCGCAGAGGTCGCTGTCGGGGGGGCTTCTGAGCCTTCAGGAGTATCCGACAAATGATGAATATGTCTCGGCGCGCCAAACGCATGGAAAAACACCATGCTCGGCGCAAGCAGCCTACATTGAACCTTGTATCATTGATGGATATTTTTACGATTCTGGTTTTCTTTTTGCTGGTTAGCTCTTCGAGTGTGCAACAGTTGCCGAAGAAAAAAGATATTCGTTTACCAACGTCTGTGGCAACCAAAGCGCCTAAAGAAACGCTCATTATCTCCATTACTCAAAAAAGCATTATTGTGCAGGGCAGAGAAGTTGCGCTAATAGCACAGGTAGCCGCCAGCACCTCCTCACGCATTAAAGCGCTGGAAAAAGAACTGTTGTTTCAGGCGGCGAAAACCGCAGCGATTAAAATGCCCGATGGCAAGATAAAAGGCCGGGCCGTTACCATTATGGGGGATGAAAATATTCACTATGAGTTGCTGAGAAAAATTCTGGCCACCTGTCGAGAAGTGAATTATACCAATATCGCCTTTGCCGCAATGCAGAAAGCACCATCGGGAGATAACTCCTAGTGTCGACGGCGCATTATCAGTTTCTCGCTTCACGCTGGAAACCAGAAGGTAAAAGTGATTTTCAGTTTAAAATCATTACTGCAGCAGTTGTTGGCATCATGTTTCTATTCTCACTGGTTATTTCTTCTATTAATGTGCCTGAAAAAAAACGTCAGGCACGTCAGGCGGTGCCTGAGCGTATTGCAAAGTTTATTCTTGAGAAAAAACAGAAACCCAGGCCCATTATAAAAAAGCCAGAACCCAAACCTCGGCCAAAGCCTAAACCTAAACCTCGAGCAAAGCCAGAATCACCCCCGGCTGTTAAGAAAAAGCCGCAGAAAAAGCCGCAGAAACCACTCACAAAAATTGAGAAGCGTAACCGTGATGTAGCTGCAGAGAGCGGTCTGTTAGCCCTGTCTAATGAACTGGCTGATTTAATGGATACGTCTGACTTAAGCACAATGGTGGGGGGGGAGGTGAACTCCAGTTCGGCATCAGCGACACGTGCAGGAAGCAATAATAAAGATTTATTAATGGCAAATGTTTCGAGAGGCAGTGGCGGGGTTGATGAGGGCAAATATACAACCACGCGTGTAGCTAAAACGCAGCTCACCAGACGTGAGCTAACCCAGGTACGCCAATCTCTCATATCCCCTGAGGCAGAGCTGAATGGCAGTAAAGGTGGCGGGCGGAAAAAGAAATCACGCTCAGGGGGAGTTCGTGAAGAAGAGAGTATTACGATTATCTTTGATCAGAACAAGAGCAAGCTTTATACCATATACAATCGTGCCCGGCGTAAAAACCCATCACTTAAGGGTAAAATTGTACTCCAGATTACCATTTTACCCTCTGGCAAGGTGAGTAAGATTCGTGTGGTATCCAGTGAGCTGAACAATAAAAAGCTGGAGTCTCGTCTGGTGAGTAGAATTAAGCAGTTCGATTTTGGGGTCATGAAGGTTGAGACGGTAACTGTGACGTATCCCATCGAGTTTCTGCCCTCCTGAGATTAGTTATAAACCGCTGTGATGGTACTATTCTCAGACTTAATCCGTCAGTTTCCGTTTAACCCGAAAAAACGGCCTGAATACCTCTCCCTCATTACTTTGTGTTAAAATCCCGCCGCATGTTAACCACTGATTTTGATTTTCATCTGCCTGAAACCCTGATAGCCCAGTATCCACTTGAACAACGCACCGCTAGCCGCTTATTGCATCTTCGTGATAGCGCTATAGCTGACCGACAGTTTACGGATCTGCTGGATTTGCTTAACCCCGGGGATTTGCTGGTATTTAATAACACAAAGGTGATCCCCGCACGCTTGCATGGGCAGAAAGAAACCGGGGGTAAAGTCGAAGTGCTGGTAGAGCGTGTGCTGGACGAGCAACATGTTCTTGCGCATATCAGGGCCAGTAAATCACCTAAAGCCGGGGGAAAGCTGCTACTGGAGCAGGTTGTTCAGGCAACCATGCTGGAGCGTGATGGCAGTTTGTTTAAATTGCAGATGAAGGATTTAAATGAGCATTCTGCCCGCACGGTAACTGAACTGCTTGAGCAGTATGGGCACATGCCATTGCCACCATATATTGGAAGGACAGATGAAGCTGAAGATCAGCACCGTTATCAGACTGTTTATGCAAAACATACCGGAGCGGTTGCTGCGCCTACCGCAGGCCTGCATTTTGACAGACCAATGCTAACTGAATTAAAGGCTCGAGGTATTCAGTCTGCTTTTGTTACGTTGCATGTTGGCGCAGGCACCTTCCAGCCAGTGCGGGTTGATCGTATCCAGGACCACCACATGCATGCGGAATATATTGATGTGGATGAAGTCGTCGTTGAACAGGTAAAGCAGGTAAAAGCCGCTGGCAGACGAGTCATCGCGGTAGGGACAACAGCTGTGCGCAGCCTTGAGTCAGCGGCCATGAAAAATGGCCTGATGGCTTTTCACGGCGAGAGTCAGATTTTTATCTACCCGGGTTATAAGTTTCAGGTGATTGATGCCATGGTGACCAATTTTCATTTACCACAGTCCACACTGTTAATGCTGGTGAGTGCCTTTTCAGGTCATCAGGCCATTATGAATGCCTATCGCCATGCGGTTGAAGCACAGTACCGTTTTTTTAGTTATGGTGATGCGATGTTTTTAGAAAAAGCCTTATAAAAGAACCGCTATTTTTAAAGTTAATTCACATTAAGAAGTTTCTCTATGTCATTGATGCAATTTAAATTAATAACAGGATCGACAGGGCCTCGTCGAGGGCAACTCAGTTTTCCACGAGGCACAGTTGAAACGCCTGCGTTTATGCCCGTTGGAACCTATGGCACGGTAAAAGCCATGACACCTGAAGAGCTGAAAAGCCTGGGGGCCGAAATCATCCTTGGGAACACCTTCCATCTGATGCAGCGCCCAGGTGCAGATATCATCAAAAAGCACGGCGATCTTCATGATTTTATGCACTGGGATAAACCCATACTCACGGATTCTGGTGGTTTTCAGGTGTTCAGTCTGGCAAAGATGCGAAAAATCACCGAGGAGGGTGTGAGTTTTAATTCACCGGTTGATGGCAGCAAAATCATGTTAACCCCTGAAAGCTCGATGCAGGTTCAACGTGATCTGGGCTCGGATATTGTAATGATTTTTGATGAGTGTACGCCTTATCCGGCAAGCCATAAACAGGCTCGGGATTCTATGGAACTGTCACTGCGCTGGGCTGATCGCAGTAAACGGGCACATCAGGGGAATGACTCAGCACTGTTTGCCATTGTTCAGGGTGGGATGTACGAGGATTTACGGGAACAATCTGCGCTGAAACTTGTCAATACAGCCTTTGACGGCTATGCCATTGGCGGGCTATCGGTTGGCGAGCCTAAAGAGGAGCGCAATAAAGTGCTTGAAGTGACTACCCCCCTGTTACCAGAAGGTCGGCCTCGGTACCTGATGGGGGTGGGCACACCGGAGGACATTGTTGAATCGGTTCGTCGCGGCATTGATATGTTTGATTGTGTAATGCCCACGCGAAATGCGCGAACCGGGTTTCTATTCACATCCTGGGGTATTTTAAAAATTCGCAACAGCCAATACAGGGATGATACGCGCCCGGTTGATGAAACGTGTAGTTGCTACACCTGTCAGAACTATAGCCGTAGTTACCTTCGCCACCTGGACAAGTGTAAGGAGATACTCAGCTCGCGGCTTAATACCATTCATAACCTGCATTATTATCAGCAGTTAATGAAAGACATTCAATTAGCCATTGAAGAAGAGCGCTTTGATGACTATGTAGTGGACTTCTATGCAAAACGCAAAGCAGGTGATACAGGGTAATACTCTGTCAAGCCTCATTCGTATAGCCTCCTGCTCCTGTGTGGTGTCAGGACAGAAAATGTAAGTTTATACATATAAATGTTCATTTTTTTGCAAAGAGCCGAGATTAGGCAGGGATAAGGGTGTAGTTACACTGAAATCCTCGCGTAAAAATGGCATAATACGCCAGATTTTTTAGCGGATCGTTCCGCAAATACTAAAAACAGCCCGCAGAGGGTGGAGAGTTTTATGAGTTTTTTTATATCAGATGCAATGGCTGAGGGTGCTATTGCGCCGGCGCAGGGCGATTTTATCAACATGCTTCTGCCGATTGGTCTGCTGGTATTGTTCTACTTCTTTTTAATTCGTCCGCAGAGTAAACGGGCAAAAGAGGCCAAAGCCATGGTAGCGGCTTTAAGTAAGGGTGATGAGGTATTAACTCAGGGGGGTATACTGGGTAAAATTACTAAGGTATCAGATACGTTTATTTCACTTGAGATTAGCAATAATGTCACGATTAGTGTGCAGAAATCTGCGGTTGGTACACTCATGCCAAAAGGCACAATAAAAGAGCAGAAGAGTTAACACGTGCGTGTCCCCAAAGGCAGAACGACAGCCTGTGCCTTTGAGCCCGTGCCTTTGAGCCGTGCCTTCAAGAATATATAACTGAAAGAATGATTAAACATTAATATACCTGGACAATTAGAATGATTAACCAGTATCCACTATGGAAATATGTGCTACTTATTGTAGTGCTGGTCGTTGGCTGCATTTATGCGATGCCTAATCTGTATGACGAAGATCCGTCTGTACTTGTCTCTTTACGTAACAGTCAGGTGGATGAGTCTACTCAGAAAACATTAAACGAACTGCTAGAACAATCCTCAATACAGATAAAATCCAGTGAGATTAAGGGCGATCAATTACTTATACGATTATTGAGTGTTGACACGCAACTTGAAGCTGCCGATATTATAAAATCTTCTGAGCTGATAAAACGCAATAATAATTACACCGTTGCCCTGAATATAGCACCGGATACACCGGAGTGGTTACAGACATTCAATGCTCTGCCGATGTATCTTGGGCTTGACTTGCGCGGCGGTGTGCACTTTCTGTTAGAAGTGGATATGAAGTCTGTTATGGATAACATGACCACTAATTATATGGCCGAAATGCGTGCCTATTTACGAGAAGAGAAAATAGCCTATCGGGGTATAAAGCGGGTTGGCGATGATATGGTGATCCAGTTTCGCAATGCGCAAGCGGTGGAGGAGGGTGCCTCTAAACTTAATTCTCAGTTCAAGGATCTGAATTATAAAATTAAGGATGATGATCTGAACATCGTTGCCAGTCTTACAGAACAGGCCATTCGAAGCGAGCGTCGCTCGGCTATTCAGCAGAATGTAACCACGCTAAGAAATCGTGTTAATGAACTGGGTGTGTCCGAGCCCGTCATACAGCAGCAAGGAGAGGAGCGCATTGTTGTGCAGTTGCCTGGCGTGCAGGATACGGCACGTGCCAAAGATATTTTAGGTGCTATTGCAACACTTGAGTTTCGTTTAACAGAAGGCACGCGTGCTGAGTGGGCTGCTGCGGGCACGGGTGGTGGCGTACCACTGAATGCAAAACTTTACCATGAACGCAACGGCGATCCCGTGCTGCTCAAACGCCGAGTGATTGTTAAAGGTGACCAGATTATTCGCGCCTCATCAACCATTGATACGCAGACGGGTACCCCTGCGGTTAGCGTTACGCTGGACAGTAAAGGCGCTAAAAAAATGGGTGAAACCACCCGTGAAAACATTAAAAAGCCGATGGCTGTTGTCTTTATAGAAAATAAAATACAGACAAAAGAAATTGACGGTGAGAAAGTAAAGATACGTACTCGCAAGGAAGAGGTCATCAATATAGCGACCATTCAGGGGGTGTTTAGCAAGCAGTTTCAGATTACCGGACTTGAGTCTTTTGAAGCAAGAGATCTGGCGTTATTGCTCAGGGCGGGGGCATTAAAAGCGCCGGTAGAAATTGTAGAAGAGCGCACAGTCGGGCCGAGCCTGGGTAAGGATAATATCGAGCAGGGCTTTAGCTCGGTGATGATTGGTTTTGCGCTGGTGCTGGTGTTTATGGCAATCTATTATCGTTCATTTGGCCTCATTGCCAATGTCGCGCTGACGGCCAACCTGATATTAATACTTGCTGTGCTGTCGCTTATGCAGGCGACACTAACCCTGCCAGGTATTGCGGGAATTGTGCTAACAGTGGGTATGGCAGTAGATGCCAATGTGCTCATTTTTGAGCGCATACGCGAAGAACTCAGAAATGGTAACTCACCCCAGGCCAGTATTCATGCGGGTTATGAAAAGGCATTTAGCACCATTGCAGATGCCAATGTCACCACGCTTATAGCCGCCATTGTTTTATTTAGTCTGGGGACCGGGCCGGTTAAAGGCTTTGCGATCACTTTGTCCATCGGGATATTAACCTCAATGTTTACTGCAATAATGGGAACCCGCGCACTGGTTAATCTGTTCTATGGTGGACGCAATCTGAAAAAACTTTCTATATAGGAAATCGTTATGCAAATTTTACATGGTAAGTCATCTATAGATTTCCTGGGTAAGCGAAATATTGCGCTGGGATTTTCGCTGCTGCTGATTATTATTGCCGTTATTAGTCTGTCTATTCGGGGCCTGAACCTGGGTATTGATTTTACAGGCGGTTATTTAATTGAGGTCGGTTACGCCGAATCGGTTGATCTGGAGCCTGTTCGACAGTTGCTGGGAAACAGCGCCTATGCAGATGCCACAGTGCAGCACTTTGGCACATCTAAAGATGTCCTGGTGCGTATTGCACCCCGGGAAGGCGTTAACAGTGCGAGTATATCCGATGATGTTCTGAATATACTCAAAAGCGATGCTGGTAAAATGCTTGAAATGCGTCGTATAGAGTTCGTGGGACCACAGGTGGGCGACGAACTTCGTGAACAGGGCGGTCTGGCGATGCTGGTCGCGCTATTTGGTATTATGATTTATGTCGGCCTGCGCTTCCAGCTGAAGTCCGCCTTTGGTGCTATTCTAGCACTGGTGCATGATGTTGTTATCACTATAGGTGTGTTTTCTGTAACTCAGATGCCCTTTGATCTGACCGTGCTGGCAGCCATTCTTGCGGTCATTGGTTATTCATTAAACGATACGGTGGTGGTGCTGGATCGAATACGGGAAACGTTTCGTGAACAACGAAAGGGCAGTGCGACTGAAATTTTAAATATGTCTATTAATGGCACACTGTCCAGAACCTTAATAACATCATTTACAACACTGCTTGTTTTAGGCGCACTCTTTGCATTCGGTGGTGAGGTGATACACGGGTTTGCATTTGCATTAATTGTGGGTGTTTTTATTGGTACGTATTCATCTATTTATGTCGCCAGTAATAGCCTGGTCTTAATGGGGGTAACAAAACAGGACTTTCTTGAAACAGCTAAAGAAGAGGAAGCAGTGGATGATATGCCCTGAGCCTGGAAAAATCAGCTGAACGCATATATTAATTACCTGTATCCCTGCAACCAGTGCCTTGCCGCTACAGGCTTCAGGTCATAATCAATCAATAGAGGTGCTCTGGGCTTACGATTTATAGTGCTGATAATAAGCCTGGCTTTTAATAATGCTTTCAATGATTACGCCAGGTGTATGGGGTGCCGTTAGAATTGACTGCAAATTGCCCTCTGGATTAATTAGCATTAACGCTGAGCTATGATCCATTAAGTAATTATCCGCTGTGATTTTACCGTCTGCTCCAGCTGATTTTCTGAAAACGACATTTAGCTGCCGGCCAAGTCGTGTTATTTCCTCCAGTGAGCCCGTTAAAGCCGTAAAATCTTTATTGAAGTATTCAATGTAGGGTTTTAGTACACGACTCGTATCACGATCCGGGTCAATAGAGAGAAAGGTTATCTGTGGCGGCTGTATGTTCTGCTGCTGCATCGTATCGGCAATTTGCCCCATTACAGCTAATGTCGTTGGGCAGACATCCGGGCAGTTAGTATACCCCACAAACACCAGACTCCAGTGATTGAGGAAGCTGGCTTTCGTGAATTTTTCATTATTCTGGTTCTGTAAAACGAAATCATTAATGATTTTGGCCTGAGGATAAATGGCACCCTGAATTCTGTCTGGCTGCAATGTGTCTTTATCGCTTAAGGTTGACTGACCTAACCATGCTCCGCCAGCCATAGCCGCCAGAACTAATATGATAACAGGAATTTTTCGCATATACGTTGTTGATCCGAGTTGATATTTCTCTAAATTAAAGTATTTTGCCGGGTTAAATAAATACCAGATAGAGTAAACCGGCCAGTGCCAGAAGCTTGGTTGTCACATATAGGGGTTTGTTCCAGCGCTTGAAGCGTTTCATAAACGCCTTATAAATATTGAGGTACTGCCCCAGCTTATTGCCGATGCCCGTATTGTTCACATCAACATTATCAATGGTAAACAGACCATTAAAGAAACTGCCGAAAGCGCGGTAGAATTTTTGCAGCAGTTTCAGCCTGAGTGGCCTTTCAATATCCGTCATTAATATAATACGTGGCCTGTCGCTATCATTATAGGCATTGTGCAGGTAAGTCTCATCAAACAGTATGCTGTCTCCATCGGCCCACTTGTAGTCGTCGCCATTAACAATAATGCCGGACTCATCAGAGTTGGGTGTGCTGAGCCCTAATGAATAGCGCAGGGTGAAAGCAAAAGGATCGTGGTGGTTGTTAATTTTTTTACCCGGATTCAGGCAGGCAAAAAGTGCAAGCCGCATTGACGGCACCTGGTCGATTAAGGCCATGGTTTTTGGTGCCAGATCGTAGGCAGATGGAATGCTGTGATTATATGATTTCAGGTAAAAGCTTGTCCAGCGGTTGTTTTTGTAGAAGCTGCTGGCGGGTAAATCGTCTTTTGCGGCAATATGTCCGCTTTCATAGAGCGCCAGGGCCTCATCGCGTATGATTTCCCAGTTATCTTCAATGATTTTTAGTTCAGGAAAATAGTCTGTGCTGACAAAGTGCTTTGAGGGGATTTTAGAAAAGAGATAGGCTGGAATATTAATTGGCACCATAAAAGTAGAAAAATCGCTCAACTGGCGCACCAGCGGGAACGTGGTTTTATTGCGTATACGAATAAAGATAATACAGGACAGGTATGTAGCGAGCAGAATAACCAGGCTTGTCATAGCGTTCTCTTAGCGGTGATAATCAGGTAAATGGATAAATCAGGCCTGACATACCTCATCGGGTACCTGTTTCAGGGCGCGCAAGCAGTCATTTAACCGGCATTCAACAAGGGGGTGGCTGATTATAACAAAAATATGAAAAAATTAAAGGTGTAGAGTCCCTTTAAAAATAGATTGTGCTGTGTGCATGACCTGAAACATGTAATTGCAGGAATACCCATCATTCAAAATACGCTGTGAAATCATTCCGGCAGACTCGGCACGCATCCATGATACTGAGGATTTTGAATAATGAAACTTCTCTCCTGGCGATTCATTAGAATAATATCATTGCCTTCAAAACGCTTTATATTTTGATTATATTTCCTCCCCCCCCCCTGCGATTAACCTGAAATGTGACATGAGCAGGCATTTCAGATTAGTCGTTGTGTAGCGGCTAAAGCCCTGCATTAAAATGCGTAGTTTTGACGGGTAATCTGAAAAAAATCATACTG
>UOFG01000160.1_pt1 | contig 14646 bp, 9 predicted proteins | sample 1988411 | NCBI WGS metagenome assembly UOFG01 (sample SAMEA4712194, study PRJEB27164) | hydrothermal vent metagenome | biome: marine basaltic hydrothermal vent biome; feature: marine hydrothermal vent; material: mineral | place: Pacific Ocean | collected 2011-06-14/2011-07-23 | depth 1689 m
CAATACCACCTGAGGTGTATTTGGCAATACATCCAGGTTGGGCATACCACAGCCCCAGTCTGTTAACGAGCTTATTTCATCCTGTGCAGGAGAAGGCGGAGTAGAACTAAAACAACTTCTCTGTGTGATATCCACAACGATATTAAGATCAATAAACCCTCCGGGGCCCAGATCACCCAGCTGGCTTAAATCCCAGCTAATCACCTGGCCCGCAATCGCCGGGGTGAAGCCTGCAGGCGCTGATGAAGAGGCCCCCGGATTAAAATTCATCTCCGGTGGCAGGGTAATTTCAAAACGCCCTCCTACCGCATCACCACCACCGATATTGATAATATGGGCTCTAAATGTGTATTGCGTCTGATCGCGCAGAATAATGGCCGGGGGTAGCATTTCCACATCCAGCTGTGCCTGGAGGAAGTTAATCGCCGTCTGATCAAATGGAAATGAGAAGCTATAATCCTGGTCTGCATCTCCTCCATTATCCGGTGAGGTATGTTTGCTGTCATAGAAGAGCGTGGCATTAAATGTGCTGGCCGTGTCCAGCACCCTTGCTCTAAAGCTGAGTGAACCGGGGCCGGATAAGTTTTTAGTAATCGGGTTAAACTGATAATCCAGCGGCCCACCATTGTCCACCGGCGGTGAGATTAGATCAAAATCCTGAAACCCGCCACTGCGAGTAATATCTGCATCCACATTAACAGAGGGTGCATTCAATGCATCGACAATCTGCAAATTGGTTAAGCCCAGATTAAACAATAAATTATCGGCTGTGGTATCCGCTATCAGCTCATTCAGATTAATATTTACCGGTATCACAGAACAGACTTCAATATCATTGCCACCATTAATATCCCCATCCAGATCCAGATCCGCCCGTTCAATGGTGACCGATACTGCCTGGGTAAATACCGGATTCCCGGTACAGCCAGGTGTAGCACCGACAATGGTCAGATTGGTCACTTCAACATAGGTGCCAATATTTTCTTCATTAATCGGATCATCTGTATAGGGGTCTGCACCCGCCAGTGTGCCTTCCGGTGAGGTTGCTACATATTCCAGCAGCATGGTTACATCATCAACCGCACTCCCCACCGTACACAATGAGGGAATAAAGCCCAGGCTCATATTCAGCCGACCCACGCCATCGCCGCCGACAAAATCGGCACCGGGTGTCAATGGAGTTTGTGTACAGGCGGTCGCTCCTGCGGATGTGGTGACCGTCAGTAAAACACTGTTACGATTATTGGTTAGTATCAGCGGCGCACCGGTACCAGCACCGGTTCTAAGGGCGGCATCAAAGGTTAAATTACTCCAGCTAATGGTGCCGCCTTCATAACCTGCCGGAAAATTATAAGTCACCGCAAAGGGTATATGCTCCCCCTCCCTGGGCTCATCGCGGTTTATATTGCTGGTATCTGGCGCGCCCGCTTCAAATGCCCCACCGGCAACGGTGATCGAGCCGGTAAAGGGAATTTCATTTAAAATAAAACCGGCATTACCCAGCTCGTTTATGCCACAGGTGGCCGTAATATTTGCATCGTTACTAACAATTGAGCCCGTCGGGCAAAAACCACTGCTGCCACCATTAAAGCTAATCGCTAATGAGGAACTGGCCGCTAATACATCTTCATCTCCACGCCAGAATATCGTGCCGCCTTCAGGAATGGAACCCGCAGGTACCGCACCAGTAAAGATTCCTATAACGACTCCTGCGCTATTCTGCACTTCCACTTCTGTACTCGCAGGAATTAGCGGTATTTCAATATTCTGCACACCGGCAGGAAAGGTGTCTGCAACCGAGAAATCATTATTGTTGGTATTATTGCCATCACTGATTGCCGCTAAGTCCGTGCCGGATATTGAGACAATATAATTCCCCGCATCACCAACATTTAAAATACCCGCTGACACGGCTTTGTCAATGGTCACCGCAGGCACATTACCCACCGAAAGATCCGTACTCTGCACCGCCGGATTAAATGCTGTACCACAGACATTTTCAAAGTTCAGGCTCCAGTTGAGCAGTCCCCCGGGTGGTGGCGGGCACATTGCAGTGAACAATGTGAATGTAAGGGTTTGCGTTGCCCCCGACAGCAACGTGCCATTAAAGGTAAAAACATCGGTCGGGGAATCAAACACCCAGTTGGGCGACACCAGCGTTATGCCGAAATTATCCAGATCGGTGCCAACACCGGGCACGGCCAGACGAATGTTTTTAGCCGTACCAGCACCACTGTTGGTTATAACAACCGAATAAGTGGTTGGCCCAGCATTAAGGGGGATCACAATATTCGGCGCACTGAAAGTTAATAACGGCTCCTGTAAATCAAAAGCGACCGCTGCAATGCTGCTATCGGTATTGCCTGTGCGCTCAACCGCATCGGCCTGGTTATCAAGTGCGGGGCATGAGGCAGCAGATGCATCCACCTGTACATCTGCGGTGACCGCAATCACCACCGGTGGGCTGTTAGGTGCGATATAGGGAATGCTAAAAACATTAGGCGCTGTAAACGTGCCATCGGGTGACATCATCAACAAAGAAGCAGCATCAAAATCTGCCGACAGGGTATCGGTAATCACCGCATTAAATATCCCCCCCTGGCCCGCTGAAATAACCGAAATAGAAAAGTCTGCCCGTGCGCCATCGGCAACCGATGCGGTAGCGGTATCCACCTTGGATATCGCTATATCACCGGTGCGCACTTCTATGGTGACGGTGCGTGTTTCCGGAAAGAGGCTGGGTGTATTACCAAAGTCATTGTAATTAACCGTAAAATCAACATCATAATTACCGTTCACCACAAAGGGCATAACGCTACTGGTGGTTAAGCCCAGGTCAAACTGATAGGAGCACTCCGGAGGGATATCCGCAGGCGAGCCTGCCGATACTGGACTAATAATAATCTGCGCACCCGTCCCCCCTGGCTGACTGGCCGTGGCACTTACTACGGGACAGGTTATAGTGACAGCAGAAAGATCTGTAACATTAAGCACAAAGACTGGGCTGGGCAATCTGAAACCTGCTACGACATCCGCTGTAATCCTCACCCCATAAGCAGTATTGTCCTGAATTTCTGTGGGATTACTGCCAGACTCACTGTTTGCGACAATCAGGCTAAACGTGTCCCCTGTGGTATTAGTGACTTCGATGGTGCCATTCCAGACACCGGCAGAATCCATATAATCTGGGCGGTTTACCGCATCGGCACTGATAAAAGAGGACGTGGTAGAACTCAGATCGGCAAGGGCAAGGGCATTTTTAGCCGGCAATAAAAAAGCCAGGCCGGTTAACAGAGTAACCAGTCCAGAGCTGAAAATTTGCCTGAAACCTTCTATTCGCATCTAATCTACTTTTCTAATCATAAAATCCTGTTTTCCTCATTTTTATCAATTAGTTAAGTACCGCTTGTTATTATACATTCCACTTGCCTCTGCTTTCTGTGAAAAGTGCCTCAATCAGGCCGGTTATTAGTATCCGGGCCCTGGCTGTGTTTGAAACTGATGATAATTTTAATTAAAAAAAGCATATAACCTGTTGTTTTTTGTGAATTTTAATATAGAGAGACAAGGGAAGCTAGTCTTTTAGCAAACCTTATGTGTCTATTTTGTCAATTTAGCCTGAAATTTACTGGAAATAGCGTCGTCCATGCCCTGATATTATTGTGATCCTAATTCGCTGGCAGGAAATCAATTGGATAAAGAATAGTTAACGCCAGAACATTTTCCTTAGGCCCAAAATTGAATTTTTTTACACGATCAACAATTTTCTTTTCAAGTGAAGGTGCATCCATATCACTGGATTCCATACTACAGGCTGACACCTTACCATCTGGCTCAATGGTCAGCTTAAGTACCAGTTTACCCTGTAGCGTAGGATTTTTACGCAATTCCCGGTTATAAATACGATAGAGTGCAGATTTATAACGATCAAATACGATCTGAATCTCTTCATCGGTTCTGGATGGCCCCGGGCCATCACTCAATGGCCGTTCTTCGCCAAAGAAATCGCTGCCAATCGCACTTTCAACACGTGAGAATGCCACGCCGCCAATACTCTTACCACCATCACCCACATTGCGACTCAGCGTTGAGGTATTAATCCCCCCCGAAGCGCCTGATGCCTGCGCGGTCACCAGCGAACGAGTCACCTTACGTGCCTTCTGGCCCTTATTGCTCAGGCGTGCCTGGGAGCCGAGTTTCTGTTCCGCTTTATTATCCATCAGGTCAGCAAAGTTTTCCTTAAAGGCCAGCAAACCCGCAGACTCTGCTACTTTACGTGCTTTTTTAGCTTTTACAGGCTTCGTTTTTTTATCTTTTTTCTCAGGCTTTTTATCTTTTTTATCCTTTTTCTCTAACTTTGGTTCCACTTTTGGCGGCGGTGGGGGTGGCTCCTTTTTAATGACCAGTTTGGCGAGGCGCTCAGGTATCTCAGTTAACTCCTCTCGGGTCTGTACGGGTAATTCCCATAATGGCAGCAAATAGCCAAGCACCAGTGAAAACAGAAGTGCGAGCAGCAATATGCGCCTGAAACGGCTTTCATCTTCACCTTGCACCGTCCATGGCATAATCATTGGACGGAAAGGATGCACCGTCATTTCACGCTCAATTACAAATTCATGCTCACGCTCTTCAGCACGCTCGTGCACCACCAGAATTTCATCATTGAGTATATTAATCTGTGCAATAACACTTTGAATATCTTCCTTAATTAATTCACGCTTTCTGGTAACCTCTCTGACCGATTCATCATAATTAATAACCAGGTTATGTATTCGATTATAGTTAGCAACAGACTTTTCTTCATCACAGCCTTTTCCCCAGAATAAACAGGCACCCCCAAGCTTATTGAGTTTATCCAGTCGATCACTGATTTCACTCAATAAAATATATTGCTGACGATTCTGAAAAAGATTTTCAAGTTCAATATCAATCTGGTGCAGCTGTTCCTCCAGATCTATAATCCGGTTTTGCGCACTATCAATCTGTTGATTGATTTCAGCTTTTTCCTGAGATACGTCTATTTCTGACAATTTATAACCTTATGTGTCTGTTTGTGACGCTTTTTGAATAACGGCAAGGGAGATTTTCCCATAACCGGCGGCAGTACAACTGGACATCACTTTTTTAAGCAACTTGAAAGGCACTGTTTTATCTGCCAGAACCGTCACCTCTTTACTCCTGGCAACTACCTGCGTTCTGAGCCCAATTATATTTTCACGTTGCTCTATTAGCCTGAGTTTAATTTCCTCAATAACCGATGCCTTTATATTCAGTGCCTCTTCAGTGCTAATAACCGGCTGCCCCATAACCAGAATATTCTCACTCGTTACCAGCACCACAACTGTCTCACGGGGTTTTTTCTCAACAATAGAGGCCGGTAAAGAAATTGATTTTGGCGGCTCCATCACTTCGGTTGACGATGAATTTACAAGCAGGAAAAACACCAGTATGGTAAATACATCCATCAGTGATACGAGATTAAACCCCGGAGGCTTTTTCTTCGAACGAGACATTCTTTTCAGACGACGCGAGTTCTGTCTCATGGGGCATCTCCTATAGAGATATCGGGAAACAATGCAACTTTTTCAAATATGCCATTCTCTCCCTGAGAAAGCTCTGCTGTGCGTACCGCGTCCATTACATGCACCAGTAATTCATATTCCACATCGGGCTCCATCAGCACTGTAATACTGGTTTTCTCCGGGTTTTTCTGCTTTATAACTAATAAATATTTTGAAAGATTTGCCAGATCATGTTTACCCTCTATTTTCGGCAGGCGCGCAACCACATTTTGCCCATTGCCAATTTCCAGGCCCGCTTCACGCACAATAACCTCAATATTAAGCTTTATTTTTGTCGGCGCATTTGAACCACTCGAGGTTGGCAGATTAAGCTCAAGAATCGTCACCCGCGAAAATACGGCTGTTATCAGCAAAAAAGGAATCAATACCACCATTAAATTAAGAAAAGTCGTCACGTCCAGCTCCTGGACCTCTTTATCAATTCGACGGTAACGTCTTCTTCTAGACATTTTTTGCAGCCAGGGCAGTTTGACGCTTGGCAAATTCAGAAATAATATTCAGTGTTTTAACAGACACCATTTCCAGACTGTCTACAATCTCACCGGTTTTTGCCGTGAGCAGTGCATGAATAATCAACAATGGTATACCCGCCATCAAACCAAATGCGGTGGTATTCATCGCCACCGATATACTGGCAGATAACAGATCTGCTTTTTCCGCCGGGTTAGCATTGGCCACTGCGGTAAAAGCATCAATCAGGCCCATAATGGTGCCCAGCAGCCCCAGCAAGGTAGATATATTTGAAAATAGCGCGACATACGGTGTACGTTTTTCAAGCTGCGGGATGATTTCCATCATGCTCTCCTCCATGGCAATTTCAATATCATCTCGTCTGCGCACCGAGCCCTGTCGAGCAAGCCCCATATTCAACAGCCTTGCAACCGTTGAGCCATCTTCTGCAATCAACTCACGTGCCTTGTCAAAATCGCCCTCTTCAAGCATAGGATGCACCTCATCCCAGACTTTGCGATTAGCACCACGAACCGTACCTAATTTAATAAAACGCTCTATCGCTATTGCCAGACCAAATGTAAATACGATCAGTATCGGGTACATAAATGTTCCACCCGTCTGAAAAAATCGCACAATAGTTTCGATAAGATCCATTATAGTTTCCTCTTAGTTTTACATGTAAAAACACTACATGAGAATTTTTTGTTTAACAGCGCATAACATTTTTTTATTATGCACTCCTCTAATTTATTTCGAATGGCTCAGTTCATAAAAATCAAGCTCTCGTATAAACACGTCTTTATCGATCGCCCGCATGGACTCATCTAACAAACCCGATGTTAAGCTAGACCGGATACCCACTTCTGAATTCTTCCAGGGTACAATATAAAGTGACTTGGGTGCTTCTTTATTGCCTATTATAGATATACCAGAGAGTTCTTTCACCCCCCCTGGTTTCACTTTCTCCGTTTTCTTTTTAACCGTTTTTTCATTTTCAGTCGCCTGTGCAGCCTCGGCTACTTTAGCCTCCTCCACCGTCTGTGCACTGCTTTGCGGTATAATACAGGATGCTGCCAGGAAAATAGCGCAAACAGGATTAAGTCTAAAATGCTTCATATTCAATACCTCCTGTTATCTCATTCGCTGATTAAGATCTGAAATCCAGATCTTCATTGTTTTATCGTCCGGTTGCAGACTCTGGTAGTGCTCATATTGCTGACTTGCACAGGCCAGATCGCGCAAATACAGTTCACAGAGGATACCCAGGTTTTTAATCACTGGCAAATAATCCGGGTGATTTATAAGGGCATTCGTATAAGCCTTCCTTGCATCAGCGAATTTCCCCTGCTTTCTGTACAACAACCCAAGCTGGTTATTCGCCACAGGGTGCGACAGGTCTATCTTAACCGCATCCAGTAAATAGCGCTCAGTTTTTTTCAGTCTGTTTTTTTTCTCATAGGCCATTGCCAGGTTAATATAAGGCGCGGGAACACGTTTCTCCAGTGCAATAACATTCTCCAGTATACGTATTGCCTCATCGTAATTTTCGGATTTTAAGGCGGCCAATGCCGTATTAAACTGTTCCTTAACAGCAGCATCAATCACGATTATATTTTTTTTCTCAGACGCTTTATCGGGTATTTCCTTTACCGGTTCAGAAGAACACGAAAACAGCAGTAAGGCAGACAGCAAAATAACTGCCGGCTTAAAATAGCCAATGAAACTACATTTCATCTATACTGCCTCCCGATAGTGCAGACTCATATAATACACCTGGTTCACTGAGTCTTCAGGGGCATTACCTGTATCTGTATCTGTATCTGTATCTGTATCTGTATCTGTATCTGTATCTGTATCTGTATCTGTATCTGTATCTGCTTCTGTATCTGCTTCTGTATCTGCTTCTGTATCAGCAGCTGTTTCCTTTTCTTCCGCTAAATCATTACTCTCCGGAACAACAGACTGAGATGGCTCCCTCGGCACAGAACCCGATGCTGCAGGCTCTGCTTCAAGATTAAGCGGCAGCAACTCAATTTTTTTAATAATCGGCTGAATATGCTCCACATAGGTTTCGACGACTTCTGGTTTCGCGTATCTGGCAGGAAGTAACAGGGCTAGTTTTTCAATACTCCTGTCAATCCATAGATTGTAAATACCCAGATCCAGTAATTCCATATTTTTTTCATGTACGGTAATCGCTTTTTCTTCAAACGGATAGGCCTGTTCATCAATCACCAGCTCATATTGCTCTAACTGCAACTCGCTTAAGTTATCGGGGCGTTCTGAGTTTATCAATGCCTGGCTAAAATGAAAGTATATTTCAGCAATTTCATAGGTCGCAGCGGCTGTCACCAGACCGACTTCATAGTCGATTAATGAGGTCAGTGTAGCAATTGCAGCCTTCATCCGCTTTTTCTTTTTATTTAAGTTCTTTTTAAACGGTTTTACCAGGTCAACCACTTTAAAGCGCCTTATTCCTGTTTGCGCCAGAATGAGTGATGATGTGGCGGCCAGATACCTTGTGCGATCCGTTCTTTCTTTACCTGCTTTCAAATCAATTGCAACAATCATCTGCAGTTCTTTGATATAGCGTTTTTTATTATTCTTCTGTTTATATATTTCTGCTATTTTGCTGCGCACCTCAAGAGAATACTCAACAGGTCTGGGGAAGTACTTTACGTAGCGCACATAAACCGATAGCGCTTTATCTGTGCTGTTCGCTTTTTCATATAATTCAGCCGCCTGACGTAAAGCCTCACGGCGGATATCATCATTTTTAGATTCTTTTTCTATGCGTTCAAATTCAGCAGCAGACAATAACAGTTTACCATCTTCCTTATACACTACCGCCAGTTTTTTTGTCACCTCCGGTAATAATTTATGTTTTGGGAACTGCCGCCTGAAGCCTTCTAGTACTTTTGCAGATTCTGCCCAGGCTTTCAGGCTAATGAGTGCAGCGGCAGCATCATAATCAGCCGTGGGCCGAATTTTTGATCCTGGGGCAACATCGGCCACACGTAGAAAATGGTTTGCAGCACTACGATGATCGGCCAGTTTTCGTGCCTGCTCCCCCTGTTTGTAGATGGATGCCGCCAGATTTTCAATCAGTTTACTTCTATTTTTATGATTTTTCGCGGTCATTGATAACACGCTTTGATATGCAACTTCAGACTCACTGTATAATGCAGTATCAAATGAGGCATGTGCCACCACTAACCAGGCTGAACGAATATACTTTACCTGTGCATTCGGATAGTTCGCAATAACTTTATGACCCGTTTTAATTGCCATTGCATAGTCTTTAATGCTGTATAAATCATCCGTTGCGGCGACCAGCACAGGTGCAGCATTTTTATGTTGTGGATAGGTTTCAGCAAATTTCAATGAACTTCTAATAACGTCCAGCTTTATTGTATTGCGCTGTGACTGCTCCGCTTTTTTAAGATACTCACGATAAGAGTATACTGCTGCATAACCTGCCTGTGATGATTTATCATGCAATGCATAATTATATGATGTGCGTTCATACTCTAGCGCCGCACCTCTGAAATCTTTATTTTCCAGCAATAAATCCGCTAGCTGGAAGTTAATGCCGGGAGCCTGAGCATCCTCTGGAAATGAATCCAGAAACTCTCGATACCAGCGAGTTGCCTCAGCAAAATTTTCCGCTTTAAATTTCCTCAGCCGTTTATTCTGATACAACGCATGATAGTGGTTTGCCAGATCTGTCAGATTAGATTTCAGAAAAACGACAATATCAGGATAGTTTCCAATATCGAAAAAAGTCCAGTAATTCGCTCTCAGGCCATAGGTTGATGAGAAATTCTTTTTCGATTCAACAACCAGTTTTGGGAAACCACCCTGCAGGTAAATTTCAATGACACGCACATGAAAATGTGGTGATACTTTGTTGAGTGGGTTGCGCTCAACATAGGCATTATAGGCATTTGCCGCATCAGAATAACGCCGTTTATCAAGATAGTACTCACCCAGATGGCTATATATGCTGGCTTCATATTGCCGGGCTCCATGCTTCTCAAAATAGGTTAGCACCTCTCCCGGCCCCCCCAGATAGGAAAAACTAAGACTAATAACCCGGTAAGCATCATCAATGCGCTTGCGCTCTATTTTATCCATAACCTGTTCAAAATCGTAACCAATTGATATCTTATAGTCCAGCAGGGCGATAAAATCATTCAACGCCTCTTCATACAGCTCCTGTTTGAAAAACGCCCAACCCTGTTTGTATAGCGCCAGGTCATAGAATGCGGAGCTAATACCAAAATCAATCACCGACTGGTAAGCCTCTTCTGAATCAAGATATTTTTTTCTTGTAAAAAAATACTCAGCCCGCCTGAACTGAGCTTCATCAATATGCCTTGATGCAGGATATGTTTTCACAAGATCATTCAGAATTTTCATGGCTTTTTCTAGCTGTCCCGTTTCTTCATAGGCTCGCGACAACTGATAAAGCACCTGATCATTGCGTTCATATTTCGGGTACTTTATCAGTAAGCCTTTATATAACTCAATTGCTTCCATTGCACCCGCTGTTTGCAGCTCATCCGCCGTTGATGTATCAGCAGCAACGGCGGTTTTAGCGGGTACATTTTTCAGGATAGTTTTCTGGCTTGCCCTTTTCTGAAATTCTTTTTCAGGTTCACTTATATCTGCAATAGACTGATTTTTACTCCCACCGGTGCTGGCATTAATCTGTGATTCTGTTGTTGATAATGTGGTGGTTGATATTGTTCTCGCTTTTGTCGTTGGCACGACGCCACTTAATGACGCGTCCTTGTTCGCCACGTTTTCTGTAGCACTATTGGGTGGCGTTTCAGCATCCGAAGGTTCTTCATTAAAAGTTGCATATTCTTTTTCTATTTTTAAATCGGCCAGACGACGCAAGGCCTCTGGTGTCATTTCAGTTTCTGGTGTTTCTTCAAGAAATTTCTGATAACTCTCCATTGCCTTGTCCAGGCTTCCAATAATTTCGGCTTCTTTTAAATCCAGCTCTACATTATCCAGACTGGACAGCGTTTCTTTATCGCCACTGGTGGTACAGGACAATAAAAACACTGCCATAAAAATAAGCAGGATGCCTGTAAGTACAAATTGATACATCTGACTTTTCGGGCGACTTCCTGTCATTTAACTGTACCCTGCTCTGTATCTGGCTCTACCCTTTCCAAACTACCTTCGTTCGGATCATGTTGATGCACAACCGGCCCCTGATCTGTCTTTTTACTGTCGGTTTTTTCATCAACGACCTGAGTAGAGGCTTTTTTCTGCTGCCTTTTAAGCAGCATTTCCTGCTCCAGTTTTTTCTGTTGCTTTTTGCTTGCCCGATCATAACTTTCGGCAAGTGCAAAACGTGCTTTGATCTGATACTCTTCAAGCAAATTACGACGCCGCTCCAGCTCATTAACCGCCATATTCTCAATAAGTCGTCCCTGCCTTGCCATAATCGCATTCACTTTTAGCTGCTTTTCCTGTATCCGGGTTTTTAGCTGCCTGACTGGAATTTTATAGCCCTTATAGCTTTGTGTAGCGGCCTGGCGTGTGCGCACAAATGACTCATAAGCTGTGTTTAGTTTTTTTATATATACATCCAGTTTTTGCATTTCTTTATAGGCTCTGGTCAGACGAGTATTATAGGCGCTGCTCACCTGCCAGTGGAGAACACCTTTTAAGCGTTTGATTCTGGCAACCACATCATCCGTTTTTTTCTGCGGATTATTAGACAGATAGAGTTCGATTTTATTTAGTTTATCTAACATACCCCGCTCTTCAGCCGTTGCCAGATAATCAGGACGGCGCGCGATCACCATGGACTTTAAACGTTGATCCAGTCTGTCTCGCTGCTCTATGCGCAAACGAATTCGCGCATCCAGTTTTTTAAATTTCTTTTCTACTACAGGCAGCAAAGGCTCATAGTATTGCCGCCTTAGTTCAATCAGTTCAACATATACATCCAGGGCGGTTAGCCAGTAGGCCAGGCGAATCCTCAGTTCTGCCAGGTCGTGGTAGTTTTTTAGCGACTGATGAAAATCATTGGATGCCATTAGTGACATAAAATAACGCGTTTCCGGGGTTTCTGGCAAATTTCTCAGATTATGTAACCAGTTTTTATCGCGTTCACCCTGTTTGCTTATAACCGCTTTTAGAAAACGACCTTCTCTTACACTTTTTATGGATAATTCAAGCCGATCAACTTCAGCGCCAAAATTCTCCATGGCTTTGCCATAGGATAATGCGGCCTGTCCATAATAATCCAGCTTGCTATACGCATAAGGTACCGCCAGCATAGCTTCCTGCACAGAGGCATTTGTTACCTCTCGCTCATGTAGAATTTTCCACGGAACCAGTGCTTTGCGATAATCATCCAGTGATGCACTGGCCCAGCCTGAACCCAGCAAAGCCCGATTAGCGAAAGGCCCCTTTAAACGCACTCGACTAAAATACTGTCTGGCCAGCTCTGGTGAGCCTTTTTCCAGCATGCGCCCCGCAAGTGTCAGGTTTGCTTTATCCTTAAGAGCAAGTACGCCACGATCATCACTATTAATTCGGCCCATTTTATCTAATGCTGAAACGGCTTTTTTTTCTTCATTATTTTGAATATAGCCAATGCCCAGATTGTATAAAATAAAACCTCGGTATTTTTTTTCATCTTCAATCGATTTAAGAATTTCTATTGCTTCTGCAAATTTACCGATAGAGATATACACCTGCGAGCGCAGAAAGAGTTCATCGACTCGCAGGTTTTCTGCCATACCGCCTTCAATTTTCTGCAAAATTTCTAGCGCATTTTCTGGCTGATTCTTCTGATAATAAATTTTAGCCAGACGATAGGCCGCTTCATTTCTGATCTGCTGATCCATGCTCGATTCATAGATCGCCTTAATCGCACGCCCTGCACGTTGATGCATGCGATAGGCCAGCTCGAAACTGCCAATAGAAAATTCTGCATGGTTAATTTGCTGACTAAATGGGTCTAGCGATGGGTTATCAAGATCATAAAACTGGCCTAATTCAGCATCAAGCTTACTGATGGCATCAAAGTGCCGATCCTGAAATGCGAAGTAAAGCGACTCGCCATAGAATATATCTTTTAGCTGGGGCGCTTTATCCAGTGTGTTTTCCGCTGCCACGCTAAATGTAAGCAGTAAAAACAGCAAGCTATGTATAATCCGTTGCATATTTCGAGGGCTATTCCTGTACGTATTCTGGGGGCTAATTCGATGCATTTTCCAGTAAATATTCTATATGGGCTACCAGTCTTTAAACGCTATGCCCTGTTCACCGCTATCTTCTCCGCCAATTTTAATTTCTACAAATTTGGGACCAACACCTTTTTTAAGTGTATAACTGCTACTACGCTTCACATCCCCACCACTTGCGGCTTTTGCTGAATAACTAATCACCAGCTGATGCTCACCTGTTTTAATATTGCCGGTGTATATTTTCTGCACGCCGCCTTTTCTCATCGCCTCAAGCTCACGAAAGGTGTAAAGGTGATGCATAAGGACTTTATTTTCAAGCTTGATCTGTATGGAATCCAGACGCAGGCCTTCTTCTCCCTCTTCTCCTTTATCGCTAGTGCCCCCAAGAGAAACAAAGAGCGCAAACTGGCTATTAGATGGGTAAAGTAGTTTTTCTTCGAGTTGTAGCAAATCCGCTGTCAAATCTATAACATCCTTTTTAATGTCCTGCACCTGCTCATCCAGGCCTTTAATCTGTTCTTTCGTTACCTTTTCAGCTGAAACTGAAAAGGTAATTAACTGCAAAAATACCACTAAAGTGGTTATTAATCTGCACATAACACGTTCCTGTTACTTATACACTGTGGATTAAAACATACAAAAAATCTAATTTCCTACGAGTAACTCACACTACAAACAGTCACACTGTTCATATCTTATGATTTTATTTATTTAAATCAAGTGTTTATAGAGATTATTTGAGAAGTTATCTTAATTTATAACTCTAAATTAGACTATTCTAATGGAGTATAGATTATAACAGTTAAAAAAGGCCTGTTTTTTCACCACAACGACGACATGGAACATCGACAGAATTGTGCGGATAAGGCGCAAATGTTTGTACTAAAAAGCACACATCGTTTTTTACTAATAATTTCGAGTAACAAGCACTGAGACCCGGAAGGATCAGTTGAACGCCCAGAAATATACCTTCAGCCTAGAAAGATCAGTTGAGGCCCTGGAGTGTGCTTCTGGGAGTACCCTGCTGAATAAATATGGGGCGTAATAAAAAAGTGAGTCGTTGCACGGTTGTGTGCCTTTGGCACGCGATAAAGCGTGTCATCTTTACACGCAAAAACGGCCTAGTCCTTCACGAATGACGTGCAGGGATGCACTAATATCGCGGTTGCAGGGATGCAAAGGAGCGTGGACGTGCAGGGATGCACTAATATCGCGGTTGCAGGATGCAAAGGAGCGTGGACGTGCAGGGATGCACTAATATCGTGGTTGCAGGATGCAAAGGAGCGTGGACGTGCAGGGATGCACTAATATCGTGGTTGCAGGATGCAAAGGAGCGTGGACGTGCAGGGATGCACTAATATCGTGGTTGCAGGATGCAAAGGAGCGTGGAC
>UOFG01000038.1_pt1 | contig 14597 bp, 15 predicted proteins | sample 1988411 | NCBI WGS metagenome assembly UOFG01 (sample SAMEA4712194, study PRJEB27164) | hydrothermal vent metagenome | biome: marine basaltic hydrothermal vent biome; feature: marine hydrothermal vent; material: mineral | place: Pacific Ocean | collected 2011-06-14/2011-07-23 | depth 1689 m
AAAATTTAATGTTGATCCATCCCATGTTAGTCCAGAAATATCTGTTGCAGATATAATCCATGTGCCATTTGTGGCATCAAAGTTAACGGGGATTGAATATGCTGGACAGGAAGCTAATAGTGCCAGGCTGGTTGATGCTGCTAAAATTGCTTTGTTCATTTTTACACCCTCATGTTTTTGTTATTTCTGATTTAATTATCAGATAAGAATGATACAAAAAATTATTGCACATAAAAAAGCCCGGCATAAATGCCGGGCTTTCAGGATATCCCGTTAAAACAGGAAACTGCACGAGAGCAAAAGTAACTGCTCAGGTTGCTCCCCATGCATATCAGGGTGGGGCGTCAGATCGAGGTTAAAAATGTGAGCTTACAGGTGTAAGTGTCCATTTTTATAACGAAGAGCTGGCGTCACACAGGGGTAAGCTGAGTAGTTACTACATCATACCGCCCATTCCGCCCATACCCCCCATTCCGCCCATGTCGGGGGCACCGCCGGCAGCGGCAGGGTCCTGAGGAATATCAGTAATCATGCACTCAGTAGTAATCAGCAATCCAGCAACAGAGGCTGCATTCTGCAAAGCAGAGCGAGTCACTTTAGTCGGATCAAGAATACCCATTTCAATCATATCGCCATACTCGCTTGTACCCGCGTTATAACCAAAATTACCCTTACCTTCAGCAACCTTGTTTAAAACAACAGATTCTTCATCACCTGCATTTTTCACAATCTGGCGCAATGGCTCTTCCATCGAACGTACCGCAATAGAAATCCCCACATCCTGGTCATGATTATCACCCTTCAATCCAGCAATCGCTGCACAGGCACGTACCAGCGCAACACCACCACCGGGTACTACACCTTCTTCTACTGCGGCACGAGTTGCATGCAATGCATCATCAACACGGTCTTTCTTTTCTTTCATTTCGACTTCAGTTGCAGCGCCCACCTTAATAACCGCTACACCACCGGCCAGCTTGGCCATACGTTCCTGCAGCTTTTCCTTATCATAATCAGAAGTAGACTCTTCCGTCTGTGCGCGAATTTGCGACACGCGACCATCAATATCACCTTTGGAGCCTGCTCCATCAACAATAATAGTGGCTTCTTTGGTCACCGTTACTTTCTTCGCTGAGCCCAGCTCTTCCAGTGTGGTTTTCTCCAGCGATAAACCCACTTCTTCAGAAATGACCTGACCGGCTGTTAATACCGCAATGTCCTGCAACATGGCCTTACGACGATCACCAAAACCCGGTGCCTTAACCGCCGCAACTTTCACTATACCGCGCATGCTGTTAATAACCAGTGTCGCCAGTGCTTCACCTTCTACATCTTCAGCAATAATCAGTAACGGACGGCTGGCTTTTGCAACACCTTCAAGAATTTGTAGCAAATCACGAATATTGGTGATTTTCTTATCAAATAACAGAATATAGGGATTATCCAGTTCTGCAGTCATGCTTTGCTGATCGGTTACAAAGTAAGGTGACAGGTAACCACGGTCAAACTGCATGCCTTCCACAATATCCAGCTCATTGTCCAGTGATGTGCCCTCTTCAACGGTAATAACCCCTTCAGTAGTCACTTTTTCCATGGCTTCTGCAATGATATCGCCAATGGCCTTATCAGAGTTGGCAGAGATTGTACCAACCTGGGCAATTGAGCTGTTATTCTTGCAGGGCTTGGATAACTTCTGCAACTCAGCAACCGCCGCTGTAATCGCTTTATCAATACCACGCTTGAGATCCATCGGGTTCATCCCCGCAGAAACCGATTTCATGCCTTCACGCACAATCGCCTGTGCCAGCACGGTTGCCGTGGTAGTACCATCACCCGCCACATCCGAGGTTTGTGAAGAAACCTCTTTCACCATCTGTGCGCCCATGTTTTCAAACTTGTCTTCCAGCTCGATCTCTTTTGCTACGGATACACCGTCTTTAGTCACCGAGGGTGCGCCATAAGATCTGTCCAGAACAACGTTACGCCCTTTGGGCCCCAATGTGACCTTTACGGCATTTGCCAGTATGTTTACACCATTAACCATGCGACTGCGCGCATCATCACCAAAGCGGACTTCTTTTACAGACATATTGATATCCTCTAACTTTAATTCTTTAAATTTTATTTTAAACAGGCAGCATCAGTAGTAATGCGCATTTATTACAGGCGGAACCTGTATTTACCTGTAACGATTTATTCAGGACCGAAAATTACGGCTTAGCCTTCAAATACACCCAGAATATCTTCTTCACGCATAATCAGCACTTCTTCACCATCAATTTTGATCTCTGTGCCTGCGTATTTACCAAATAATATCTGGTCTCCCGCTTTTACATCTAATGGACGAACATCACCATTACTGGTTACCTTACCATTACCCACGGCCAGCACTTCGCCACGCGAAGGCTTTTCTGCCGCTGAATCCGGAATAACGATTCCACCAGCGCTGGTGCGCTCTTCTTCCATACGTTTTACAACCACACGGTCTTGTAATGGGCGAATATTCATTAGTTTTATCCTCGTAATATGTTTTAGCACTCGAATGCGATGAGTGCTAATGATAGTCATGAACCATGCGGAGTCAAGTCGGTATACCCACTTTCCGGATATTAATCTTCTCGGTGATACTCGCCTTCGATGGTACGACCGCTTTTGCTTCCCCGATTTTCGCGCTCCTGCGCTTCATGGCTCTGGTTTTCCTGTTGAACGCTATATGAGGCTGTGAATGTGGAATTCAAGAGCAAATGCTGAATAATTGCTCGACGTGTGAATGGCACCAGGCAGATAAAGCCTATTGTGTCGGTAAAAAAGCCGGGGGTGATGAGCAGAGCGCCGCCCACCGCCAGAAACAGACCTTCCATCATTTCCAGTGCCGGCAGCTGCCCCTGAGACATCGCCCGATTGGCGCGCATTAATGTGCTAATGCCCTGCTGCTTTAGCAGCTTTACGCCCACTATCGCCGTGAGCACAACCAGCAAAATAGTCCATCCTGCACCAATCAGGCCACCCACCTCTATTAAGAGGTAAACCTCGGCTATCGGCACAATAAGAAACAGTACGGGCCAGAATCTAATCATGATTTTTTCTCTTTCCAAACGGTAATATATCGGTTCACAACGTGTACAGCCTGCATCAGTACGCTAAAATACACAATGTTACCACCCTGAACCACATATCTTAAGATGTCATTAAGAAAGCCTTAAGTAGCAGCAGCAATAATACCTGATATTACAGCTCACCTCTCGCGCACATAGAACTAATATACATAGAACTTATACGCACAATAAAGTTCTTAACTGTTAACCACACAACACACCAGCGGACACAAGTATAATGTTTTTTCAATTGTCACGATTATTCAGCATTCCACTACTATTGCTCTTTTTACTCCCCCAGCCCGCGCTGGCTGAAAACCCATTCAGCTCTCTCAGCGGGCTAAATGACGAAATTGGCCTGAATAGCGCCGGCGGTGACGACGAAATTCTTGATCCGGATGAGGCCTTTGTGCTTAAAACCTGGTCAGAGAAGGGTCGCGTTTATGCCGAATGGGTAATCGCTGACGGCCATTACATGTACCGCAACAAAACTAAAATCATTGCCGGTGAAGGCAGCTCATTTAGTACATCCGACTATGTTATCGACCCGGGAGAGTTTAAAAAAGATGAGTTTTTTGGTGATCTCTACGTATTTCACCACCAGGCTCAGGCATCTATCGCGGTTGATGATTCTCATATGGGCATTAAAAACGCCACTTTCAAGGTGAAATACCAGGGATGCTCTGAAATTTCAGGCATCTGCTATCCCCCCATCACCCGGGAAGTGACGCTGGATTTATCACCTTTCAGGGCGGCCAGTGCCTCTCCGGCCAATACCTCTTCATCTTCAGTAAGGGCGACACCCTCCGCCAGTAACCCGTCGTCGCCCGCGCCCCTGGGCCAGTCCACCCCAGAAGAGCATGTATCAGAGCAGGATCAAATTGCCAACCTGTTAAAAGATGGCAGCGTCTGGCTTAGTCTGATCACATTATTTGGTATTGGTTTACTGCTTGCCTTTACCCCCTGCGTTTTTCCAATGATCCCTATTTTATCCAGCATTATTGTCGGCCAGGGCAAGGAGATTAGCACAGGTCGAGGCTTCTCATTATCCCTCGCCTATGTACTGGGCATGGCCTCAATCAATACCGCCGCCGGTGTTGCCGCCGCCCTCACGGGAGAGAGCCTGGCGGTTATGCTACAGACACCGTGGATACTGGCCAGTTTTGCCGGTGTATTTGTGCTGCTGTCACTGGCCATGTTCGGTTTTTATGAATTGCAGATGCCTGCATTTATTCAAAACCACCTGACAAACGTCAGCAATAAGCAAAAAAGCGGCTCGCTTGTCGGCGCGACCATGATGGGGCTTTTATCCGCCGTTATCGTGGGCCCCTGTGTTGCAGCTCCGATGTTTGGCGTGCTGCTCTTTATTTCACAAACGGGCGACCCGATCTTCGGTGGCATTGCACTCTTCTCCCTTAGCCTTGGCATGGGTGCGCCGCTGATCCTGATTGGCACTTCAGCTGGAAAACTACTGCCGAAAGCCGGTGCATGGATGGATGTGGTTAAAGCGGTGTTTGGTATATCTCTGCTCGCTGTAGCAATCTGGATGATCCGCAGTATTGTAGCGGAAGAGGTCGTTTTGCTGCTCAGCGGCGCATTGCTTATTATCTCTGCTATTTATATGGGGGCACTGGATGGCTTAAAAGCTGAGGCAACCGGCTGGAACCGCTTCTGGAAGGGCTGGGGCCTGATACTGTTTATTTATGGCACTATTTTAATGCTCGGTGCTGCCTCGGGAAGCGGCAGCATGCTAACCCCCCTGAAAGGGCTTGCCAGCGGCGGCGGCTCAGCACATGTGCAGGAACAGAACCACCTTCAGTTTAAGCAAATTAAAGGACTGGACGGGCTAAACGCCGCACTTGCGGAAGCTAAAGCGCAAAATAAAAATGTTATGCTCGATTTTTATGCAGACTGGTGCGTCTCATGCAAGGAAATGGAAGTATTAACCTTTGGAGACCCTGCGGTACAGGCAGCACTGAAAGGCACGGTTTTATTACAGGCCGATGTCACCGCAAACGATGAACAGGATAAAGCGCTCTACAGGCATTTTAAGATTATTGGTCCACCCTCCATTATGTTTTATAACACGCAAAGTAAGGAACTTAAACGCTATCGTGTGGTAGGATATATGCCCGCAGAGAAGTTTAGCGCGCATGTAAAACAGGCGTTTAATTCCAAATAAGCTCGCACACGGAAAAATACACTGCAGGGAAGCCATAATGGCAGAGCACCAACCCTGAAACCTGAGCGCCCGCTATTATTTATACCGGGCAGCTTTAATAAAGACCCACTATGAAAAATATCACCCTGGTTATCCTGGTTATCGTTATTGCAGGCAGCGCCGGTTTTGGCCTGCAACGCTACCTGAAAAGCGACACTAACCTGCTAGCACCCGCAACGCCTGGATCAGGCAAAAGCAACGTCATTGGCACTTACCGTCCTGCATTCGAATTAAAAGATATTGAAGGCCAGATGCGCAATATAGACGAATGGAACGGCAAGGTCATACTGGTTAATTTCTGGGCCACCTGGTGCCCTCCCTGCAAAAAAGAAATGCCGGCTTTTATTAAATTGCAGGAACAATACGGCAAACAGGGCTTTCAGGTTATTGGTATTGCACTGGATGATGAAGATTCTGTGCGTGATTTTGCTGACACCCTGGGCGTAGAATATCCGCTGATGCCCGCAGATCATGCCGGCCTGCAACTCTCTCGCGACTATGGTAATCATATTGGTGCTCTGCCTTTCTCTGTATTTGTTGGCCGCGATGGCATTATCTCCCAGACACATATTGGTGAACTAACCAGAGACCAGGTTGAAGAAATCATCAGACCATTGTTATAGTACGCCATCAATACAAACTCGGTGGCGTAGCAGAGCTTTCATTTCACATATTTGCTTTATCCAGGGGTTTTTTAGTCTAAGCCCACATATCTCAATGTGATCAGGTTCATAATATGCTATAAAGAATGCACCGATCTCCAGCGATTAAGCGGGGATTGAGCTAAATTTTGTAGACATCATCATCAATAAGTAGGACAATTCGCACTGTTTAATCTCTGCGGTAATAAAAGCTACCTGTATGGCTCAAATTCTTGTCCTAAATGGCCCAAACCTGAACCTGCTCGGTACCCGTGAGCCAGAGTATTATGGTAGCCAGACACTTGAAAATATTGTCAAAGAGATGACAGCCCTGGCAAAAACACTGGGACACAAGCTTGCACACCTGCAAAGCAACCAGGAATACCAGCTAATTGAGCGGGTTCATGCTGCACAAACAGATGGCACCCAGTTCATTATTATTAATCCGGCTGCATTCACACACACCAGCGTAGCATTACGGGATGCATTAAGCGGCGTAAAAATTCCCTTCATTGAGTTGCACCTGTCCAATGTGCATGCCCGTGAAGCATTCCGCAAACACTCGTATTTCTCTGACATTGCGCTGGGCGTAATTTCAGGCCTGGGCGCACAGGGTTATCAACTTGCCCTGATGGCAGCACACGAACAACTAACATAAGGTGTATCACTCTCATGGATATACGCAAGATCAAAAAACTGATTGAGCTACTAGATGAATCCGGTATTGCAGAAATTGAAATTAAGGAAGGCGAAGAATCCGTTCGCATTTCTCGACAGCACACAGGGGTTGCCGCAACGCCACAGCAGTTTATAGCGCCTCTTGTTGCAGCTGCACCCGTGGCCCCTGTTGCAGCGCCGGAAGCCGCAGACACACCGGCGGCTGAAGCCGAAATATCCGGTCATAAAATAACCTCACCTATGGTCGGCACATTTTATCGCTCGGCCTCTCCGGGTGCCCCAACATTTACCGATGTCGGACAGACTGTATCTGAAGGCGACACACTGTGCATTATTGAAGCCATGAAAATATTAAATCAGATCGAAGCCGACAAATCCGGCACCGTGAAAGCCATTCTGGTCGAAGACGGCCAGCCCGTTGAATTCGGCCAGCCTCTTTTTATTATTGAATAGTCCATTATCATGATTGAAAAAGTAGTAATAGCTAATCGCGGTGAAATAGCCCTGCGTATTCTGCGTGCCTGTCGTGAAATGGGCATAAAAACGGTGGCCATACACTCTGAAGCCGACCGTGATTTAAAACACGTAAGACTGGCAGATGAATCTGTCTGTATTGGCCCTGCACCTTCATTGCAAAGCTACCTGAATATACCCGCCATTATCAGTGCCGCTGAGGTAACCGATGCGATGGCTATACACCCGGGGTATGGCTTCTTATCTGAAAACGCTGACTTTGCAGAGCGGGTTGAAGACAGTGGCTTTATCTTTATTGGCCCACGCCCAGACTCCATTCGCACCATGGGTGATAAGGTTGCAGCCATTGAGGCGATGCATAAATCCGGCGTGCCCTGTGTGCCGGGATCAGATGGTGAGCTGGGTGAAGACCCGGACACCAGTCTGCGCATTGCAAAAGACATTGGCTACCCCATTATCATTAAAGCCTCTGGTGGCGGTGGTGGACGTGGTATGCGTGTTGTACACACCGAAAGCGCACTGATTAACTCCATAGCGCTCACCAAAGCCGAGGCTGGTGCTGCCTTTGGTAACGACACGGTGTACATGGAAAAGTATCTTGAGCATCCACGCCATGTAGAAATCCAGGTGCTTTCCGATGGCCAGGGCAATGCAGTGCATCTGGGAGAGCGTGACTGCTCAATGCAACGACGCAACCAGAAGGTGGTTGAAGAGGCACCCGCCCCGGGCATTACGCCAGAGCAACGCGCTAAAATTGGTGCGGTATGTGTTAACGCCTGTAATGAAATTAATTATCGAGGTGCAGGCACCTTTGAGTTCCTGTATGAAAACGGTGGGTTTTATTTTATTGAAATGAATACCCGTGTACAGGTAGAGCACCCGGTTACCGAAATGATCACCGGTGTAGATATTGTAAAAGAGCAGCTCTACATTGCTTCTGGTGAGCCACTGCGTTTGAAACAGGAAGACATTAAAATACAGGGGCATGCCATTGAGTGCCGTATTAATGCCGAGCATCATAAAACCTTTATGCCCTCACCCGGCCTGATTACCCGTTATCACCCACCCGGTGGGCCAGGTGTGCGCGTTGAATCGCATATTTATGCAGGCTATAACGTACCGCCTCATTATGACTCGATGATTGGCAAACTCATCTGTCATGGTGATACACGCGATGTTGCCATCGCACGTATGAAGGGCGCACTCTCTGAAATGGTGATTGATGGTATTAATACCAATACACAGTTACAGATGGATATTATGCAGGATGGTAATTTCCAGGCCGGTGGTGCTAACATTCACTATCTCGAAAAGAAACTGGGCATATCATAGGACAAATGCCCAGTTTACCCCTGTGTAACGCCATATTTTTGTTGCAAAAATGATCATTTACACCTGTAGACTCACATTTTGTGCCTCGATCTGACACTACACAAGAGCAACATGAACTGTTGTCAACATTATAGAGGCCAGCAGAAATTAATCAGAGCCTCCACGGCTATCACCTGACCCACAGCACTGCAAAGCACAATAAAAATGCCCTGGATTCAACTTATACTAGCAACCGATAACATCCACAACGACGAAGCCGAACAGGCCCTGTTAGATGCGGGTGCGCTTTCTGTTACCTACCGTGATGCAGAAGACAGCCCCGTGCTAGAACCGTTGCCGGGTGAAACGCCCTTATGGGAAAACATTATATTAACGGGCCTGTTCGATGCCAATATCAATACGTCTGCGCTTATACTGCAAATCACCTCACAGCTCGGTAAACAGCCCACACTAAAAATTGAAGCGCTGGAAGACAGGGACTGGGTTCGTGCCTGGATGGAAGACTACAAACCCATGCAGTTTGGCACACAGCTCTGGGTTTGCCCCAGACACCTGCCACCGCCGGACCCTGATGCCGTTAATTTAATGCTCGATCCCGGCCTGGCATTTGGCACCGGCACCCACCCAACCACCGCGCTGTGCCTTGAGTGGCTTGACGCCGCCCATTTAGAGAACAAACAGGTACTTGATTTTGGCTGTGGCTCTGGTGTGCTTGCCATTGCCGCACTGCTGCTGGGAGCTGCGGGCTGCGACGCTACAGACATCGACCCACAGGCCCTGACTGCCAGCCGAGATAATGCACAGGCAAATAATGTAGGCGATCGGCTAAACTTATACCAGCCTCAGGACATACCGGGTAGGCAATCACATACAGCTTATGATATCGTGACATATGATATTGTTCTGGCCAATATTCTCGCCGGACTACTCACTGAACTGGCCGAACAACTGGCTCATTATTGCAAACCCGCAGGGAGCATCGTTCTATCAGGCATACTGGAAACGCAAACAGAAAAAATTATAGCCGCCTATTCGCCCTGGTTTGACCTGCAACCGGCTAAACTAAAAGGTGACTGGATTCGCATAAGCGGAATAAGAAAATAAAGGTACGCCTCTGATAATTCAGGATAAATGAAATAATGCAAACCGAATGCCCTCATTGCCATACTGTCTTTCGCGTCGATGGAACCGATCTGGATCAGGCCAACTGCCAGGTGCGCTGTGGGCACTGTCTGGCTATTTTTACCGCTGAAAACCCGCTGGATTTAATCAGCTATCCAGAGGTTGCTAATGAGAATGCGACTGAAGAGGCAGCGGCTGAAACAGCTGATCCCACTGACGAGAACCTGATTAATTTCGCCATGGGTTCTGCACTGGGCCTGGATCTTGAACCCAGCAAAGGTACCGAAGCCGCCATTGTGGCAGATGTAATCCCTCCCGAGTTGCGCGCTGAAGAGCGCAAGGAAAAAAGCCATGTAAATGCCATCAACACAACACTGCTTGCTTTGCTTACTCTCATCGGCATTGCCACAGGCCTGTTTCAGTATGCATATTACAACCGCAGCAGTCTGGTAAAAATTCCCGAGCTGCGCAGCGGATTCCAGGTGAGCTGCGAGCTTATCGGTTGCACACCACCAGAACCAGAAGATACCTCACTCATCTCCCTGAGCAGCAAAAATATTTTCACCCATCCAAACGTAGAAAACGCCCTGATGGTTTCTGCCAGCATTGTCAACCAGGCCAAATTTGCACAGCACTACCCTGTGATCGAACTGCGTTTTAATAATGTACGAGGAGAGGTTATTGCTGCTCGGCGCTTTTATGCACAGGAGTATCTGGGCATTCCCGTAGAGCAGATATCAAACATGCAGCCTGGCAGGCACATTAACATTAGCCTTGAGATAAAAGATCCTGGCAACGACATGGTTAGCTATGAGTTTGAGTTTCTGTAGAGCAAACCGGGTGTTTACCCTAAAAAGATCAGTTGAGCACCTGGAAGTATGCCTTCAGGCGCTCAGCTGGCGTAGTCAAAAAAGACGTGAATGGCCCAGTCCTTCGCGTTTTTTTTGACAGAGTCAGGTGTGCGCATGAGGGTGTAATTCTGGGTGAAGCATCACTCACCTTCTGGTGAGTTAGAAGGCGGGAAATTAATTAATATTTTTCAATGGCTTATGCTAATTTTATGCGTTCAACTGATTTTTTCAGGTTTACATATGCCAGCCTGATTGAAGCTTGCAGGGAGGCAACTCAACAACCACCAGCTAAAGCTGGTGGGTTAGTATTATGGACTAAAGTCCGGATACGGGTCATATAGACCCGTCTACTCATCCGTCCTAAAATTATCATCGCCTCTCGGTTCAAAGTGATGCTCCAGATAGCTCTTTATCATTTCTTCGGTCAAATCGCCCGACGTAACACAGAAATAACCTCGCGCCCAAAAATGACGACCCCAGAGCCGTTTTTTAAGGTCTGGAAAGCTCTCAAACAGCTTTGCACAAACCAGTCTCCTCGAGCTGGCCTATGCCAATAACGGTTATCTTGATCCCTCAATGTCACCTCTTCGCGGCGGCGCACTCAATAAAGTCATCGCCGCCTTACAGAAAAAGGCACTGCTAGGGAGTGAAACAGAACACGGCTACCCCATTACCCCTGCCGGTAAAGAAGCCCTGGGCATCATAAATGAAAAGCCAGCACCACAGGAACCCCGCAAAGGCTCCAAAACAGAAAAGCTGATCAATATAAAAGGGCGCAACCAATGCGCAAATACAAACCGCACTTAACTGGCAGGCCCATTCTGTACGCGGGATGATTTCAATCCTGAGAAGTAAAAACCATTATGACATTAATAAGGTCACCCATAAAAGCGGCGAGATGGCTTATGTTATCGCTGACTGATCAATACGGCACATTCGGACGATTTAGAGAAACGAAGGATTCAATTATGGACATAGAACACAATAATTCATGGGCGCTTTTCCAGATTAAGGGCTGGGAGGAAACCAGTAACACGCTGGACACCCTGTTCTATTATGAACTCACACAGGCGGCGCAGCGCCGCCGTAATAACCGCGAAAGCTGCATTCAATCGGCCTGGACCATTCGAGACAATATGCTCGATCGGATGAATAGTTATAAAGAGTACGGGACACGGGAAGCAGAGCCTGAATTGCACCTGATCCATACTATCTGCACCATTTTAAAACTACCCGAGAGGAGTATTACACCGCTTTACCGCGATCGCACAGCCTGACGGCTGTTTTTTAATAGTCACCCGCCCCATGAGTCTTCACCTCACAGGACGGGCTAATCACAACGAATAGAAAAGGTATCCATCATGACTAAAAAACATTATATCGAAATTCCCATCCTTTTGTCAGAAGAACAGGTCTCTGATCTGGTGGCACTAGACACATTGCCCATCACATCCGCACCTGCAGCGCCACTGCAAACGCTTGGTGATTTAAATTCTCAAATCATCTCGCAACTCGCCACCTACTCCGTGCAGCACAGAACAGATAATATTCTACCCCTGAGTATCACGGTCACCGCCCTGCTACCTCTCACACGGGGACTGCGCTAATGAGTAAAGACAAAAAACCAGATAACGACTCACAGGCCGAAACTAAAAACACGGACTTTAGTCCCGCCAATAATGCACCGGCGTTTGTTCTCAACTCGCTGGCAGACAAAACGCGTTTTAAAGAACAGGCACACATTAACCTGATGGCCATACGCGCCCAGCTTGAAATACTGCCCACTGAGGCAATCTTCCAGCATGATCCCGTTGACCTGGTTTACTTATTTGGAAATATTGAACGTCAGATCGCTGAAATGCAGGAACTACTGATCGAGTCGCAGTAAGCTCAGCCATAAAGCGGCCTGGCATTTAGTGTCGGGGCGCTTTCGGTTGCACGATCAAAAAAAACACACGACAGATAAAATTTAAATCTCTATGATTTTTGAATTATCCCAGATTTCTTTGGGGATTTTTGACTTTCTGATTAATGGAAGCACTGTCCTTACTCCAGGAAGATCAGATATAACCATATCTCCATCATCTGTTTCAAAAACAATGGCTTTTTGAAATGAATCCTTAAAATCTCGTCGATGCCGGCCATCATCATAATCGATAATGCGAATTTTTTTTATTTTATGCCCAACAACATGATCCCATTCACCACTACGTGAATACAGCGGATCATTGTGTGAAATATAACTTAAGCCAAGATCATGTATAAAATACTCGGTATTATACTTTTCACCATTATGAATAGCGTACCATGAAACAATTGAAAACTTATTATCATCAATATCAAACCCAATGGCATCGTCATTTTCTAAAAAAAACAACACAGTTCCCGACAGCACATTAAATATATTATTTTTTATTACACCATTTTTACTAATAAATCGATCAATAGTAATTGGATTACATACTCTCACAATTTTTGTAATTACATTTTCTTTTAGTGCTTTAACTATTTCAGGACTTTCAGTTAATCCCGAGCAAAATTTTATGTATTTATTCATATGGAAATTTTCTTTTACTTTAAGTATTTAACGAATCACACCGTCAGTAAAATATCTTCATTGGCTTTTTATCAGCAATATCTTTAATCATTATAATTTCACTTTCAATTTTACGTATGGTTTTTTCAACTTCTCCTTCATCAGCATCTTTTCCAACACCTATATCCTTAGGATCAGCAATAACAGGCTTTCCGTCTTTTCCATACATTATCTGAAAATCATTAACTTCAACATTGTTTTTTATAATTGTTTCCCTCATTTTCTCAAGTTCTACTACCGTATCCTGAGTTATTGTGTCATAAACCATATCCTGAGTAACCCCCTGAGGATTAGTCCCTTTGTATATATTATCAAACACGTCCTTACTATTAAACAGCTTTCTTTCGGCTATTATGCCCTGAACCTGTGAACCATCCGGCATATTAACCACTGCAGTACCGTATATAGCCAACGTTGACAACCCTTCCTGGCTCAATTTATCTAACATCCAGGCTTCATGATGCAAATCTTCAATTGTCGCAGGCGCTCCACCGTGTGCTGGATTAGCTATCGGCGTTAAAAACACCCTGTCACCATCAATGATATGAGCATTTTTATAAGCACCTTTCCCTAAAAAGTTTTCTTCACTAAGAACACTCGCACCCAGCTCGTCATCCTTACACAACCCATATGGATCAATCCATCCCAAAGGATTAGGCGCATACTGATAGTTATTCACACCACCCAGCAAACCTATCGGATCCTGGCTAATAAACTGCCCTGTATCAGGGTTATAATACCGATGTCGGTTGTAATGTAAACCGGTTTCTTCATCGAAGTACTGGCCCTGGAAGCGGATATTGTTTTCTATCTCCTCGCATTCCTTGAGCGCCACATTGCCCCAGGTCTTATAGCGCACCTTCCAGACTATATCGCCTTCATTATTGGTGAGTTCTCGCGGGGTGCCCAGATGGTCTAAATGATAGTGATAAACCTCGTTATCCTGTACCAGCGCCACCGGCTTAAAGCTCAGCGGTTCATAGACATAGGTCTTTTTAATCTTATTGCGGGTTTCCTGCGCCAGTTGATCACCGGCCCAGAGGTATTTTGTGGTACCGAACGCATCCTTTTTCTCGATTCTGCGCCCTAATGGGTCGTATTTGTACTCTGTAGTCTGGTTGTTTTTTGTGACTTTGACTAGCTGATTTTGCAGATTGTATTCAAACTCTGTTACAAGCTTTCCACCCTTGCCTCGGGCTTCTTTTATCAGGTTTCCGCGCTCATCGTAGGTGAACTTTTTATCGCCCTGCATAGCCAGTCGATTGCCTGTAGCCTGCTTTTTCTCGCCTTTGACTTTCTGTTCATTAATCCCGACAATATTGCCCGCCGGATCAAAATCAAAGACTTCCTTCTCCGTACCTTCGGTTTTTTCAAGTCGGTTTAATAAATCGTAGACATAGCGAGTTTCGCTATTGCCATCGGTAAACTGGCTTAAGTTGCCGAAATTATTGTAAGCATACTCCCGCTGGATAATCTGTTTCTTCTGTGCCAGATTAAACGCCTGCTGTTTCTGTAAGCGCCCCATTGGATCGTATTCTGTTTGTGTGGCCACTTCCCCCTGGGTGCGCAGCATTTCCCGACCCAGAC
>UOFG01000019.1_pt1 | contig 14359 bp, 12 predicted proteins | sample 1988411 | NCBI WGS metagenome assembly UOFG01 (sample SAMEA4712194, study PRJEB27164) | hydrothermal vent metagenome | biome: marine basaltic hydrothermal vent biome; feature: marine hydrothermal vent; material: mineral | place: Pacific Ocean | collected 2011-06-14/2011-07-23 | depth 1689 m
AGCTAGGCACAGAAATGCACCAGCAAATTGTGAGCGCCTATCAGGTTGTTGTTATCCCGCGCAAGCAACCCGACCTGAAACGCGCCAGCCAGTTATTTGCTGACAACTGCACCTCATGCCACGGTATTGATGGCTCGGGCAACGGCCCAGCCGCCATCGACATGGAGCCAGCCCCAACTAACTTCCGTGAATCTGAACGCTACCAGCAACGCACACTGTTTGGCCTGCATAGCACGATTACCCGGGGCGTAAACGATACAGCCATGCCCGCCTTTAAGCAGTTTAGCGATGATGAGCGCTGGTCGCTGGCATTTTATGTGGGCGGACTGGCAGCCCCTGCAAAGGATTTGACCACCGATATCCATACCCTCAAAAGCCCCTTGCTGAATATTAGCCAGTTCACCACCATCACACCTGAGCAGGCCGAAGAGTTATACGGCAGGGGAGGTAGCGATCTAGTGGCTTATTTGCGTCATCACCCGGAGGTGTTTTTTAACAACCGATCCAGCCTGACCTTTGCCCACGAAAAACTGGCTGACGTGATCACCGCCTATGCCAGCAATGACACTAAAGCGGCCTATGCCTATGCCGTTGAAGCCTATTTAGAAGGTTTTGAACTGGTGGAGCAGAATATAAATGCCTTTGATAAGCCCCTGAAACTGGAAATTGAAGTCGCCATGACCGGCCTGCGCAATAAAATTCGTAATGGCGAAAGCTTGCAGGTAATTAAAGATGACATTGCCTTTATTAACGAGAAGCTGGCAATTGCGGATGAACTAATGGATAGCAACAGCCTGTCGGGTGAGGCGGCTTTTGCCAGCGCATTTTTTATCCTTCTGCGAGAAGGGCTCGAAGCACTGTTAATTGTTGCCGCCCTTGCGGCATTTCTAGTGCGCACCAAACGCCGGGATGGTCTGCGTTATATCCATCTGGGCTGGATCAGCGCACTGGCTTCAGGGCTGCTCACCTGGTGGGTCTCTCTTTCTCTGATTAGTATTTCTGGAGCATCACGTGAAATAACCGAAGGCGTTGCCGCCATTGTTGCCACCCTGGTGCTCCTCTATGTCGGTTTCTGGATGCACGATAAAACCAGTGCTGCCAAATGGAAAAAATTTATAGATGACAGTATGCATAAGGCCCTGACATCCGGCACGCTGTGGACACTCACCGGGCTTTCTTTTATTGCGGTGTACCGTGAAGCCTTTGAGACGATTCTTTTTTATCAGGCACTTTGGGCCCAGACCAATGAAGCCGGTAAAACCATGGCGATGAGCGGCTTTGGCTCTGCTGTGGCCGTGCTCTCCATCGTTGGCTGGTTAATTATGCGCTACAGCGTACGCCTGCCCCTGCGACAGTTTTTCGCGGTGACCGGTGGTCTGATGTTTGTTCTGGCCATTATATTTGCCGGAAAAGGGATTGCCGCACTGCAGGGAGCCGGGCTTATTATTTCATCGCCGGTGAGTTTTTTCCGCATTGATCTGCTGGGTATTTATCCTAATTTACAGGGCCTGCTGGTACAGCTTGGGCTGATCATTCTGGCGATTATCCTGTGGAATAAAAAATCGACCGGACACTAAACCAGCAGATGTCCGGCCTAAATGCCCTGTTAAGTATGAATGAACCAGTTCTCCTTCCTGAACCTGTTTTTATTCTTCAGAGCCACTTCCATTCATTCCTACGGGGCATTCAAACATCGACCTGTAGCCAGCTCCAGCAAAAAAATCTTGAACTCCTTTTCCTTTTGTATGTCACACATTGCAGCAATCATAATCCTAAAAAGATCAGTTGAGCGCCCTGGAGTGTGCTTCTGGGAGTGCGATTGGCGTAATAAAAAAGTGAGTGAATGGCCCAGTCCTTCGCGAAGTTTTTTATATAGCCAGGTGTGCTCCCAGGGGTGCAATTCAGGGCGCAGCGTATTCACCCGATGGGTGATCTACAACATTTGATAATATTAAATATTATCAAATACTTACAGCACTATTACGCGGTCAACTGATTTTTTTAGGATAATAGAAAACTGCATCACTGATTAACCTGAAAGGATCAGTTGAGTGCAGTCAACTAATTTTTTCAGGATTAATAACCGCCTGTCTGTATTCAGGATAAGCCAGACAGTGACTGCTTACCTGAATGAGCACTCAAATATATGAATAAATCACTAACCATTGGCTTACTGGCCCAGAAAGCCTGCGTAAATATAGAAACCGTTCGTTACTACCAGAGAATTGGCCTGCTCACCGAACCCTCAAAACCCCCTTCAGGTTACCGCATTTATCCTGTCAGTAGCATTAACCGCATTCTGTTTATAAAACGCGCACAACAGTTAGGTTTTAAATTACAGGAAATTGCAGAGTTACTGGAACTGGGTGATGGGGAATGCAGTAATGTACGGTCTCGCGCAGAACAGAAACGCCAGCAAATTGAACAGCAGATAAATGATCTTGAAAATCTGCGCACAACACTGGACACACTGATTGCAGAATGTCGGAACGATAACAACAACGGCAGCTGCCCAATTATAGAAACACTAACAGGCCATTCACCTGTTGAACCATAAACCCCATAACGGATAAATTTATATAATTCAGCTTTAACACTCATGGTGCAGCTTCCCGTTTTTTAGATGGCAAAGCAACGGAAAGCAGTGCCGCTGCCAGTACAAAAAGTGACGACCACCACAGGCAGCCCTCCAACCCCTGAGTTTGATAAATCCAGCCTGATAATACCGTGCCTGTTAAACGACCACCGGCATTCGCCATATAATAAAAACCGACATTCATAGCGACTTTTTCATGCCCCGACCAGGCAACGATTAAATAGGAATGCACCGCCGAGTTAATAGCGAACACAACAGCAAAAATAATCAGCCCGCCCAGCAAAATAGCTTTCGGATAAAAACCAGAATATAAACCCGCAGCAATAAGCGCTGGAATAACGGAAAGAATAAAAGCCCATATTTTAGCCGTACCTCCACCAGGCGCATACCCTCCATCCCGATGATGCTGGTGCCTGGCCAGCCCTTTAATTAACCCTGGAACAGCTGCCTGCACAATACCATAGCCAATAACCCAGATTGCCAGAAAACCACCGACCTGCATAGAGCTCCACTCAAACACAGAGTAAAGATAGAGTGGCAGAGCGACAACAAACCAGATATCGCGCGAACCAAACAGAAAAAAACGTGCCGCTGATAATATATTAACTTCAGCTGTTTTTGAAAAAATTTCAGAAAATTTTGCTTTATTTTTTGCTTTACCCAGCTTCTCAGGCAGCAGTATTATGGAGGCAATCAGCACCACAAACAAACTAACCGCCAGAATACCCAGTGCCCCTCTGAATTCAAACACCTGCAATAACAACGCACCCAGAAAAAAACCCAGCCCCTTAAGCGCATTTTTTGACCCCGTAAGCAGAGCAACCCATTTAAATAATGTCGATTCAGAGCGCCGCTCTTCATCCCCATCGGTTTTCTTTTTATCGATATGCTGTGCAGGCAGCAGCATTTTCACACTGGCTTTGGCAGACATTTTATTCAAATCTTTCGCAATGCCGGATAATGCCTGCGCCAGCATAACATATGCAACAGATAACCAGGCATCCGGCACCATTAGCATTGCTAACGCCATCACCTGCAAGGCCATCCCTGCATGCATTGTCTGGTTTAAACCCGTACGCGAAGCTATCCAGCCTCCCAGCAGGTTTGTTATAATGCCAAAAAACTCATAAAACAGAAACAGCATTGCCACTTCAAGCGGCGAGTAACCCCGCATATGAAAATACAGCACCACCAGCATACGAATGGCACCATCCGTCAGGGTAAAAGCCCAGTAACCACCGCTAATAATTAAATAATAACGTACTGCTGGCAACATTTAGAGATCTTTTGAAATAAATGCAGCAAGCTCCATCATCCGATTAACATAACCCCATTCATTATCATACCAGGCGAGTATTTTCACCTGGGTATCATTTATCACCATAGTAGAGGGTGCATCAATAATCGATGAGCGTGGATCATCGCGGTAATCGACCGAGACCAGCGGGCGCTCTTCATAGCCCAGTATATCTTTTAATGCACCCTCTGCTGCCTGCCTGAACAGTGCATTTATTTCATCAGCACGGGTTTCACGTTTTGCTTCAAAAACAAAATCAACCAGGGATGCATTCTGTAGCGGCACTCTCACCGCAAGTCCATTTAACTTTCCCTCAAGCTCAGGGAAAATTTTTGTAATCGCTTTAGCCGATCCTGTTGTCGTAGGGATTAGCGACTCACCGCAGGATCTCGCCCTGCGCAAATCCCTGTGCCCCTTATCTATAATGGTCTGTGTATTAGTAATATCATGAATGGTGGTCATGCAGCCGTGTTTGATACCAATGCCTTCATTCATCACTTTAACCACCGGAGCCAGGCAATTCGTCGTGCAGGATGCAGCGGTAATAATGTGATGCGTTTGTGCATTATATTCATGCTGGTTTATGCCATAAACAATATTAATCGCGGGATCTGGCACCGGTGCAGAGACCAGCACTTTTTTTACACCCTGATCAAAATAGCATTGCAATGCGGATGCCGTTTTAAACACCCCGGTGCACTCAATGAGCAGATCCACCCCCATGCCAGCCCAGTCAACCTCTGCGGGATTCGCTTCAGAGGAATAACTCACACGCTGCCCATCAATTAGCATGGCATTTTTTTCCACTGAGATATTTCGATCCCAACGACCGTGTACCGAATCAAACTCCAGCAGATGCGCCATCGCCACACTGTCACCTGATATTTCATTCACATGCACAATATCATATGCCGGATTCTCCCAGCCTGCGCGAAAACCCAGCCGCCCCATACGGCCAAACCCATTGATGCCTACACGTAATTTCATATTGAATATCTTTTATTTATATTCGGGTCAGGCACAACAGGCTGCACCCGGGCGATTCGGCATTTCTTTAAGCGCCAGCAGATCATCAACGAAAGGTGCGCCTTCCCTGTTAGCCTCTGCCGTATTTTGCAATATCTGAAGCATCCACGCCTCAAGCTGTGGATTAATGCGGTAGTACATCCACTGCCCCGACCGTCTGGTACTGACCAGCCCCGCATCCTTCAGTAGCGACAGATGCCGCGAGACCATTGGCTGTGAAAGCGCCAGCGCATGGGTGAGCTCACAAACACACAACTCCCCCTCTAACTGCACCAGCATCAGGCTACGTAACCGGGTGTTATCCGCCAGCATTTTGAAAAATTGTTCAGTATAAGCATTTTGCATACCATGAATATACGCCAAATCATATATATGGTCAATAATATATATGGAATAACATATATATTTCTCACAGGCACGCCACCCCCGCAGACAGGCAGCAGCCGAATCACCGCCAAATCGCTTATACTTTTAGCTGCTATAATGATATATTTATCGGCACCTGAAATTGAACTGGAAAAGAGCAATGAGCAAAGAAAACCGTGATTACCTGGATTTAACCTTTAGAACAATCGAATGCTTTAAGCATGATGGCACACTACAGGTTAATGAACTCGAAGAGTTAGTTCAGCTCGCATTAAAAGATGGTGTACTGGATGACAATGAAAAACGCATACTAAAAAATATCTTTAGCCGCCTCACGCCAGAAGAGCTGAGCAAAGAAATGCTCGAGGAAATTGAAAAAATACGTTCACAGCATAATTTTTAAGCCCATAAAATCAAAACCCGGAAAATACACAGAATGCGCTCAGTTAACTCCCCCCTGACACTCCCACATATTGTAATATATGCACTTTAAAATACATATTACTACTCGCAGGGATACGCTAACAGAGCAGCTGAGCAACCAGGATTTCCCTTGATATGTTATGCAGGCTTCACTTCACAACACGCTGTTTTTAAATTAATTTATTATGCTATTTTTCCCTTATAGATCTGACATTACACTTTCCAGGTTACCCTTTTTAACGCTCTTTATTTCAATTGCATGCCTGTTTATTTACTGGCAGCAAAGCTCAGGTGACAACAAACTCGCCCAATATACACAGTCTTTTTGTGAACAGCAAAAAGGTCGAATTCATACACTTGTACTAAATAAGATCGCCACTTCAAATAAAATCGAAAAAAATAAAATATGTGGAATACTGTATAGCAGCATTCATTTCTCAGAAAACACCTCTGATAGAATAGATGAAATATCAGAGTCAACAACAAAATTTTCCACAAAAAACCTGGAAAACACACACACATATATTGCTGAATTTCTCAATAAAAAATACACTCAATTTAAATCTTCAGTCCCCGACAGCTTAACCAGGAAGCTCTATTATGAGCCCGCCAGCTTTAATGTTATTAACATGCTGACATCTTCTTTTGCACACGGCAGCTGGATGCATGTTATTGGTAATTTATTTTTCTTTTTCGCATTTTCAGCAACGGTAGAAATTATTCTGGGCGTTATTTTCTACCCCCTTATAATCATTGCTTTGGCCATTGGCACCAATCTGGTGTATTCAATAGCATTGCTTTCTGCCCCACAGGCACTGCCAACGTTGGGGCTTTCAGGTGTTGTAATGGGCATGATGGGCCTGTTTGCCTATTTTATTCCCCGCGCCCGTATCCGTTGTTTTTTCTGGCTTATTATCATTGTGCGACGATTTGGCTTACCTGCATGGTTATTAGCCCTGTGGTACTTTGGCTGGGATGTGTATGATCTTTACCAGACAGGAACCGCCAGTGGCGTAAATCTGATTGCTCATGTCAGCGGATTTATTGAAGGTTTTCTAATCGGCCTGCTATTTTTCAGATGGCGAAAAAAACAGGTGCATGACGAGCTGGAATCAAACCATCATCACCAGCAGTTTTCAAAAGCCATGAGCAACCAGTAGCACTTACTAATGAACCGGTAGTATTAATGAGTCGCCAGGGGATTGTTTTCGAGGTGTTAATAATTTCGCTGATCTGGGCTTGCGAATAGTATGGGCACATTGCCATCAGGTTTTACCTGGTCACCTCCAGAAATAACTGACCGTCTTCTCAGGCATTAGCCCACGACAAATTTTTTCTCAAACCAGTGCAACAACCTCGGAAAAGGCGTGAAAGCCAGTATCCATGCCAGCAATACACCACTGGTATTAGCAAGCATATCATTTATTTCAAAATACCGGACACCGCCCCAGTCCTGCAAAAACTCCAGACTCACACCCATAAGGACAAAAATAATGGCAAGCCATCGCCGTACCGTTTTTCCGTGATATATCTGCATAAACCAGCCCATTAAACCAAAGTAGCCAAGGGTATGCAGAAATTTGTCTGAATACGCCACATCGACACTCATCGGGTTTGTACTCAGCGATGAATAAATAACGAACACCACCATGGCATAGCCTATAAGCAGCCAGAGATACCGGTACTTTAGTTCATACACTAAAATGCACCTGAAAACAGAACAAATAGAAATGCGGCCAGTATGATTCTATAAATAACAAAAGGCATCATGCCAATTTTTTCCAGTAATTTTAAAAAATAATGAATACAGAAGTATGCACTCACACCGGATAAGAACGCCCCCAGCATAAGCGGTTGCATATCATCAAGACTGGCCTCTTTCAGGTAATCCAGTGTTTTCAGCCCGCCGGCCAGCACAATCACCGGTATTGATAACAGAAATGAAAATCTTGCTGCTGCCTGTCGGTTTAAGCCGATAAACAGCCCTGCCGTAATGGTGACACCCGAACGGGAAGTACCCGGGATGAGCGCCAACGCCTGAGCCAGGCCTATGAACACAACATCCAGCCAGCGAATACTGTACTCATCTCGCTGCCCACGCCCTTTGGCATCAGCCCACCAGAGCAGCAACGCAAACACCAGTGTCGCCGCCGCCAGCACATTCGCACTGCGCAGGTGTAGTTCAATAAAATCTTTAAACAGCAGGCCTGCCAGGCCTGCTGGAATTGTGCCAAATAATACCGCCCAGGCCAGTCGTGCATCCTCATCAAGCCCCTTACCGGAAACCGACCCCAGCCACGACACGGTCATTCTGCCAAGCTCTGCTCGAAAATAAATAACCACAGCACTCAGAGTACCCACATGCACCGCCACATCAAATGCCAGCCCCTGATCTTCCCAGCCCGTTAAAATGGGCACCAGAATCAGGTGGGCAGAACTGGACACGGGTAAAAATTCGGTCAGCCCCTGCACCAGTGCAAGCACCAAGATCTGTATAAACTCCATAATCCTCTCATCAGTTTCGGGGGGTAAATCTCAAAAATCAGGCATTTTATCGCTTATACTTTGAACTACCAGACTTTACAGTTCTGTGCAAACCCTGACACTCTGTCGATCAGATAAGCACAGGCATGGAATCATACAGGAGCATCCGTACAGTTAGAGACCCGATAAGCAGCCAGAAAGCGGCTAAATTATACTTGCTCTACTCACTGGAAGATATCATTTAATGCGTAATTCTCCCCTCTATATCAGCCTGTGCCTGCTCACCCTGCTCACCTCATGCACGGGAACTACTGGTGAGGGCAGCAATGCTGGCGGCAACAGCTCTGTCACCAGCAGTTTTACACTTGGCGGCACGATTTCAGGCATCAGCGGCTCAATTCAGCTGTCAACCAATGGCATTATTTTTACCACCAGCACCAATGGCAATTTCAGCTTTCCTGCTAATTTTGCCAGTGGCAGCAATTACAACATCATTGTTCAGCCCCCCCTTAACCACAGCTGTGCCATTGCAAATGGCTCAGGCACAATTTCTGCCGCCAATGTGTCCGATGTCAGCGTCACCTGCACACTTAACTCATCTTCTCTGTCTGGCAATATCTCTTCAACGGTTTTAACCGTAGTTGATAGTGATATTAACGACCCGGATGCAAAAGCCAATATTGACAATAACCTCACCACCCGCGCACAGGTGATCAATAATTTATCAACAGTGCATGGCTTTGCCAGTGCGGTGGGTACAGGGCGCGCTGGCGACCGGTTTGCATCTATAGCGGATAGCAGCGATTATTATCTGGTAAATTTACAACAAAATCAGACAATTACCTTACAGTCCGTCGATTTCTCCAGCACGGGAACCTTCCAGGGCGATCTCAACCTGTTTCTGCTGGATGCCACTGGAAATATGGTTGCTCAGGACACCCCTGGCAAAGAACTTAAAAGTGTCAGCGTTCCATCCGATAACATCTATTTTATTCTGGTTTCCGCTGTCAGTGGTGTTAGCAAATACACATTGCGGTTAAACTCAGTTAATCCCGCCACGCTAACCACGGGACAGCCGGTTAATTTTATGCCCAACGAGGTAATTGTTAAATTCAGAGAAAATTCACCGGTTAGCACATTTAGCGCCGCAAACTCGCATCTGAAACTCTCCCACCACAACAGCTCAAGGGCCGCGCTTGCACGTATAACCACTGAGGCGCTGTCACAAAAACTGTTTGGCACAACAAACACTGCCCGCAATACTGGAAATATTCCACCGACTGGCCTGCCTGCTTTTCTCAGCGAACTAAAGTCTATAAACATTAAGAGCTATGAGAAAATCATGACACTGCGTGAGATTAAACGTCTGCGCACTCAGGCAGATATCGAATACGCTGAACCCAATTTCATCTATCAGGCACAGCGCGTTCCTGATGATGAGTTTTATAATTTACAATGGCACTACCCCGCGATCAATTTGCCTCAGGCCTGGGACATCACCACCGGCACGCCTGCATCCGGTGATGTGATTGTGGCCATTATTGATACCGGTGTTTTTCTTGAGCACTCCGATTTAAGCGGCAAACTCACAACGGGGTATGACTTTATTTCTAACCCTGCAAACTCAAATGATGGCGATGGCATTGATGCCAGCCCCGATGACCCGGGAGATGACACACAAATAGGTAATAGCAGCTGGCATGGCACCCATGTGGCGGGCACGGTTGCGGCAAATAGCAATAATAATGCCGGGGTTGCCGGGGTTTCATGGGGGGCTAGACTCATGCCCTTAAGAGTACTGGGCACCCAGGGTGGAAGCACCTTTGATATAGCCCAGGCCATACGCTATGCCAGCGGACTGTCTAACGACAGCAACACACTACCCGCACAGATTGCCGATATTATTAATATGAGTCTGGGGGGGCCAGGAAACTCTCAGACCATGCAAAACACGGTTAATGCCGCCCGTGCAGCAGGGGTTATTGTTATTGCAGCAGCGGGTAACGACAGCTCCTCAACACTTTTCTATCCCGCTTCTTATAACGGTGTTGTATCGGTGAGCGCCACTGACTTTCAGAACAGCCTTGCGCCATACTCTAACTTTGGCAGTCGCATTGATGTCGCCGCACCGGGTGGCGACCAGAGCGCCAACTTAAACAATGACAGTTTTGGTGACGGCATTTTAAGTACACTGGTGGAGACGGTAAATGGGAACCGCACCTCATCGTTTGTTTTCTATCAGGGCACATCTATGGCCTCCCCCCATGTTGCAGGCATTGCGGCTTTAATGCGCGCAGTCTATCCGGAGCTGACCCCCGATGAATTTGACAGTGCGCTTATGAGTGGTGCCCTGACCAATGAAGCGGGAGCACCGGGTCGAGACGATATTTTTGGCTACGGTATTATTGATGCATTAAAAGCGGTTCAGGAAGCACAGAGACTTTCCAATGGCGGCACACCGCCTCCCCCCCCTGCGCTAATTAGTGCAACACCTTCCAGCCTGGTGCTTGGCCTGCTAAGCAATGCACAGTTAAGCATTTCAAACCAGAGCATTACCGCTGCATCGGTCACCAGCTTCTCAGATAACGCCAACTGGCTAAGTGTGTCTGAAAATGCAGTTGATGCTAACAAACTGGGCACCTACGACATCACTATTGAGCGCACCGGGCTCAACGACTCTATCTACAATGGAACCATTACATTTAATCTCAGTACTGGCAGCACTCTCACCGTGCAGGTGAGTATGCTTGTTGGCAATATCTCTACTTCTGGTGATATCGGTACGGCATATATTCTATTAATTGATACATCGGATAGCAGCATTATTAATACAACCAGCCCTGTTAGCCTGGGCGATGGTAATTACACTTACCAGTTCAATTCTGTGCCAGACGGTACTTATCAGATAGTCGGTGGCTCAGATATCGACAACGATCGAATTGTTTGCCAGACAGGGGAGAATTGCGGGGGTTTCCCGGTGGTTAACTCCCTGCAGGACATCATCGTCTCTGGCACTAATTTAACGGGGCTTGATTTTAATATTGATATCGTATCAACGCTAACCTCTGGCAACCTTAGCGCACAGGGGATAATACTGAATAAGGAAAGCGCTCAACAACAACCGGTAAAGTCACTGGACATTAAACTGAATTGAACCTTCAACATATTTTTTTAAGTATATTCGCCCTGTGCCTGCTTTTTATTAGTGGCTGTAATACAGGTGAAAGCATCGCTGTGGAGAACACTTCAATAAGAAAAATCACTCTACGCAGCCATTACAGCAGCAACCAGTGTGGCATTAGCAACGCTTCTGTCATTTTAATAAACAATAAGGCTGAACTCGAAACGATTATCACCAGAAGCCGTCGCGCTGTTCTGAGCGACAAGCCTGTTACCTTACCGGAAATTAATTTTTCGGAAAATCTGGCGCTGCTGATTGCCCTGGGGACTAAAAGCAGCGCGGGGTATGGCATACAGCTGAACGCTGATAGCGCAGAAATGCGCAGTGAAAAACTCATTCTTCCTGTTGATATTATCTCGCCGGATAAAAACGGCTTTCAGGCTCAGATAATGACCAGCCCCTGTATGATTATTTCCTTTACAAAGGGTGGGTATACGCAGATTATTGTTAATGAGGTGCTGGAATTACAACTGGAGCTGTAGAATGTATCTGAGAAATAAATCAGCACTTTAAACCTGATGAATTCAGAATGACACACTCAGGTGCTCAACTGATCTTTTCAGGTTAAAGACTATACCTCAAATCACGCATTTCAAAACCAGGAATATTTTTATCCAGCCCTTTTGATAGCCCCATAACCTTAAATCGCTCGCCCATTTCACCCGGCAGACTCAGGGTTTTCATCTGCTGCAAAATTTGCAGCCGTTCTATCTCTGTTGTGTACGCGCTCTGTTCAACAATATCCGCCAGGCCACAACTGAGCAGAAAATTACCCTGAGAGGTGTAACCATCCACATCAAACCCCGCCTCCAGTGCCGCCTCTGCCACTTCGGTAAAATCAACAAATGCAGTTAAGTCCTGTAGCCCGGGATACCACAGGGGCGCATCCATTGCCCGGTGCTGGTAGTACCCCATAAATGTACCCATTACACGTTCTGTTGAATAATATTCCTGACGCGGATAACCATAATCTATTAAATACACCGCACCCTGTTTTATACAATTGGCAACTGAAGCGATCCAGGGTTTTATATTTACGTTTATTTCACTGCTGTATGCGTATCTTTCTGAAGCCGATTCCGCATCTACCGGGTTAATGCAAAGATGCTTTACACCAAGCGATGCGATTTGAGTAGAAAGCAACTCATCTGCGTCTCGATACGACAGCTGTAACTGCGGCTGTACATTTTCCACTCCCAGCTCCTGTAGCCGATTATTTTTTAACACGAAGCGCTTTACCGGCATGGCATCCAGCACTTCATTTGCCAGAACAATGGCGTTTATTTTATTTTCTGGCAAGTGGCTTAACCATTTCACACGATCCAGCAATTCCGGCACCTGTTGCTGCAGTGCTTCACGCTGGCGATGCTGTAACTCCGCGCTGAGCTCTACAATATAATAATCCACTGGTAGCTGCTTTAAATTTGCCAGCTCAGCCAGCAGGTCAGCCGCAAGCCGGCCTGAACCCGCACCAAATTCTATTATTTTCGCCCCGGAAATATCTGCCAGCAGCGCCGCCACGGGGCGGGCCAGGGATTTCGCAAACAGCGGGCTGACTTCAGGTGAGGTAATAAAATCGCCCTGTTCACCAAATTTTTGCAATCCGCCACTGTAATAGCCCATGCCTGGCGTATACAATGCAAGCTGCATATACTGCTCGAAGCTCAGCCAGCCACCCGCAGTCTGAATGCTTTGCTTAATATGCTCGCACAGCTGTTCGCTGTGCGCTACTTCTGCCTTCGAAGGCTCGGGCAATTCCAGTGATATCATTAATGCTACAATTTAGTGGTTAGTTTTTCGGTGTGTATATTATGACAGATAAGGTTCAGATCAAAACAGCACTTATTACCGGTGGTGCAGCCCGCATCGGCGCAGAAATTGCCCGGACATTGCACAGCGCAGGCTTCAATATCGCCATTCACTATCGCAACTCCGCCACCCGTGCCGAACAGCTTTGCCTGGCGCTCAATCATCTTCGGGCAAACAGCGCCGCCATTTTTCAGGCCGACCTTAAGCAGACACCCACCTTAAGCACACTGATTGAACAGGCCGCCCGACAATGGAATGGCCTGCATGCGCTGGTCAATAACGCCTCGACCTTCTACCCCACCCCGGTAGGGGAAATCACCGAAACCCACTGGGATGACCTGATGGGCAGCAACCTTAAAGCCCCTGCCTTTCTGGCACAGGCGGCCACCCCCTGGCTTAGGGCGAGCAATGGCTGCATTATTAATATTGTGGATATTCATGGCTTTCGCCCCATGAAGGCCCATCCGGTATACTGCACCGCCAAGGCCGGACTGGCGATGCTGACTCAGTCGCTGGCCAGAGAGCTGGGGCCAGAAATTCGTGTGAATGGTGTTGCACCTGGAGCTATTATATGGCCCAACAGTGAGATGAATGCTGACACTCAGGCCGCCATATTAGAAAGGACTGCTTTAAAGCGTCAGGGACATCCTGCGGATATTGCCAGGGCAGTGAAGTTTTTAATTCTGGAGGGTGAGTATATAACCGGGCAGATTATCCCGGTAGATGGTGGGCGTAGCCTGAATATTTAACCCGTATTATTGCGCAGCCTCCAGCACTTAATCAAATTTAAACTCAACCGGCTCCAGCTTTTCCCCTGATTTATCAAATGCCTGCCACAGCTCAGCATAGCGCTGTTTCACCACAGGATGGCGTAAATCGGGTGCTACTTCTGCCATTGGCCACAACACAAAAGCACGCTCCAGTATCTCATTCCGGGGTATTTGAAGGTTATTTTCATTAATTATCTGGTTATCGTATAGCAATAAATCCAGATCCAGGGTTCTGGAGGCGAATTTTGGACCACTACGATCACGCCCATGCGCATCTTCGATCTGTCGCAGTGCCTGTGAAACCAGCCACACGTCCTCATCGGTGTGCAGCACAATCACCATATTATAGAAATTCTCGCCCTTAAAACCTACAGATTCACTTTCATACACCGAAGACAGGCGCAACT
>UOFG01000150.1_pt1 | contig 14329 bp, 13 predicted proteins | sample 1988411 | NCBI WGS metagenome assembly UOFG01 (sample SAMEA4712194, study PRJEB27164) | hydrothermal vent metagenome | biome: marine basaltic hydrothermal vent biome; feature: marine hydrothermal vent; material: mineral | place: Pacific Ocean | collected 2011-06-14/2011-07-23 | depth 1689 m
ATCCCTGTTATAACCACGGGTGGCGCAGGTGGGCTAACCGACCCAACCATGATTGATGTCACTGATCTGGCCAAAACATGGAATGACCCGCTGGCGGCAAAAGTACGCTCACAATTGCGCTACCAGTACGGTTACACAAAAAACCCAAAACGCTCATTTGGCATTAAATGCGTCTATTCAACTGAGCAGCAACGCTATCCCAACAGTGATGGCAGTGTGGGTTATTCAAAGCCTGGTGTAAAAGGAGCTCATCTGGACTGTGCTGCAGGTTTTGGCTCTGCCACACAAATAACGGCAACCTTTGGTTTTGTGGCATCCGCCAGAGCAATTGAAGCGGTGATTAAAAACAAATATCACAATAAATAATATTCCCCGTAAAAAATCGCCACTATTACCATCAGGGGCATCGTCATAAAAAGTGGGATGATAAGCCTTTTTTCATATAATCTGGCAACCCAGGGCTTGTCAAACCTCTGTGAAACCGCTGGTTTTTCCAGACTTAAGCACTCCTGAAAATTTACAGATAACCGTTCTATTGCGCCATATCAAACCCTGCCTGGAATATTTATCCGGCAGGTGTTAGACTATGCGGCGAAGCATAATCCTGAAAAGATCAGTTGAGCACATGAGGGTGTAATTCTGAGTGAAGCATCACTCACCCTTCTGGTGAGTTAGAAGGCGGGAAATTAATTAATATTTTTCAATGGCTTATACTAATTTTATGCGTTCAACTGATTTTTTTAGGATAATGAAAAAAGCAACTGTCTTCAGGGTCATTAACCCGAATGATAGAAAAAATAATCTGCGGAGCACACGGCCTGATTATCACCTGTTTTTTCCATCCCTGCTGAGACAGACCTGAAAAAAAATAGCTATAACAGTTTTATAACTTATCCAATAAATTTGTATCATGTGAGGGTTTTAAATATGAGAAGTGTTTTTAAAAAAATAGGTGGCAAGCCGGCGGTTGATGCCGCTGTAGAGCGTTTTTATGAATATATGCTTGCAGATGATCGAGTCAATGAATTTTTTACCAATGTTAATATGGAAAAACAGCAACAGCATCAGAAAGATTTTATTGCTTATGCTCTGGGCGCAGAGGTTGGCTATGAGGGTAAGGATATGCGCTCAGCACATCAACACCTTGTTGATCACAAAGGTTTGTCAGACCTGCATTTTGATGCCACAGTAGAGAACCTGGTGAAAGCCCTGCAAGATCTGCATGTTCCTGAAGATGTTATTAAAGAGGCCGGAGCAATCGTTGAAAGCACTCGAAATGATGTATTATGTCGGTGATTTCTGTAAACATGTAGCATATCACTGACTACATACTCCCCGTATATATAGCTCTGTCAAATTAGCGTGCATGAGTGTAAAAAGCTCATTTCCCACTAATTTGACAGACAGAAAGAATAATTTATTAAGCCTGGCACTCTGCTTTTTAAAAGTCTCCTCCACAAACCAGACTGCCATAATTCATCAGAATTGCTCACAGAAAAGTCATATCAGCCTGCTTTAATAGATACCTGTACAGGAATCTATTGAGAGTAAAAAAATGGCATCACTTATAAAATCACTAAAACAGAGCAGCTCTATAAAACTCATCACCATCATTTTCATTACCCTTACCATGCTAATCCCGGTATCAATGGTAAAAAGCACTATTTTTGAACGATCCCAGCTCCGCCACCAGGCAGAATCCAGTATCAGTGATCGCTGGGGTAGCTCACAACAAATCTCTGCACCCGTACTTGTGCTCCCTTATAAAAAAAAGATCCTTGAAGATATCAGCACTCAGAATGGCTGGTTGAACCCCAATAATAAACAGCCTGCTAAAAAAATATCCTATGTAAACCACATCGCCTATTTACTTGCAGACAAGGTTAATATCAACACTAAAATGACCACAGAAACACGCTATCTTGGCATTTATGAAATGCCTGTTTATGTGTCAAAAATATCCATCACCGGTAATTTCAGTCAAAAAGACTTTAAAAAACTGGATAAACAATACCCCAATATAGACTGGGAACAGGCGACGCTCATGTTACCTGTCGAGGATGTCAGGGGCATCAAATCGATATCTAAACTCGCCATCGCTCAGAAAAAAGCTGACTTTATTCCTGCCAGCCATCACCTGTTCAGTATTAGTGGTATTGAGGCCGGTATTAATCTGCTGGATAAAACCCATGCAGACGTTCACTTTTCATTTGATTTTAGCCTCTCAGGCAGCCAGCAGCTAAGCTACCTGCCGCTGGCTCGCACCAGCCATATTTCACTGATTTCAGACTGGAGCAGCCCGAGCTTTACTGGCTCCTACTTGCCCACAAAACGAGAAATAACCGATTCAGGGTTCAGTGCATCATGGACAATACTCGGTTTGAATCGCAGTTTTGGGCAAATGTGGACCGATAACACCGTCGATGAAGGCAAAATAGTACAATCTGCATTTGGGATGTCACTCTACCAGCCCGCCGATGTGTACCAGCAAAACACACGCAGTGTTAAGTACGCTGCATTATTTATTGCACTCACCTTTATGGCGTTTTTTCTGTTTGAAATATTCTTTGGTTTAAATATTCATCCCATGCAATACTTTTTTATTGGTGGATCGCTGAGCACATTTTATCTGCTGTTACTAGCCATGTCAGAACACCTTCATTTTTCAGTTGCGTACCTGATTTCTTCGCTCGCAATTACACTGCTAATGAGCACATACAGCATGACGATTTTAAAGCAGAAATTTCGTGGAATGATAATTGGTCTGGTAACCGCTGTGATTTACGGCTTTTTATATTTTCTTATCCAGTCTGAGCAGAACTCGCTGCTGTTTGGTGCTATTGGCTTCTTTAGCGCACTTTCAACCATGATGTACCTGACGCGCAATATTGACTGGTATAATATCAAGGGTCAACTAGCCGAGTAAATTAAAATATTCGACTCCAGCACTGAATCAACAGGAAAGAATTCAGTGCTGTGAAGCCGAGTAAAAATCATATTAAACCCCCTTATTACTTATTTTAAAAAATCAGGCAATAACATTTGCCAGTAGTATTAACGCGAACATAACACCTACTAATACACCTACCGTGGTCGCTACACGGCCTAAAATATAACGATCTTCTGCCTGCATATATACCCTCCTGAAAGTAACCTTATAAATCAGGTGGGTTTAGTCTAAGCGGACAGCGGTAAACTGCCATTGACATACATCAATAAAGAATATAATTAGTATTTTTGAATATTATGAAAAACTTACGGTTTACGGCTTGCAACACCCCGCCTGTAAGCATCCATTAAGGCCTGCTTTATATCGGGTCTTTTATCCAGGTCATCAATAGAAAGCTCTTTTCTGGCAATATCCACCAGTTCTTTCAGCAGGGCACCTTCCTCCCATGCACGTTCAAATGCATGCAGATCAAGTACGCCATCAGTAATAAACTCAGCAACCAGACCTCTGGCTTCACTGAATACGATATCTTCTGCCTGCATCATTTCATATTCATACGAATACAGATCATAATTATTAGCTTTTGCAATAATTGGGTACAGGTCAGGAACACTGATACTGGTTTCTAAGTATTCATTTAGCTCAATAGAAACTGAGGGCGTATGAGACACGCCTTTAAAATAAAAACGAATACTGGCTGTAACTCGATTGCTCATATCTGATCTATTTTTTAAGACGTTAAAGCGGCAAACAATAGCGGCAATTTTTCAGGCAATTTTTCAATATTATCTATAACAGTATAACCTCCTGCGCCGAAAATATCCTGAATATAATCATCCGCTTTTTTATCCAGGCTGATACAGTAACTGTACATACCCTTTGAAGACAGCTCATCAACGGCTTTTTTAGTATCACTTATCAGGTACTGACTATCCTCAACATCTATATCCGAGGGCTCGCCATCGGTTAAAATTAACAGCATTTTTTTATCGGCCTTTTGTGCTTCCAGATAATGCGACGCATGACGAATGGCACCACCCATTCGCGTTGAAAAACCCGCATCCATCGCCGCCAGCCTGCCTTTTACCGTATCATCAAATTTCTCACTATAACCTTTCAGGTGATAGTAGCGCACATTATGACGGGTATCGGAATGGAACCCTGCAATCGCATACTTATCGCCCAGCTGTTCAATCGTCCAGGCCAGTAATGAAACCGCTTCCTGGCTTAGCTGCAATATGCTTTGATCGGCCCCATCCGGCACATCATTTAATGAAGCCGACAAATCCAGCAATATCATAACGGCGATATCCCGCCCATCATGTTCATGGCTCATATTAATGCGCGGGTCAGGCTGAGCGCCACACTTAAAATCAATTAACGAACGAATAGCCACATCCAGATCCAGCTCACTGCCCTCCTCCTGGTAGCGTACACGCACAAAGCGTTGCGGCTTCAGCCTGTCAAGAATCTGTTTTAGCTGCTTTGCCAGCGCACTGTGTTTTTCCAGTATGGCATCAATATCTGATGCGTTTGCGGACGGATGAATGGATTCGTAAAGGCTCACCCAGTCGGGTTTAAATGAAGAGGTATTATAATCCCACTCCGGATAATGCCGTGGTGGCAGACCTTCATCTTCCAGCTCCTCTGCTTTCTTTTTCCGGTGATCTTCAAAATCTTCCGGTTCGTCATCCGCTTCAATAAACACCCACATGTGACGATTATCATCACGGTAGTCAACTTGTGTGTTTTCAAAACGAATTTTAGGTAACTGGTCACTTTGCAATCGGGTACGAGCCGTAAACGTAATGGCAATATCGACCATCGCTTTAGTGCTGCCACCATCCTGCGCTACTGCGTCATAAAAACGCTCTACAAAGCGTAAAATATGCTTATTGGTGTAACCATGGTTTTCATCCAGAATAGCACGAGATAACATCGCCAGACGATGACGAATACAGGACTCTTTTTCAGTATTGCAATCACCTTCAACGGGAGCCGGATGCAATGTTAATAAATATTTACGCAGGCCGGGATACTCTTTAAGCATCAGATACTCAACACGCGAGTCCTCCAGGTGCTCAATCGCAAGCCGCTGGAACGGGCTAAAATTATCCGCCACAAGTCTCGTTGACCAACGCCTGTGGGCTGCAATGTGTGCAACCGTAACGCGATAACGATTTATACCGGAGACAAATCCCAAAGCGCCCGTGAAATCATCATACACATCCGGCACACGAATACCCAGGCTGTCATAATAGGGCACGGGCTTGCGCAGCTCATCAAACCCCGAGGAGTAAGGAACAAAGCAGGATTCATCCTCCCACATACTGCGCAGATACATATCCAGTTTACGCTGATTATTCATAAACAGAGTACCATGACGCTCCCCCTGCAGCATGGCCTTACTGTCTGCTGACTGTAAACTGAAATAATCTTTCTGACGCTCAGGGTGATTATTATAATTACGCCCACCGTATTCAACCCAGTTTTTTAAACCCCCAAGTGACAGCTGGTTTAAAAGATAAGGTGTCTGTTTTAATAGCTCAGGTAAGCCGGGGCTGGCAAAGGTTGTGTGAATACCATGCACTGAACCTGTAGTGCTTTCCATGAAATCAAAAATAATTTTAAAAAAGCGCTTCATCTGCTCAAGTGAACCCAGGCGACGAGCCGCCTCAGGCAAACATTGCATAAACGGGGGAATAGAAATACCATTGGGCGAGCGAGACATATCCCACACGGCACTGGAAACCATCTCCAGTGAAGGCTCACCCAGGCGGCTGGCAATACCCGGCATAGCTTCCAGATAAATCATCACAGGTTCCCAGCCACGACCAATCATGCACACCAGCGATGCCCCTTTAAAATACTTCTCGACACCCTCATCACTTAAGCTACGCAATGCATCCTGAGTGTAATCATCAAAGCACTCTTCAATCTGCTCGAAGCTACATTTCAGCTTTTTACGATAATGTTGAAATTCTGTTGTCATAATTTTTTTTCACCACAGAGGACGCAAAGAGCATCGTATTTTTATCTACCGAGCCACAGGCACAGCCAGCAGTGGCCTCTGTGATAAATACGCTTAACCTGTTAGCCAAAAATACTGTCGATGGAATGATCAAGTGTGCCACGTATATCCGCATCATCCGTAATCGGGCGTACCAGTGCCATACGGCAGGCCGCTTTTGCTTCAATACCTTTGCTCATTAAGGTCGCCGCATAAACAAGCAGGCGAGTCGAAATCCCTTCATCAAGCCCATGCCCTTTAAGGTTGCGTGCCGTATGTGCAATTTTTACCAGTTTAGCGGCTGTTTCTGCATCGGTGCCCGCTTCTTTTTCAACAATGGACGCTTCGGTTTTAGTATCAGGGTAATCAAAATCCAGGCCCGTAAACCGCTGTTTTGTGGATTGCTTAAGGTCTTTCATCAAGCTCTGGTAGCCGGGATTATAAGAAATAACCAGCTGGAAATCAGCGTGCGCATCAATCAACTCACCTTTTTTGTCTAATGGCAACTGACGGCGATGATCCGTTAGCGGATGGATAACCACCGTAGTATCCTGGCGTGCTTCAACAATTTCATCCAGATAGCAAATTGCGCCGATACGTGCAGCGGTTGTTAACGGGCCATCTAACCAGCGAGTACCATTCGCATCCAGTAAATAACGCCCCACCAGGTCAGAGGCGGTCATATCTTCATTGCAGGCAACCGTGATTAGGGGCTTGCCCAGTTTCCAGGCCATGTGCTCAATAAAGCGAGATTTTCCACACCCCGTCGGGCCTTTGATCATTACAGGCAAACGCGCTTCATATGCGGCTTCGTATAAGGCAATTTCATCACCTGTTGCACCGTAAAAAGGTTCTTCAGTTACTTTGTATTGTTCAATATCTATATCAGTCATGGGCTTACCCTTTTGAAAAATTTTTACCACAAAAGACAAAAAAAACACTATAAATAAAATGCGCTGTGCTCTCTGGACCTCTGTGCTAAAAAGCCTTCTCTCTATTAAATGGCTATCTCAGGCTTCCAGGCAGTGAAAAAAAACCCTCGACAAGCGAGGGTTTTTTAAACTATACGTTCAGCTTACCTGTGAACGCCCAGCTTGTCTCTCCAGCCCGAGAACAACTTGTCCGCATCACCTGGGAACGACTCAAATGCACGCGCAAATTCATTATGCTCTTTCGCATACTCGATTGGATCGGCACCCGCTTTCCAGCAATCATACGCCTGGCGTAAAGATTTGGCACCCGCCGCAGGAGAATCAATATGCCCGTAAGAACCACCACCCGATGTATTAATTACATTACCGTGACCCAGGTTTTCAAAGAAACCGGGCAGACGTAGCGCATTCATGCCACCAGAGATAATGGGTGTCGTTGGCTTCATACCATTCCATTCCTGATGGAAAAATGGGCCATCAGCGCTATCACGCTCAATCATGTATGCGATGTGCTTATCATCTGCACCCCCTTCCATTTTACCAAAGCCCATAGTGCCTACATGGATACCCGATGCACCCATAAGACGAGAAAGCTTGGCCAGAACAAATGCCGTGTAACCCCGTACCGATGAAGGCGAAGTGATCGCACCGTGACCAGCGCGATGATAATGCAGGTACTGACCCGGATAGTTACGACGTGCCGTTGTAACCATGCCACACCCCCCCACATAACCGTCAACCAGGAACGCAACGTGGTTAGCATTTTCAGCAAAAGTTTCCAGAATGTAATCTGCACGAGCACACATTTCGTGATGATCGTCTGCCGTGATATTTGCAGAGAAAATTTTCGCTTCACCGGTTTCATCCTGTGCACGTGCCATTGCATCCGCAACCAGAGGTGTAACATCTTTCATACGCGCATAAACCTGATTGCCCTGAGGCTCATCATTCTTGATGAAATCCCCACCTAACCAGAACTGGTATGCCGCTTCTGCAAAAGGCTTTGGACGAAGGCCTAATTTAGGCTTGATAATCGTACCAGCGATGTAACCACCTTCAGTGCGACCACGACCCAGGATATTCCACAGATCAGTAATGTCCATTGAAGGGCCATCAAAGATATCCAGCATCTGCCTGGGCACATGGAAATCAACCATTTGCGCACACTGTACGTCACCCATGCCCTGATTGTTACCAATCGCAAGCGTCAGAAAAGATACAACCATTGCGCGACCATCAATTATATTACGGTCAAACAGGCCACAGGGATAAGCGATTTTCATGATGCCTTTGGCTTCATCAATTTCGTATACCATTGCATCCAGGTCTTTGGTGAAATCATCTGTAGTAGAAACTTCAACATTAGTACCCGTAGATGATTCAGCCGCAAAATGCGCGGCCGTTTCAAGGTAGCCACCAAAGCCGGGCATTGGAGTCATTGTGTAAGCCACCAGAATGTGGCCGCCATCGGCTAAAAGTGTATCTTCATCCAGACTTAAGTCTGCATAACGTGCTGACTGATCCATGTAGATCTCCTCAGTTTTATGAATAATTCGGGCTGATTCAAAGGGCTATACTATAGTGCCCCTCTTTCAGGGACGGCTACTATAAATCCATACACACATAATTAACACTCAATGTTTATGATTATTATGATAAGCTATTACTTATGATTAATATTTTAAGTACGCATAGTCCGTGGCCCTGAACCTCACTTTCCGTCAATTAAAAGTATTTGAGTCTGCTGCAAGGCACCTGAGCTACACCCGCGCGGCCGAGGAACTACATCTCAGCCAGCCAGGTGTCTCTATGCAAATCAAGCAATTAGAAGAAACCGTAGGCCTGCCCCTGTTTGAACAAATTGGTAAAAAAATGCATCTGACAGCCGCAGGCCTTGAAATTTATACCTACAGCCAGCGCATAGGCCACTTACTGGACGAGGCAGAAGACGTGCTGGAAGCATTAAAAGGCATTAGAAATGGCCGCCTGTCGATCTCCGTTGCCACCACCGCCAGTCACTTTGCCACCCGTCTGCTGGCGGCTTTTTCACAACGCTACGAAGGCGTTACGATCAGCCTGGACATCACTAATCGGGAAAGCCTGAAGCACCAGCTGGAAAACAATGAACCGGATCTGGTGATAATGGGACAGCCACCGGAGGGTGTAGATGTGGAATCGGATGCCTTTATTGAAAACCCGCTGGTCATGATCGCCCCCGCCAACCACCCCCTGGCTCAGAACAGAAACATCCCCTTAAAGCACTTTGAAGACGAGCGCTTTGTAGTACGCGAAAGCGGCTCAGGCACCCGCAGCGCAATTCAACGTTTTTTTGATGAACACAATGTCAGTTTCCATACTGGCATTGAAATGAGCTCTAACGAAGCCATTAAACAGGCGGTAGAGGCCGGGCTTGGTCTGGGAATCGTCTCCATACACACACTGGAGCTGGAGCTGGAAACAAAACGCCTGACCATTCTGGATGTAGAAGATTTCCCTATAAAACGTCACTGGCATATCGTACAACGCAGTGGCAAACGACTTTCCCCCCTGGCACAGACATTCAAACAGTTTGTGCTCGATGAGGCAGCACAATTTATACGGCTACCCAATATATAAACACGCCCACCTGCATTCCTCACGCAAACTGGGTGGATTCTAAACCGAAGCGGATGCCTGCCTGATAGCATATTCAACGCTTCAATAAGACACAAAATAGAACAATGTGAAATACTATTCATTTATTAAATTTTTATTTATCCTGACTGACAAACTGTACCCCTCTTATCAAGAACAAACCGAACTGAATAAAATATGAATATAATTTTAAATATACTAAAATATACGCTCACTGGTGTTTTTATATTTGTATGTATTTTAATGTTTTATATTATCAATCCTTTCATTGAATTAAAAAAGGAAAGATCTGATAATATATTAAAAACGCTTGATATAGTTTATTACAATATAACGGGCGATGCCTCATGTGCAAAGCTATATACCTATGAAAAAAATAATATAAATAAATTAACAAAACCAGTATTTTTATCACTTCCAGAATCAATGGTGTCACCTGAAGATACAAAAGCAGCATTTCATGACAATCGATTTTCTTTAACAGGTTATGAGTATGTTTATGTTAGAGAAAATATAATTACTGGCAGCAGAGAGATTATCCCGTCATTTCATTTTGATGTGGTTTCATGGGAAATATATACACCATATACGCTCTGGCCAGATACAATAACTGATACCAGCATTGATGTTTACAGAGTTAGCTCCAGGCCAATAAAATATACCTTAAATTCCAGCAACCATGATGCTTCGCTTTTTTCTGGGCGTAACTATACTGATTGCAGATTCTGACTTACTCGGGGCAAAGCGGTTAACGAGACACACACCGTGATATTTTGTCAGGTTCTCATTAAGGTTACCGGTGTACATATTGATAGTTGCATAATATTTTTTAATTCACACTGTTTTTCAGTGTTTTCCTGTAAAAATACATGCAAAAACTTATACAACTCTCTATAATAGCACCTCTTATTTTTCTCCACATGGATTAATATCAAAAAATTACGCCAGTAGTCTGACCTCCTGAGCCACTAAAATCAATATCCGATTAAGAATAAAGCCCTTTGTTAGTAATGGCTCCCCTCCCCCGCGCAGCAAAACATGAGTATCTGTAGATTTTCAGGGAGCGCGATAAAAAATGATTACGCACCTGCCTAAACTATGTGGTTAAATAGCTTTTTCCATATTGTGAAACGGGGTAGAGCAAAATCGCAAAAATACTCATCACAGGCGCAACCGGCTTTGTTGGCAGCCATATACTACAGGCATTTATCAACCTTCAGCATTCAGACATTCAGATTATTGCCGCTTGCCGCCACCCGGAAAAACTGCTTCCAAATTTTTGCGGCGAAGTGCGCAAAGGCGACCTGCGCGATACCGATTACCTTGATCGCGCACTCACCGGGGTGGATATTATCTGCCATGCCGCAGGCTGGAGCAGTTTCGAAAATACCGCCAGAAAGACCTCCCCGCCCTGCCTTGAGCCAACCATCGACCTGATTAACCGGGCCATTGAATGGCGCATCAGTCGCTTTGTGAATTTAAGCAGCCTCTTTGTTGCGCCTTTCTCTGAACGCAATAACGCAGACATCAAAGGAAAACCACGCCGCTACTGGCCAATGATTAACAGCACCATTGCTGTTGAAGACTACCTGAGGGGCTACAAAAGCCGCTGTCAGTTTGTTAATTTACGCGTTGGGCTTTATTCGGGCAAACGCCTGAATATGGGTTTACTACCCCTGTTACTGGCTCGCAGCGAGCACACCGCACTGCCCTTCATCCAGGGGCCACTAGGTTATTTGCCACTGGTCGATGGTCAGGATATTGGCCAGGCATTTGCCCGTGCAGCCCTTGCCCCGCTTGACGCAGCATACACCAGCCTGAATATATCAGGCCCCGAAACACCCTCACAGACTGAAGCAATGCGCTTTCTTAAAGAGCAAACCGGCCAGAGCCCTCTCAGCACAGGCCTGCCCGCGATGCTAGCAGGCCCCGTGCTGTGGCTAAGAGGCCAGTTACAGAAACAGGGCAAGCAGCCACTGTTCACAGCCGCGATGCTGAATATGCTCAAATCCCCCACCATCGACAACCAGCCAGCATCCCGGCTACTGGGCTATGATCCCGAAATCAGCTGGCAGGCAAGCCTGCTTGATACACTTGAATACTATAAAAATCAACCACTTAACAAAGACTTAAGCCAGACTGTTCGGGCTTTAAATATCAGCTAACCCTGTCTCCCTCAACATAATTCCAGCTTTACCCCCCACTCCCGTCATAAACCCTGACACTAAAATTTTCATTGACTTTTAATAGTCAGACGACTATCTTAGTTTTAGAACCTGAAATAATGCTGTTCAGGCAGATAGCAGAGAACACCACTAATAACCACCGGTCATTGCATTGACCGAAGGAGACTGGAAATGAGCACCAACACCGCACAGACAGAAAGCAGCCCGGCTGAAATTCACATGAGCCAGGATGAGTTAAACCACTGGTTTGATCAACGATTCGAGGAACGCCGTCAGGCCGAGGAAGCGGCGCATGTGCCATCAATGAGCATCATTGCCACCAAGGGCACGATGGACTGGGCCTACCCGCCCTTCATCCTCGCCTCAACAGCGGCAGCCCTTGGCTGGGATGTTTCCATGTTTTTCACCTTTTACGGCCTGGACCTGCTTAAAAAAGACCTGAACCTGGCCATAAGCCCATTAGGCAACCCGGCGATGCCAATGAAAATGCCGTTCGGCCCCCAGTGGCTACAGAATATAAACATGAAAATCCCCAATGCCATTATGGGGAATATGCCCGGCTTTGAATCCATGGCCACCGCCATGATGAAAAAAACCACCGAGAACAAAGGTGTAGCGAGCATTAAAGAGCTGCGCAGCTTATGCCTGGAAGCAGAAGTGAAAATGCTGGCCTGCCAGATGACGGTGGATTTATTTGGACATAATCAGGATGAGTTTATGGACGAGGTGAGTGAATGGGTCGGTGCGGCGAGTTTCCTGCCCATCGCACAGAAATCCGATGTGACCCTGTTTATTTAGCCTTTTAGCCTTTAGTCAAAAGAAGAGCTGTTCCCCATTATCTCCGGTTCTTCGCATTTACCCAGCATGACTAAAGGCTTTTTTCATTGCAGATGCTTTAAAACAGCATTAATACTAAACCGCACTTTATCAACCTGTGAAATTAACTGCTGTGTGAGTTTTTCATTATCCGTCACCCCCTGCCAGTTTTCAGACCAGAGAGCCTTAAGCGCAATGGCTTCTGCTTCTGCTTCTGCTTCTGCTTCAGCTTCAGGGCTAATTAAAGTACTCATATCCACAATCAGGTCCACTTATGCACGATAGATGACGGCAGCATATTTAATAAATGCTGCAACGAATAGTATGACCCATGATGAGCATGCTTTGCAAGGAGCGTCCATCTCTCATCACCCACAACAGGAAATGCTCTTATTAAAATATACTTATATTCTTATTTTCTGATTACTATCATATGTCTCGTTAAGACAGATAAGTAACGAGATCATAGAATATTCAATATTCTCAATGACTTACCGCACTGTTGCAAGGTAAGGCCATTTCCACTTTTGGGGCCAGGTGTATTTTGCTATATCGCGCTACAGCAACCGCTTAGACCTAAATCGAGGTGTCTGGCCGGAAACGGAAATGGCTTTTTAAATTCTGTAGCTAGAGAGAAAGCGCGAAGCGAAATACCCGCCTCGTTTTGACCCGCAGGAAGAACCTATAGCCTCCTGGTTGAACGATTTTAACTATCGGCATACTTTTGGCACTTTGGCACAGGCTTTTAACTTTTCATTGCTTAGATCGACGTTGTGGCGGTTTCAGCTTCTGATGATTCTGACCCTTTTTTTGGGTTATTTTCTCCTCATTTAGAGCAGGGCCGCTTACAACAACCCCGCTCATCTTAACAATCAATTCAAATTGTTTTAATCAAAAAATAATAGCTATTCATCCTCAGGTATGTGACGGCAAACTGGCTCTGGTAAGCTACCAGAATTAACATCAACCACACACTCGCTTATGTAATAACCACTACCTCTCCTGACATAAAACTCAACCTGGAATTTTATAATTTCTTCCTCAACTTTTATATTTTTAAAAAAAACACCCGCCGTATCTCTAAAATCCTGCACTTGATCTTTTCCATAAATATTAACATTTATTTTATTAATAACTCTTCGTTGAATAAATTTATATTCAGGAGGAACAAACAACTCCATAACTAATTGATCTTCTGCTCGCGTATTATATTCTATAATTTTAACAATATATTTTCCAATACGATATGTTTTAACATCACTTACAGCGACAGGCACATGAGATGGCACGACTTGTTCAGCACTCGCTACAGATAAATAAGTACTTATAAAAAAAATAAATAATAATTTCATCATCAACAACCCCTACTTATTAAGCCATGCTATGCGCTCATTAAATCGAACTTCTGGCACACCTTGTTTATCCACCCAAAACGCTCTATTTTTCATTGCCTTTTTAAATGCTTTCAAATCATTGCAGGCAACATTTTTTTGGATGATTACTCTAGCAGCAATAGTATAATCACCTCGGTAACTCAAATCAAAAACAATGTCTTAAATACGGCCATTTAACTTACCCCAGTCAACAGCACCATAATCACCTACATTTTTTGTCCCTCGACTTATGCGCTTTACACCCAAAACCATATCCTCATAAGAAATCAAAAATAGCTTTTTTTGCTGCAATGGTGTAACAGAAAAATCCAGTAAGTCATTATCAATAACAAATTGCCTGGCTCTTTCCCCTCTTAGACCATACCCTTTACTTATCTTTTGAGCATTTATCACTGACACACCCACCC
>UOFG01000157.1_pt1 | contig 13858 bp, 12 predicted proteins | sample 1988411 | NCBI WGS metagenome assembly UOFG01 (sample SAMEA4712194, study PRJEB27164) | hydrothermal vent metagenome | biome: marine basaltic hydrothermal vent biome; feature: marine hydrothermal vent; material: mineral | place: Pacific Ocean | collected 2011-06-14/2011-07-23 | depth 1689 m
CTCAAGCAACGCCTGCGCCACATCCAGTGCCTGCTGGTCGCCCTGCTCTGTATAGCGCTTGCGTAAATCACGGTACAGTTTAGCGTCTTTTTTACCCATTTTTTTAATTGCCGCCTCGGCCTTATCTTCAAAACCCGGCTCACGTCCATATAAATGGTTAAATCGACGTGCCACTTCGCGTGTTAGCTCAACATGCGCCACCTGATCTTCGCCCACCGGCACCTGTCCGGCCTTGTACACCAGAATATCCGCCGATTGCAACAGGGGGTAGCCCAGAAAACCATAGGTTGCCAGATCCTTTTCCTTAAGCGCTTCCTGCTGGTCTTTATATGTCGGCACCCGCTCCAGCCAGCCCAGTGGTGTTATCATCGAGAGCAGTAAATGCAGCTCGGCATGCTCAGGAATACGGGACTGCACAAATATTTTAGCCGAGCCCGGGCTAACCCCCGCTGCCAGCCAGTCAATCACCATATCCTGGGTGCTATCAGCAATAATGCGCGGGTCTTCATAATGAGTGGTCAGCGCATGCCAGTCGGCCACGAAAAAGAAACACTCGTATTCATGCTGTAAATTAACCCAGTTTTTTAATACGCCATGATAATGCCCCAGATGGAGCAGCCCCGTAGGGCGCATACCGGATAATACGCGCTGGTGTTGCGCTGGAACTAAACTCAAGATATCTCCTTAAGATACATTTAACAGGGGTACGAGTGGATTAATCTACATTATGCCAAAAAAAGAATATAGCATTCGCTGAAAAGTACTCACCATTGGCTGAAGTATTGTACCCAGAATTCCAGTAACTAAAAGTAAAATAATCAACACCATACCCGCTCGCTCAAATCGAATAAGCAGCATCGCCAGATGAGTGGGTAAAACACCGGTTAATATGCGCCCACCATCCAGTGGCGGCACCGGCAACAGGTTTAGCACCATCAATACAACATTAATCTGCACGCCAAACACTGCCATAGCCTTAAACCAGCCACTAAATACACTATTGGGCAGTAGTGCCAGCATGATCCACAGCAGTATCACCCACAAAACAGCCATAATAAGGTTAGCCACTGGCCCTGCCAGAGCAACCAGCGCCATGTCTTTTAGCGGATTTTTAAACCGCCGAGGATCAACGGGCACCGGTTTGGCCCAGCCAAAGGGCATGCCAACGGTAATAACCAGCACCAGGGGCACCAGAATGGTGCCTACAGGGTCGATGTGTTTAATGGGATTTGCAGTTAATCGCCCCAGATCTTTTGCCGTGGAATCGCCCAGCCAGTTAGCGACCAGTCCATGAGCCGCTTCATGCAGGCTAACCGCAAGCAATATTGGCACAATGGCAAGTGCTATTACGCCTATGCTACTCACGAGTCCCCGCCTGAACTCATTGCGCCTGGAAGCATCTCTTTACACAAGGCCATGTTCTGTCCCCTTGCCCTGTCGCAACACCACCGGTGGGTTTTCTACCATATTAATCACGGTGGTCGCTTCATAGCCACAATTACCGCCATCTATAATTAAATCGGTCTCATGCTCCAGCTTTTCACGAATATCATGGGCATCGGTTTCTGGCACTTCATTGCCTGGCAGAATTAAGGTCGAACTCATTATTGGCTGGCCCAGCTCATCGAGCATGGCACGCACAATGGGGTCATTAACCACACGAATGCCAATCATACGCCGTTTGGGGTGCATCAGACGGCGAGGCACTTCATGGGTAGCCTTTAGCAAAAAAGTGTATGGCCCGGGTGTAAGAGATTTAAGCATACGATAATCCGCATTACTGACTTTTGCATAGGTCGATATTTCTGATAAATCGCTGCACACCAGGGTAAAATAGTGTTTGTCATCCACCTGACGGATGCGGCGAATTTTTTCCATTGCCGCCTTATCTCCCAGATGGCAGCCAATGGCATAGCTGGAATCCGTAGGATAGACCACCACACCGCCGTTATGGATAATGTCTACCGCCTGGTGTATCAGCCGCTTCTGCGGGTTATCGGGATGTACTTCAAAAAACTGACTCATAATCCGGCGTATTTTGAAGCAAAGTGGCGGGGAGTCAAAGTAAAACTTTCACGGTTTTGCCCGTTGTTCATAAAATCAGCAAACTGACGGACAATTCTGTCTCAATAATGCCTGTTTCAGGCTAATCTCTGCTGCGTTTTTTTGATACACTACGCATATGAAATTATTTTACGATCTGCTCCCCATTATTCTCTTCTTTATTGGCTACCATAACGCCAGTTTTATTGCCGAAAACACCCCGGTAGGCCAATGGATAGACCCCAGCCACCCCGAAGTCATTGTCGCCACCATTATTGCCACTGGCATTGCCATTGCCGCCAGCTTTATCCAGGTGAGTGGTTTCTGGCTGAAACATCGCCGCTTTGAGCGTATGCATCTGTTCTCTCTGGTGCTTATCTCCAGCCTTGGCGGCATTACCATAGCCTTTGGCAACCCGGCCTTTATTCAATGGAAGCCCACGGTGCTTAACTGGGTATTTTCAGGGGCTTTTTTAATGAGCCAGTTTGTGGGCAGGCGCAATCTGGTTGAACGCATGATGGGAAGTCAGATTAAGCTACCTGAGAATATCTGGATAAGGCTTAACCTTTCATGGGTTGTTTTTTTCATTGCCAGCGGCTTTGCTAATTTATACGTGGCATTTTATTACGCGCCTGAGCTGGATGAAAAAACCCGCATGGACTTCTGGGTTGATTTTAAACTCTTCGGTTTAATGGGTCTGACCTTTGTATTTGTCATTGCACAGGCCTTTTACCTGTCGCGCCATATGCTACCCAGTGACGTATCCAGTGACGTATCCAGTGACGACAAAGAAGAAGCCAGCGAATAACCTGAAAACATCCGCAATAAAAACACCAGAGAAATACCCCTATGCTCTATGCCATTATTTCACAGGATGTCGAAAACAGCCTGCCACTGCGCGCAAAAGCCCGTCCCGATCATCTGGCAAGGCTTAAACAGCTGCAAAATGAAGGCCGCCTGATTCTGGCAGGCCCCCACCCGGCCATCGACAGCAACGATCCTGGTGAAGCGGGTTTTACAGGCAGTCTTGTCGTAGCCAAGTTCCCCTCAGTGGAAGATGCACAAGGATGGGCCGATAAAGACCCTTATGTTCTGGCAGGCGCTTATCAGAAAGTGACTGTGAAGCCCTTCAAACAAACTTTTCCTGCTACTTAACCTGACATAATAAGCTCTCAGCTCGGATAGCCGTAAATTAAGAAGTTGTTTGTCAGAAATAAAACTACGACTCTAACTCAATCACCTTATCGCTTACTTCACGCATTACCCGAGCCCTGCACCGTCCCGGTTACTTGCCAGATTCTCATCCGGCAACTATATACTAAAAGCATAGAAGGTGCGGAAAAAGCCAGTCAGGAGAGCCCGCGCCTGGCGGATCTGGCAAATAATGTGCAACAGCGGGTGGATAAATTCAAGTTATAACTTGCTCAAACGCATAAAACCATTAAAATACTCCTCTGCACACCTTAAACCCCTTTTATATTATGCCAGAGTGGTGGAATTGGTAGACACGATGGATTCAAAATCCATTGCTAGCAATAGCGTGCCGGTTCAAGTCCGGCCTCTGGTACCATATTTAAAAAAATAATCGGAACCCACTTTTCTGTGTATGAAATTCAGCAATGGTGTATCTGTAATTCTAAAAGAATAATGACCACACTGGTCACTCAGCCCCATACTGCTAAATAACAATGATTATCATTAAGCAACGTAATCATAAATCAGTTATAATTTACCCGCAATTATAAGAATCTGGTTTTTAAAACTTGAAATGCCCACTCCAGCTGCAAATATAAACCCCTCCATTTTAACCTGGGCTCGTGAGCGAGCTCAATTCAGCCCCGGTATGCTTGCAAAAAAGCTGAATATCAAAGAAGATAAGCTAGACTCCTGGAAGATTGGAGAAATACAACCTACATTTAAGCAAGCTCAAAAAATTGCTAAAGCTACCCATATCCCATCTGGATACCTTTTTTTGCCTGAACCACCAGAAGAAGAACTACCAGTCGCTGATTTGCGCACCGTAGGTAACGAACCGCTTAATCGCCCTGGTGCTGAACTGATAGAAGTAATTCGTCAAGCATTATTTAGACAGGCATGGTTCCAGGACTACCTCAAAACACATGCCTTTGACCAAAACCCGGTCGTGGCGCGAAAACACCTGGACACACCTGTCGTAGAAATAGTCGATGATATGCGCAATGTATCAGGGTTGACACGCACACCCTTTAAAGGCAACTGGAAAGACCACTTTAAATACTTAATTCAACGCATTGAATCCCTGAATATTCCTGTTATGCGCAGCGGTGTTATAAGTAGCAATACACACAAACCACTCTCTGTTAAAGAGTTCAGAGGCTTCGCTTTAAGCGATAAGCTTGCATCTGTAATATTTATTAATTTAACGGATGCACCACCAGCAAGGCTCTTTACTTTAATACGTGAATTAGCGCATGTATGGACAGGTGTCAGCGGAATATCTGATACAAAACCTGATGCAAATAGCAGAGAAGAGCAAACCTGTAATTCTATCGCAGCTGAGTTAGATAACCTGGTTCCTGTTGCAACGAAATTTCATATTAGCCAATGGGTCATAGCCCGGCGCGCTCTAGAAAACAAATTAGTAAGTTTTTCTGATTATTCCAGACACAGCCATAAAGTAATAGAAAATTATAAAAACAAAAAAGGTGGTGGTGGTGGAAATTATTACTTAAATCTAAAAGGAAAAGTTAGTGAACGATTTTCTGTAGCAGTCCCTGGCGAAGCATTAGACGAACTAATGGACTGGGCCAAACCACGTAAGTCTATGTTTGTTCCTGTAAGCGATTTAGAAACTCAAAATATTTTTGCTCAGGTAAGCACACATGTAATGACATTAGACCATATGAAGACCGGGGCTAGAGAGGAGTTTCTCAATTGCGCTGACCCCTGGTTAGTCGCTAAAGCCAAAACACTGACAGATGAGATAGAGATCACTGTTGTTACACATGAGACCTTCGACCCTCATATTCGCAAAAAAATAAAACTACCAGATATTTGCAAATATTTTAATATTCCGTACATTAATACATTTGATGCACTCCGAAAACTTGAAGCTGAATTTGTTTTGGCTACTGCATGATTAATGCAACATCTATCAAAAAATAGCGACATACAGAAATGAGACCAACTCGCCAAACATACTCTCTTAATTCGTTTTTTATGATGACAATACAACCAGAACACATGGCCAAACCTGCATTCATTAGACTGAAAGAATACATAAGGGAATTAATCAGAGAACACATTGAGCAATCATGATAAAAACTACACTATTACTTATCAGCTTTTTTCTATCTGCAGCGGCTTTTGCAAATAACCCGCTCAAACAGCAGATCAATAAAGATATCGAACAATACCAGAGTCTGGTTGAGCAATCATTTACCTATCGCACTGAAACACTGCGCGTCTACAGATATATTAAAAAAAATTTAGAAGATGGCATTCCTTTATCTGGTAGTGATATTGAAACGCTCAACAATGGCATGCAACAGCATCTTGCCCTGCGAAAATCATTTTACAGAATTATTTTTTATTACAAATATTTACTTGATGATGAAAATCCGTCGGTTGATGAGGAAACCCGATTAAAGGGCATTATGCTCTCGCTCTCGGCAGCACTTGTTTTATATGATAATTATCTGCTCTCCATTAGTATATTTGAAGAAGACACACAGCTGCGCCGCTACCTCAACGCTAAACACGATGGCTACAAAATAGAATCCTCACAGCTCACAATGGTCACCCGCGAATACAACTCATTAGATAATAGAAACAAAATTCGCCAGGCTATTGAATATTTTAAAACGCAATGGCCAGAACAGTCAGAAAGCTTCAAAAAACGTTCCGGCAATGCTTATTTATATACACTTATCAACCAGAGTGAGTCTTATAATAGCACACTAAATTTTTCACCACTCTATATTATTAACAGGCATTTTAAATTTTTTACAGGCGTTTCATCAGACACCCTGTCGGGCCTGGGCAACGATAGCATTAATCTGTTTAGCCTGTTATTTGGTAACTCAGTGGGTTCGATTCAAACTCGAAATGGCCTTCTCTATAACAGAGAAAGCATAGAGAAAGATATTCACAAACAGTTAAAAGCCGGCGATATTCTACTGGAAAAAACTCCTTTTAGATTAACTGACAAGTTAATACCCGGTTACTGGGGGCATGTTGCTATCTGGACGGGTTCCAGAGAAGAGCTTGAAGCACTTGGCATATGGAACCACCCGGTGGTAAAAAGATATCACGATAGAATTAAATCATCCCAGCATGTTATTGAAGCACTGCGATCCGGCGTAGAGCTTAATCCACTGGCGCATTTTTTAAATATTGACGATATGGCAATATTGCGTAAAAACGACTTCAAGGACAGCGATCGAGCAAAAACCATTATTCGCGCCCTGCGCCAGATCGGCAAAGCTTATGATTTCAACTTTGATATTGAAACCAATGACCGCATTGTCTGCTCTGAACTGATTTATGTTTCATATACCAGTACACAGTGGCCCACCAATGCAACACTGGGCAGGCACACCATTAGCCCTGCCCATGTCGCTGAAAAAGCAGGCAAAAACATGCCTTTCCAGGTTGTCTCTCTTTATCTAAATGGAAAAGAAATTAAAAAAAATATTAGCCACCAGTTTCAAAGTCTTAATGGCGCATCTGAAGATTAGCTCGACCAACCGCACAGATGAGCACAATAACAGCTTAAACCATAATAAGCTGAAAAAATTAACTGAAAAGTTATTACCCTCAGTTAAATTGCTGCTTATGGATGAAAAAATCCCGCCGGACCCGTCACTGAGCAACGCCCTTGCTGTTATTTATATTCCCCTCGCGCTCTCACTGCTCAACAAACAGACTCACTCACCCCTCATTGTTGGAATTAATGGTTCGCAGGGTTCGGGAAAGTCAACTCTGGCAAAAATCATTAAAAAAATTCTCGAACAGGGCTTTAATAAAAAGGTCATCAGTTTTTCTATTGATGATTTATATAAAACCCGAGATCAACGAAAACAATTAGCTAAAACGCTACATCCCCTGCTCTCAACCCGAGGTGTGCCTGGCACACATGACACTGAGCTGGGCATTTCAATATTTAACCAGCTACTGAATAAAAAGCAGACGGAGTGCTGGATACCGGTATTTGATAAAGCCATAGACGATCGCCTGCCTGAATCGCAATGGACACACGTCAATGGCAACTGTGATATTATTCTGTTCGATGGCTGGTGTGTGGGTTCAATTGCGCAAACCAGTGAACAGCTTAAAACGCCCATTAATACACTTGAAAAACAACAGGACTATGATGGCCGCTGGCGAAGTTTTGTTAACCAGCAACTCAACGGCCCTTATGCCGAGTTATTTTCATTTATTGATTTTTTAATTATGCTTGAAATCCCGAGCTTTAACAAAGTGTATGAATGGCGAAAACTACAGGAAAAAAAATTAAGCGCGCATACAGCGAATAAACAGGGTTCAAAAACAGCCATCATGAGCGACCCTGAAATTGAGCATTTTATTATGCACTTTGAGAGAATAACAAAACACACGCTTGAAGAAATGCCAGAGCGATGCGATATTTTGCTGCCGATCGAAGACAACCATCAAATTAAAAAAATCAGTACTCGCAGGGCGAGCAATCAGAAAAACTGAAAATCTTCCGATTAATGACTTTCAGTTAATGACTGCGCGCACAACAACGCCCCATACAGCCCTGTTTTTTCATCACATACCAGTTTAACAGTAATTTCTTTCATATTTGATGACATTAAGCCTTTATTAACAAAAGCCTCAATAAAGCGCCCATCGGCCATTTTATTGCTTATTTTTGCAGCAATGCCTCCCGCAATATAAAGTTCCTTTAACGGATAATAATGCAATACAATATCACCCGCAGCCGCACCATATATATCAATAAAACAGGCCAGAGCTTTCTGGCATAGCTCATCATTCTGTTTCAGTGCATATTCTGTAATCACCTGAGCCGGACCGGTGCTTTGCATTGCTTTTTTAACTGCCGCTGACTCAGGCAATAATTCTACTTCCGATAAAAACCGATAAATTTTTTTCAGCCCCCCCCCTGAAAGCAGCATTTCAAGACAGACATAATGCTGCTGTTCCTGTAGCCAGTTCAATAATCTATTCTGCAATGCATTCTGCGGGGAAAAGCCAGCATGTCCGGCTTCACTGGCATACGCCTGATAATGACCTTCTTTGCAGACCAGATGTGATGCCCCCAGCCCCGTGCCTGCACCAATAACAGCCGCATCATTTTTCTGTAAATCGTTATTATTCTGCCCCTGCTGTAGAATAATAACATCTGTATTTGATAAGGTTGAAACGCCATAGGCAACAGCAATAAAATCATTAATCAGCTGAACACGGGGTATTTTCAAAATTGCTCTTAACTGGCGCTCATTGATCACCCAGGGAAGGTTGGTCACCGATGCCTCACCCGATTTAACCGGCCCTGCCACCGCAAAACAGGCAGCATCTATAGCCTCTTTAATATTGTGCTCTGCCAGAAAGACATTCAATAGTGAAGTAAAATCGGTGTATTTCCCACTTAAATACGATTTTTCCGCCAGTACGTTTTTTTTACTCTCTGCGATATCCATATAGATAAACCGTGCATTTGTACCACCAATATCTGCTGCCAGTAATTTCATTCAGAATCTGCCATTTATCCTGTATCTATACTTAACTAATGAGTCGACAGGAAAGGTGCCCCATTATTCAGAATCGTCAGCCGCCTGAATGCAGATACCGAGCCTACGAGGAGGTATTCACGGCGTATTTTGAATAATGAGATGCCTTTCCATGTGTGCCCTGGTAATTAAAGCATATTAATCAAAATAAGGCATTAAATAGATTGCATTTTCTGCACGCTTTTGTGCATAATGCCCTGTCAGTGACTACTCTGTGGACCCAGAAATGAAAACCATAAACACAGCCGCTTATTCTGATCAGAAACCCGGCACTTCAGGCTTACGAAAAAAAGTAACCGACTTTCAGCAGCCTCACTATTTGGAAAATTTCATTCAGTCAATTTTTAATATCGCTACAGAGCTCGATAAAGGCTTACTGGTGCTGGGGGGCGATGGCCGTTATTATAATCAGCAGGCCATCCAGATTATTCTAAAAATGGCCGCTGCTAACGGGGTTAAGCGTGTTCTACTGGGCGAAAATGGCCTGCTTTCCACCCCGGCTGTTTCATGCCTGATCCGTAAATACAAAGCCAGCGGGGGAATTATACTTTCTGCCAGCCACAACCCTGGCGGGCCGGACGGTGATTTTGGCATCAAATTCAATATTGCCAATGGTGGCCCTGCCCCCGCCTCTTTTACCGATGCGGTTTATGAAAATACCCTGTCGATTGAAAGCTACTCTATTGCCGAAGCAGATGATATTCCCCTCGACAGACAGCAGAGTATTTACATTGGGAATATGCAGATCGATATTATTGACTCTGTCAGTGACTATGCATCGCTTATGGAGGATCTATTTGACTTTAAAGCAATAAAATCACTTTTTACAGAAAAGTCATTTGCCATGTGCTTTGATGCGATGCATGCGATAACCGGCCCCTATGCAAAAGAACTCTTTGAAAAACGCCTGAATGCCGGGAAGGCCGTTATTAATGGTGTGCCACTGGAGGATTTCGGCGGCGGTCACCCTGACCCCAGTCTGGCACATACCAGAGAACTGCTTCAGATATTAAATGCGGACACAGCGGCACCTGATTTTGGTGCCGCTTCAGACGGTGACGGTGACCGTAATATGATTATAGGACAGCATTTTTTTGTTAATCCCAGCGACAGCCTGGCCATTATGACCGCCAATGCCCATCTTCTGCCCTGCTATCAAACTGGCATACGGGGCGTGGCACGCTCTTTACCCACCAGTCGAGCAGTTGACAAGGTCGCCCAGATCATGGGTATAACCTGTTATGAAACACCGACTGGCTGGAAATTTTTTGGAAATTTACTGGATGACGCTCTCATTAGCCTGTGCGGCGAAGAGAGTTTTGGTTCTGGCTCAGATCATATTCGTGAAAAAGACGGACTCTGGGCTGTGCTTTTCTGGCTGAACCTGATTGCGGTTAAACAGCAGAGCGTTGAAGACATTACCCGCGATCACTGGACGCGTTTTGGACGGCACTACTATACCCGCCATGATTATGAGGCCATAGAGACTGAATCAGCAAACAGACTGATAAATGCCCTGAGATCAAAAACCAGCACACTGACGGGCGAGCAGTTTGGCACATACACCATACAGCTCTGCGATGATTTCAGTTATACCGATCCCGTGGATAACAGCATGACAGAACACCAGGGCATTCGGATTTTATTTGATGATGAGTCTCGAATTGTATACCGATTATCCGGCACCGGCACCGAAGGCGCTACGCTTCGGGTTTATATTGAACGGTATGTGAAGAACCCTGAACAACATGATATGGATACGCAAATAGCACTGCAAAAACTTATTGAAATTGCTCGCACAGTTGCTGAGATAAATGATTATTGTGGGCGCTCTTTGCCTGATGTTATTACCTGAAAAAATATCGGATGTCTTATGTCGGATGTCAAAAGCAGAACACTGGTGCATTCAGGTTCAGATAAATCACTGAACTCAGGGGTGCTTCCCCTCAACAGGAGAAATACTCTCAGGTGTTACAGAATGGATCAAGCATAGCGGACCCGGCAACCCTGATTACAAAAATAATGATTATTTACTTCGCGCATGATGACCAGCAACCATAAGTGTAAAAAAAACCAGAAAAATCACAAGCAGATCACAGATTTTATATGTAAATACTTACACAACATAAATAAAAATACATCTCACAACCCCAAGCCTGATATACATCCTTGACAATAAACACATTTTTTTATTTTGGTATTAATATTGCTATATCATACTATATTGGGGTAATAAGCCGTAAAACAGCATAACATACAGGCTACTACACTAAAAAAGTAGTATTATTTTTTAACTGAAACAGCTTCACTCTTAGCAACCAGACTAAAACAAACAGCTACCAGCACAAAAGGACATATAATGAAAAATATATTTTTATCGACCGCCCTCTTATCCGTCATATCAATTGTTCCCCAGGCAGCAAATGCTGCACTAATTGATGGGTCCGTACTTGATTTTGATGGCGTTTTCCTCAGTGGCAATGTCACAGCACTTCCAGCCGTTGGCAGTGGTTCGTGGTTTTCCATGCAATTAGATCCTGAACCTGCCTTACCAGTAATAACCAGTATTAGCAGCTTTAATGGCCTGGTTATTGGCACTACTCAAGTTGCCTCAGTTAGCACCCCCAATATTGATAACCCATGGGGGTTCTCCGGAAATACTGGCGTTCATCAAAGCACATCTAACACGAACATAATATCGGCCTCCGGTGATACCGCTACAATAGATTTTAGTGGCTGGGGGGTTTCATGGAATGGGATACCCAATATTAATCTTGGTGCAGGTGATTCAAATGGCATTGCAACAATTACCTGTGATACTGGCAGTGGTTGCGGCAATGGTGCAGGTTATGTGCTCGACTACTTCGCGACAGTTCCAACAAATTCATCATCACTGAAAGGCGGTATAAAATACAGGCTACACCTTGAGGGTACTATCTCCGCTGTACCTGTTCCCGCAGCTGTCTGGTTATTTGGTTCAGGCCTGATTGGCTTAACTGGTATCGCAAGGCGTAAACGCTGAAAAAACTATAAGCAATTAACTACCCTGGCGTTAACCTTTGAGTTAACACCAGAGTATATTAACGGAGATAATTACACCCCATTGATCCTGGTGCCAGGTGCCTGGATCATGGCTTAAATAGACATCACCCATCCTAATGAAGACAAAAAATCTGATTTTTATTAAATTTTCTGGAACGAATGACTCCATAGAAGAAAAGGGATCAAATTTTGACTTGCTACCGGGGCACATAGAAAGGATACCCATCATTAAAAATACGCCGTAAAACCATCCCTGTAGGCTCAACATCCGCATCCATGCGGCTGACGATTTTGAATAATGAGTCTCCTTTCCTACCAACTCATTAGTAACACATAATTTCCTGTAATGAATCAATAGATTATCGCGGCAATCATAAAAATCTGATGTATTTACCCTGGAAAGAATTTTTACTGTGTTTTTTACTGCATATACTACCCATTATGCGTATCCGGTATTATCAGATATACACATAGAAGTGTGATTTTGAGTGAAACATCACTCACTCTCCTGAAAATTGCCGACACAAAAGTTAGAGCGATGGCAATATGGAGAACCAATGTAATAACATGTAATAAAAACACACGGAACTATCAGTTGCAATAATACGGGTAAACGAGCTACTATGGGATCACGTTAAAAAACACCCTGAATTGAGCTATATGACGATTTTTATATACGAAAAGCAGATCAGCAGTATTCGATTTTAATTTAACATGAGTACTCAGAGACAGGGCACATGGGCAATTGAGCATCAATCGACACAAAAAAACATGTAGCATAGAGCGTGCCAGTCATGACATAAATCAACATAATAATATTAAGGAAAAATCCAATGAACACTGCAAAAAAAAGAGTACTGCCGAAGAGGTTAAAAAATCAAACAGGAAGATCAATATTATAATTGACCCTGGTCATGGAGCAACATACAATAAATGGGATACTGTTGATCCCGGTGCATCAGGTTTGGCGAATAAACACGAAAAAGATTACACTACTGACATTTCTGCTCGACTCGGCTCAGAATTAGAGAAAGTATATGGATATAATATTGCCTATACAAGATTAGCTGACGTTACAGCAAAACAAAAACATCTTGCCTGGCGGGTTGATTTTGCTCACAATGAGAATGCCGATTATTTTATTTCAATTCATCTAGACTCATTTTCAGCAAAAAAGAATCGTTTTACCGCATATTACTGGTTTAAAGGCAATTCATTCAGTAAAGAGGGGAAAAAAATTGCAGAAAGTGTTATTGATGCAGTTACAACACATGGATTTAATAAATCAGCCGTCAAATCAGCAAATCATTATGTTACACGAAACACAAGAGTTCCGGCAATACTAGTTGAATGCGGTAATATCAAAAACCCAATGAATGAAAACGCAATAAATAATAAAAATTTTATTTCAGATTTCGCCAAAGGTATTGATACCTATATACAAAACTCAAAGTAATGGACAGAGTTAATCACATGCTTAAAAATACACTTATTTTTTTTATTTTTATAATTTTTTTTTCAAATCAATGTATAGCAGTAGACAAAAGCATTTACTATGGAAAATGGGAAGGAAAATCATTTAATGACTTTCTCTACCTGAATATTTCAAAAAACACTATTACTATTAAAACGGGAGGGAAAAAAATAACTAAAGATATAAAACATGGATATGTATATTCAAACAATTCACCTTATCCATTTTTAAGCATTCTATTTACCGATAAAAAAGAAACAGAACATCTTTTATATTTTGTTATTGGAGAAGACAGTAAAGACAGAAAGGAAAAATTATCCGGCTTTTATGAGCGATCAACTATTATTCCAGACACTGATGGCGAACTGAAGTCCTCATCAGAAAAAATTGAACTCATCAAGATTTCAACATCGACATTTCAATGAGGGGTCATGAATGAGGGGTGTAGATCTCGCACTGATCATTATTGTACCAACCGCACAACATTTTTAGGTGGTTCGATCGGCTTAAGATAGAGCTTTCTGATAAGCTCCCACGCGTTTCC
>UOFG01000046.1_pt1 | contig 13702 bp, 9 predicted proteins | sample 1988411 | NCBI WGS metagenome assembly UOFG01 (sample SAMEA4712194, study PRJEB27164) | hydrothermal vent metagenome | biome: marine basaltic hydrothermal vent biome; feature: marine hydrothermal vent; material: mineral | place: Pacific Ocean | collected 2011-06-14/2011-07-23 | depth 1689 m
CAAAGTGCAGACTAAAAGCTCTTCACAAACAGACTTATCATATTACTATCTGGAACCCACTACAACTTATTTACATTAATATTTTTACTAGCCAATATTTAACAAGCACAATAAAAACAAGGTTAAACAATAAGTGCAACAACACAACTAATAAAAAATCTTTTTTCTGCTGATAGAGCCAGCCAAATAACAGAGAAGGCAAAAACACACTTAGCCCCATTAAACCCTGCACAGGTAAATGCAAAACAGTAAATACCGCAGAACTGATTAAATTAGCTTTTAATGGGCTGCCGTATAAAGCCTCGATTCTCTGCATAAAATAAGCCCGAAAAAACCACTCTTCAGGCAGGGCCGTCAGAAAAAAAACCGCTGGAATTAAATCCATTGCCTGAGGCCGAATTAAACAGATAACCGCAATAAGAGCTATTACGGTTAAATTTAAAACTAACTGATTTTTATATTTTTGAGCTAACTGAAAAGACCCGGCTCGATCTAGAAACGGCAGAAATAAAAGCAGTAGCAATAACAGCGTATCACGAAAGCTATAACTAAAAACAGCGCAAGCCAGAAGGCCTGCGCTGTTAATAATGAGTAGATGCCTACTCAATTGAGTTTGAAGCATTTATCAAACTTAAGGTTTAAATTTTAACGCTCAATACTTTTTCTTCTCCTTAGCGCAACAATGGCCAGGAACGCAACAACCAGTAGCCAGTCTGATCGTTCTGTGATAGTCACTGGAGTTGATGAAATACTGCAACCCCCACTGCTATTACTGCCACTGGCAGGTACATTGGGTGCACCAGAGAGTAATGCACCACTAGGATCTACAATGACCCCATTAGCTACACCATCCGCATCATTTGGCCCACCATCGGTTATACGCATAAACACACACCGTGCGCCTTCTCGTAAACCTACATTAAACGTGCCTTCTGGCTGCTGACACATACCAGTATTACCTACAGTCACTGCATCTGCAGAACCGAACAGATCCCCCTGGGATGTATCAAAGTTGCTCCACTTTCCATTTATGCTTTTTCTAAGAATAGCACCAGAAGGTAACTGAACATTTAAATAAACTACTAGCTCAATGTAATCTCCAGGAGTTAAACCACTTGCTACAAAATCCAGACAACCACCTATACACTGCTTGCCATCACCTGGATTAAGTAATGGATCTTTAATGACCTGGCCTGATGTCAGCCCAATACCTGTTGTATTACCAACAGCACTGGCAGCACTACCTGGCGTTATCACCATCGCATCACCCGCTACATTTTTAACGGATATGTCTGTAATATCAAAAGGCGCACTCGGATCAAGCCCTCCTACTTTTGCAGGTATTAACGATATAATACCTTCCAGGTGTAATTTATACTGGATACCATTAAAAGCTTTTGCATCATCTGGTACCTGAGCTGAATAGTCAAGAACATAGGTATCCCCTGGGCTACAGTCATTAGCACAGATCATTGTTGCCAGACCATTGTCTGGGCCAAAACCCAGGGTAAACGGTATGCCATTCCAGAAAACAGCCCAGCCTCTAAATTGCAGTATAGCGGTGCCTATAACCGTATTATTAAAAATAGTGATTGGCTCATCTGTTTTATGTACACCCGTTGGACCTGCAAACTCCCAGGGCACATCTACACCAGGGTCAGCTGAAGTTCCAGGCTGAATAACCCCCAGATCACTTAACCTGAGGTTATCAAATCCTGTCATCGATGTGTACACGGGTGGATTAGGTACTGCCTCTAACTGCATAGAAAACCATGACCCCTGGCCAACAGCTGGCTTAATATTCTTACCTTCTACATTACCCGTATTAATAAACAGATAAGCATTTGAATCAAGTACAGTCTCGCCTCCATCTGATACAGAAATATCGACACCTGTTGTCCCTGAGGTTGCGCCATTATTATCCGTAACAGTATACTCCAGAGAATACACTCCGGGCGATCCGGCAGATACCGAATAGGTGATACAGGTTACAGGCGGCAAATCCTGCTGGTTATTATCCTGGAACACACACCCGAACGTAACAACAGCCGTGCCAACAGCCGGTTGCGTAACAATGGTAACTGCATCTATTGTTCCATCTATATCCCGGTCATTAGACAGTACATTAATATTCACGCTGGAATCGGTTGTGGTATTAAGAGATATGCCATCAGAAAATGCCACTGGCGCTATATTGTTTACAATAAGGTTATATGTAGCTGTCTCAGTACTGCCATCTGTATCCGTCACGGTAATCTCAAAATCATCCGGACCTATATACGTTGGCGACGGGGGTGTATACGTAATAATACTAACATTACTGTCATTCAGGGAAACCTCCGTGGTTCCACCATTCGATCCATTAGTCGTTATTGTCGATGCACCTACAATACCGCCATCTGCATCAGTTGCAATATTGGGCACCTGAATAACCAGATCTGTATTTCGATCAATATCAGTCGGTGTAGCAGGCAGGGTAAGCACCGGAGGGCTATTAACTTTAATAGTGACTACCGCCGGAGCAGATGTAGCCCCTTCATTATCATTAATTGTATAACTAAATGTATCAGAACCGGTAAGACCAACACCTGGCGTATACGTTACCAGTCCCGAAGAATCAGGGGCATTAAGCATACCAACTACAGGAGGAGTAGATATCACTACACTTGACACATCAATTGTGCCATCTGAATCCTTTGCGTTTGGAGGAATATCAATAGAAAGAGACGTATCCAGATTAGTTGTCACATTAAACGGATTCGCCGTAGGTGGAACATTACCAACAGCCAGGGTAATTTGAGCAGTTATCGGATCTGAAACCTTACCCAGCGTATCCGCAATGGTGTAATCAAACGTATCCTCATTACCCACTGCTGTTGTTGGCGAACCATCATTATCCAGATAAGTAATCGAACAGCTACCTGCAACACCCGGTGCTGGTGTAATCGTTGGCTCAGGCAATCGTGTACCTGTATATGTCACAATACAGGATGATGCATTAAGTCCATCACCATCCGGGTCAGTCGCATTTGCGGCTAAATCAATCGATAAACTAGTACTAACGGACATAGCCAGAGGCAATGGATTTGCAGTAGCAACCGGGGCCTGATTAGTATCAACAATAGTACCCTCAAGGTGTAAGGTATAACCTGCCCCTCCAAAACCTGACGGATCCCCTGCCGGGACATTTGCAAAATGATCAAGTAAGTAGAAGTTACCTACTAAGCACTCACCATCGGGTGCAGGTGGAGTCGTAGGCGGATCTGCAGCGGTAGCAGCCGCACTGTCATCTCGTAGTGCAGCAGTAGTAAAACATTTTACAACCGCAACACCTGTATTACCAAGTAAATCATCAACACCGTCCTGGTCAGTATCGCAACCACTAAACCCACCATTATTTGCACGATCACCAAACTGACATGCTCCCATTGCAATAGCAGGAATATTATTCCAGGTTACATTCCAGCCCCGAAAGTCCAGATGCGCAATACCATCACCTGTCCCATCTCCTTCACCACCGCCAGCAGTGGATATTATAACCGGTTGAATTGAACCATGCATGCCTGTATTACTGGAAAATTCCCAGGGCTTATCAATCAATGGGGATTCACTACCATTAGGTGCCCCTGCATGACTCCCTGATGAGTTTTGAAGCCTGGTTAATTGAACACCACCCAGTTGTAAATTAGCAGGATCAAGCATACCAAGATTTGTTACACCCCCACCTAGTTCAAAAAAAGAACCGATCTGACCTGTTACATTACCCGCCGGGTTAGGGCACTCGCCTGTTGCAGGATCAATAGGCGTATCAAATACACAGCCTACAACTTTCGAACCTCCGGCATCAATAGTTAATTGTGCTTTTTGTGGAAGTGCAGCTAATGCAGAGCCTGCTGCAAAACTTAAAACAGATCCTATTGCTAATGTTAGTAATTTTTTATTCATCATAATTTGTACCACCAAAATTTACCTGATCAGTATTTTTAAAACTCATATTCTCTGAAACTTTTCCCATGCGTTTATCACATACTGTTTCTGTTATTAGAATTTCCATGAAAGACTCCCACCCACTGAGTTTTGTGTCATTTTTATACGCCCGAAGTTTGAGCCATCGTCTGAGATATAGGTCGGGCCGAACTGCTCATTCTCAAAGGCATGAACATAAGAGAAATTAAGCTCCATATCTTCATCAATAATATAGGTTCCCCCCAGCGTCAGATGATTTTCGGCCGTTGCCGGGGCCAGCAGATTAAAAATAATTTCCCGGCTTTCATTAATGGGGCTTTCACCATAGTTCCAGCCTGCTCGAAGAATAAAGCTCTGGCTTAAATCATATTGCAGGCCCAGCTTAAACACCGTTTGATTGGTCCAGCCAAAGCCCAGGCCATTATCCAGGCCTAACCTTCTGCCTTCTGCCGGCGGACCCAACGGCCCCGTAGGATCACCGGCCAGATTGGGCCCCAGATTAGATACCGCCTTTACATCTTCATAAAAGGTATAAGTGACATCTAAGGCAACCAGCAGCTCTGGCATCACTTTATAGCTAATACCCAGGCCGACACTGGCAGGAATATCAAACTTGCCGCTTTCTGCAAACAGTTCGGTATAACGGTCAAATTCATCCATATAGACTTTTGAAGTATATTCCGCTCCCAGAGTCAGGTTATCGTATGTGCCCATCCAGCCAAACTGCATGCCTACACCACCGGTCCAGTCCTTACCCTGATTGGTGAAATTATCGGTAGAGCCCTGAGTTTGTGTGAAATTATCAAACAGCCCCAGGCCATAGGCATTAAAGCGAGCAATACCCACAACAAATGAAGCCCCCACATGGTTGTTTTCATTAATTTTATAGGCAATGGTGGTATTCATTTCTGCAATACTTAAATCCACCCCCAGCTTATCATTAATATTTGATACATTAGTTGTTCCAGCCGCCGCCGCATTAAAGAAGTTAGTCCTGAACAGGGTACCGCCGCCGCCCACTGGCACCATACTAAAGCCCAGCGTAATATCATCTGAATACTGGTAGGTAATGCCCAGCGCCGGCATAAAAAAGGTATTCTCCAGGCCCAGGCCATTAATACTGGCTTCACTTTCTGCGGTTACCGAGCCTAACTGTGCCTCTACTTCAGCAACGAATATATCCATACCAATATCAAACTGATCGCCCATACCCGAAATAGTCGCCGGATTTGATGCGGCCGACAGAGTGTCTAGCGGCGTAGCAATAGACACTCCCCCCATCGCCCTCGATTTATTACCATACCCTATCATAAACAGACCGTTTGTAGCATGAGCAAGTGCAGGCGTAAAACAGACCGCAAGCGCCAGCGATAATTTAGTGTGCTTTTTCCACATAATTTTCATTTCATTTAAACCCATTCTCTTTAATTTAATAAAATTATTTTTAAGTATTTTAAGGCACATTTTACCCTGCAAGCAGAATTGAGTGTCCAGTTAGATAACCCAACAAATAACTTAACTGTTTGATTTATCAGGAATTTCAGTAACCCTGCAAATCTTTTAATGCTTTTGTGAACTAATTATGCCTCGCTATTTTTATTCTTGTCAAATAAGCATTTACTAATAATCTGTGTTTTTTGAACTTTTTCCTTACATTATCTGCTACGGACTTTAAGCAATTAATGCCTGCTTTAGAGAATCGGGGCTGCCTGTGACCGGATTATAAAAATTACCTGGGAACTCCAGATAAAAAACCGGGCAATGGCCACAGGTGAATAACCGACTGGAATACTGCCTTCAATAGCTCAACACCTTCATGTCGATAAATTTTACACTTACTAACCCCTTCCTCTCAGGTCTTAATAAACATTATCTTATTGATATTTATAGTATTATTGTAAATTTAATGTATCTACAACAGGGTATATGAAAAAAAATGTGAAATAGATAAAATTTCCGCTGTCGGAATGATTTACAATCCCTTTCAACTAATATTATTCTATAGCACTCAAAAACTTTTAAGTCATTGTTTTAACTTGTTTTTATCGTTATGGCATATTGTCTGCATATACTTTAGTCGACGTAAATAAATCGCGTTAAGTTAACTTTAAAATTACAACTACATTAAGCACTATTTAGCTTATAGTGGGAATTTGGAGAATAAAAAATGAAGAATATTTTAGTTTCAACAGCCGTTGCTGCTGTTTTAGGTACAGCAAGTTTTGGCGCTAATGCAAGTGGAATTGCTGATGGGGATACACTGGAGATTGCTGCGGGTGGCTCTGCTGTTGTAAGTTGTGTATTTGGCACACCTATTGATCCTGCAACAGGTGAGTGTCCTAACCCGGCGGGTAATGTAACAGGCCAGGTCGGTTCTTTCTTTCAGCTGGGCGGCGGTACAACTAACCTGACAAATAACCAGGGCGTTATACTGGGTGCAACTCAGCTGGCTTCTGGCTCACACGCTGGCGCGCCTAACGGCACTGAGTCACCTAGCATCGACGTTCCATGGGAATTTTCAAGCAACACAGGTATGCACCAGTCTGTAAGCCCAATCACTGTTATTTCACAGACTGAGTTAGACTTTGCTGGCTGGAATGTAACCTGGAATGGCATCCCTTCAATTGCAATGGGTGGCTGTCAGGGCGGAGATCCAGCTAACAACGGTGGGTTTAGTGGTTGCGATACTGACCAGGACGGTGTTGACGATAACTTTAATACCGGCATAGCAACAGTTACTATTACAGGCGACACTTATGTATTAGATTACTTTGCTAATGTTCCAGCGGGCGACCCTTCTGGTTTCGGCGGCGCGGGCTACACTCTGCGTCTTGAAGGCGCAATTGTACATGCTGTTCCAGTTCCAGCAGCGGTATGGTTATTCGGTTCAGGCCTGCTTGGCCTGGCAGGTATCGCACGTCGTAAAAAAGCTGCGTAATCTGGCTTTTCAGCAAAGGTATTGTGCTTAATACAATGCCCTGCTTAAGCTAAAGAAGGCCGGTGAGCAATTCACTGGCCTTTTTTATTGGGCTTAGCTTATTATTTAACGCTTAATTTTGGTGGGCCCGCTGCACCTGATTCACCCTGCGTGATACATTGCTCAATATTTTCAGCCACTTACCGCATTATTACGCGTTCAACTGATTAATTCAGCTTTAATCTTCCCTATTCTCTTAAGTCCCTATAAAATAAGCCTTCTCCTATTTTTATTTTCGCTATACACTAAATACATGTCTGATAATATCGCTTCATTAAAAAAGCTAACCATTAAAAATCCAGAAGACACCAGCGCATTGGGTATGCTGGCTGAGGCCTACCGACAAAAGGGCAATATTGCATACGCTATTAAAACCTATCAGCAGCTATTGAGCATTACACCAGATAATTACCAGGTGCTGAATAATTTTGGCACTTTATTAAGAAATACAGGCGACACCGATTCATCCATTCAATACCTGCTACAGGCAAACCGGATTTTCCCCAATAGCCCGATTATTCTTACCAATTTAACCGATACGTATATCGCTATGGGCCGATACGACCTGGCACTTAAAACCGGGCAGCAGGCCATTACCCTGGAACCGAATTTTTTTGATGCCAGACGGGCCATGGGAAATGTTTACAGTGGCCTGGGGCAATATGCTGAGGCTAAAAGCAATTTTCGTCATGCGCTAAATATACAGCCTGATAATACCACTACTCATGCTGACGTCATTGTGCTACTTGCAAACAGCTGCGCTTTTCTAAAAGAGTACAATGAGGCCTATGAACTTATAAAGCCTTTGCTGAACGAGGAAAACCCGGGCTGCGCGGCACTTTATTTTAAAATCAGCCATAAAATTAATGCACGGAAAAATGCAGTCAACTATATCACCTCACTGCTAAAGAAAAAAAACCACAAAAATAGTGCTCAATATGCGCCACTCTACTTTTGTCTGGGCAAGCATTATGATGAAATTGCACAGTATGATGTGGCCATAGAAAACTATAATGAAGGCAATAAATTATACGGGCGGAGCTTTAGCCTGAAAGACACTCAGAAACACTTTAAAAATATTACCAGCACTTTCTCAGCAAAAACTCTGAAAACAGCACAAACCGCAGGCAACCGCTCAACGCAACCCGTGTTTGTTTTAGGTATGCCACGCTCTGGCACCAGCCTGGTGGAACAAATCCTTTCATCACACCCGGATGTTTACGGTGCTGGGGAACTCATTAATATTGATGTTGCTATTAACCAGTTAAAACACAGCACACAGTACAGTAGCGCCTTTCCACAGCGATTAAACCAGTTATCCGTTAATGCGCTGGATAGTATGGCGGAAAAATACCTTGACCATATCAGTTCAATATCGAGGAATGCAAAGTACGTCAGCGATAAAATGCCACATAATTTCACCCATATTGCTATGATTTTACGCCTTTTCCCCTCAGCTCGTATTATCCACTGCAAACGACACCCGCTGGACACCTGCCTGTCCTGCTATTTTTCTAATTTCGGTAATGCAGGGCATGATTATGCCTATAACCTTAACCACCTTGGGAAGTATTATATTGAGTATCAAAAATTAATGTCCCACTGGGAACACTGTTATGGTAATAGACTCTATTCGGTCAGGTATGAAGATATGGTCAGTAACCAGGTGAATACCAGTAAGGCTTTATTTCAGCACTGTGATTTAACCTGGGATGATCGCTATCTTGATTTCCATCAGAATAAACGCACAGTATTAACCTTTAGCCACGAGCAGGTTAACCGGCCCCTTTATTCTTCGTCAATGTATCGCTGGAAAAATTATGAGAAACATCTGGAAAAATTGAAAACTATATTGAGTGATGAAATTAGTAATTATGAATGCTAAAAACAGGGATTATCCGCCAATAACCACGGCACGAACACTTATGGACTAAAAATATCACATTATGTTTCGAGAACCTGCAAAGATGGTTTTACGGCGTATTTTGAATGATGAGTATCCTTTCTTTATGTAGCGATAGTAAATTACATTGATTAGCAGGAAAAACTTCTAAAAATTAAAACATTATTTAAAGATATACCATGGCACAAAAAAACTCTGTTCGAAATCTAAAGAAAAAAGCTCAAAAACTGGTTAATAAAAACAGACTGGTTGAAGCGCGAGATATCTATATTCCCCTGTGCCAGTCTGTTCCTAACGATCTGGATAGCTGGCTTAATCTGGCCGTAGTATTTAGAACACTTAATGATCTGAGCAATGCAGAGAAATGCTGCAATCATGTGCTAGCCAAACAGGCCAGCCATACACTGGCACGGCATATCTATGCCTCCATCCTGCACATTAAAGGCAATCGAGCAGCTGCAATTAATCTTTACCTTCAGGTTTTGCAGGCCAGAGACGCTCCTGATGAAACCTGTTATTTTATCGCTAATGCTTATCGTGAATCAGGCGATATTCACCATGCTCAGGTTTACTATGAAAAACTTCTTGAGCTGGAGCCCTCTCACTTTGAGACACTGAATAATTTATCGGCCCTGTACACCAAAAATGGTATGATTAGTAAATCGCTTGCTTTACTGGAACGAGCCAGTAAAATTCAACCCGGCCACCAGTTTGTTAAGAACAATCTGGCCAGGGCCTACTTACTACACGGCAACTCAGAAAAATCTTCATTAATTACTCGATCAATACTGGATACGGGAGAATATGAGCCCTATATTGCCAGCAATTATCTGTTATCGTTAAATTATCTCGATCTTGATGCGGAATATATTTTTAATGAGCACCTGTTTTGGGCTACTAAAATATCAGATAGCATAAAAAATGAAATGGACAGTGCTATTTTTCACGACCATAAAAATAGCCGTAAAGCAGATAACACTCCTCTCAAGCTTGGAATTATTTCCGCAGATTTAATGGATCATCCCGTCGCCCGATTTATACTGTCTTTTTTTAAATACCACGATAGTAGTCAGTTTTCCATTTATTGCTATTCAGATGCACTTGCTGAAGATGAGGTTTCTGCTGAGCTTAAAACACATGCCGCACACTGGTCTGCGGTTTCTCAACTGAGTAATATAGATCTGGCTAAAAAAATCAATAATGATCAAATTAATATACTACTCGATTTGGCCGGCCATTCCGGCAGCAGCAGAATATCCGTTTTTGCGCTTAAGCCAGCACCTGTGCAAATCACCTACCTTGGTTATCCAAATACTACGGGTATCGCTGAAATGGATTACCGCATCACGGATAGTATTGCTGATCCAGTCGGCGTAAGTGAGCATTTACACACAGAAAAACTACTCCGACTGCCAGAGTGCTTTCTGGCCTTTACACCCGCTTTTCCAGATGCTCCTGTTAGCCATAACGAAAATGTCAGCACGAACAATATTATGTTTGGCTCTTTTAATAACCTTGCAAAAACAACGCCTGCGGTTATTGCCCTCTGGTCTGAAATACTTCATCGGGTGCCTGGCTCAAAACTAACACTTAAAAGCATCTCAACATCTGATTCTGAAATTAAAGCCCACTACCTGAACATGTTTCAACAACATGATATTGCCGCTGAACGGATTGTGTTACTCAATACGGTTGCAGAGAAACAGGATCATTATAACGGTTATAATAAAATAGATATTGCCCTCGACACATTTCCTTATAATGGAACAACGACTACATTTGAAGCATTATGGATGGCAACACCTGTTGTAACCTTATCAGGGGCTACACATGTTAGCCGTGTAGGCCATAGTATTTTAGCTCATCTTTCGCTGCATAAACTGGTGGCTAAAAACAGGGAAGAATATGTGACAGCCGCTACTGATCTGGCAAACGATATTGCATATCTGAAAAAGCTTCATTCTTCATTGCGCGAACAAATGCTAAGCACTTCTTTATTTGATTATCAGGCACATGCTGCGGCTATCGGATGTGTGTTAACCGGTGCCTGGGAAGATTTTTATCGTAGCCATTAACCGATTGATAACGCCTGGCAAAGGCGGTGAACCAGGAGGCTGTGCAGGCTTTCGTGACTCAACTTATTTTTCCAGGTTACAGGCCCGGTGGGTCGCCAGCAACTCCCACCAGTACCCTTATGCCTGAATCTTTAATTTCTGCATCAGGTCATACAAAGTTGGCCGACTAACCCCCAGTAGTTCAGCGGCGGGCGACACTTTTCCATTGGTATGATTCAATGCTTTTGCAATCACTTTTCGCTCAGCAGCCTCTCTAACTTTGCGCAAATCAAATGCGTTTGCTGTGCTGGTTTCATCCGATGCTTTTAATTCTAAATCGTCAACGGTGAGCTGCTTTCCATCAGCCATAATTACCGCACGCTTTATTCTATTTTTAAGCTCTCGCACATTTCCTGGCCAGTCATGGGCTTCCAGTGCCCTGAGCGCATCTTTTGTGAAGCCTTTTATTTTTTTACCCTGATCTATGTTCATTTGATCAAGAAAAGCGCGGGAAAGCAACAGTGTATCACCCTCTCGGTCTTTTAATGGGGGTATTTTTATGGGGATTTCATTAATCCGATAATACAGGTCTTCACGAAATTCCTGTTTTGATATTTTATCTTCAAGATCCTGATGTGTTGCACAGATCACGCGCACATTAACCGGTATCTCTGCTCTACCACCAATGCGCTCAACCACTCGCTCCTGCAGAAATCGCAGTAATTTTGCCTGTAATGGCAAGGGCAGATCCCCCATTTCATCAAGAAATAACGTGCCACCTTCGGCATACTCAATTTTGCCGGGTGTGGTTTTGGTCGCCCCGGTAAAAGCCCCTTTTTCATACCCGAATAATTCACTTTCCAGTAAATTATCCGGTATAGCCGCGCAGTTGATTGCAACAAAACGCCCCGTTATCGACGGATTTTTACCGTGTAGCGCTCGTGCACACACTTCTTTGCCCGTGCCACTGTCACCCAGCAACAGCACGGTAGCATCGGATGGCGCTACTTTTTCTACTCGCAGGCATACAACCTGCATTTGTGGGCTACTGGCTATCATGCCTTCCATGGGCCAGTCCGTTCGCTCCATGATAAGCCGACGATTTTCTTCTTCCAGCTCATATACGTGATGAGCTCGCGTAATAATCTGGTTTAACAGTTCAGCATCAATGGGCTTCTGGTAAAAGTCATAGGCACCTGATGCAACCGCCTGTACAGCATTGACTCTATCATCATTGCCACTAACAACAATCACTTTTGTATGCGGTGCTTTTGCAAGAATCTCCTCAACCGTTGCTATACCTTCAGTAAAGCCTTCGGGGTCTGGCGGCAGACCCAGATCGACGGTCGCGACCGGTGGGCACTCTTTTATGAGTATTTTTAACGCATCCTGCCTGTTTCCCGCAATAAAGACTTCAAAATCTTCAAAGCTCCACTTCATCTGCTTCTGCAGCCCTGGGTCATCTTCAACAATCAGAATTTTTTTGTTGTTTCCCATGTAGTTCCTTACCAGCTTTATTTGTTTAATGCCCTGATTCTGCACTAGTTGTTTTCTACAGGCAAGAATAAAATGTCGGTTTTTTTTACTATTTTCGCAGAGATAAGGCAAAGTTCGCCGTCAGTCCTTTTCTGCATCGCTTTCTGCGTCTGAAAAAATCAGCTGGGCGCAAAAAAAAGAGGGGTAAGCCATTGATCTAAACAGCATAATGAAATAATGCGGTGTTATCACCACAGTTAAAGTGGGCCGCTAGAAAGGGCGGGCGTTAATTTCTCTGTTCGCTCATTTCATAGTCTGTATAGGCTTTTTTTATAATCTGTTGCAGTTGTTCTATTTCCACTGGTTTGGGAAAGTACCCATACGCACCCTGGCTTCGTGCTCTTTCTGCATTATCTCGGCTCTCTGAGCCTGAGACAACGACAACTTTTGTTTTTGGAGATTTGAGCATAATTTCTTCAAGTATGGCGAAACCTTCATCTGTACCATCAGCATCAGGTGGCAGCCCCAGATCCAGCGTGACCACCGGGGGATGAAACAGGTCTATTTGCTCAATAGCATCGGGTCGCGATTCAGCGGTAATCACATCATATGCATCCAGCCCCCATTTCAACTGAGTTCTGATACCGGGGTCATCGTCAATGACGAGTAATTTGGGCTTATGCATCTCGTTTGCGCTCATGTTCATTTAAATGAAGTACCCGAGGATGATTAATGGTTTCCTGGGATCGGCTCAGGGGAATTAACAGACGGAATATACTGCCCACTCCCGGCTTACTCTCTACATCTAACTGCCCTCCCAGTTTGTGCGCATACTCACGCACCTGGAACACACCAATTCCCATCGTGCCTTTGGTCGATTCAAAGGGCTGGAACAGACGGTCATGAATAAAGTCGGCATCCATCCCCATACCGGTATCCTCTATTTCTATCACCGCAAAATTACCCTGTGTGCGCAATCTGACGGTAATGCTGCCAATTTCATCGGTTGCATCCTGTGCATTCTGTATAAGATGTGCAATATTAGCTGACATACGATCTTTATCGGCCGTTACTCGAATTTCCTGATGCAAACAGTTCAAAACCGGTATTGGCAGGGTACCCGCTTTAACACAGCTGCGAATACTCTCCTCTAACAGCCCACACAGACTTATTGGGCGTGATTCATCCGCCTCACCACCACCACGAAGGCGGGTAAGCAGCTTATTCATTTTATTAACTGAGTTCTCAACCGTTACAATCGCATCGTCTATAAACATCGGGTTATTCTTATGCCGTGCCGCATTGGAAACAACCATTGATAACTGC
>UOFG01000194.1_pt1 | contig 13625 bp, 10 predicted proteins | sample 1988411 | NCBI WGS metagenome assembly UOFG01 (sample SAMEA4712194, study PRJEB27164) | hydrothermal vent metagenome | biome: marine basaltic hydrothermal vent biome; feature: marine hydrothermal vent; material: mineral | place: Pacific Ocean | collected 2011-06-14/2011-07-23 | depth 1689 m
GCTGAAGCAGAAGCGCCTGAAAAGGTTGAATGTGCGCTGGTGTTTATCCGAGCGCTGTATGCACACGATGAGACACTCAAGGAGAAAGTACGCTCGGAAAAAGGCTTCTCAGAAAAAGAGCAACTGGCATATCGCGCGACATATTGCAAGCCTGTGGTGGATGAGTTTTTCCAGTGGTGTGATGAACAGATACAGGATATGACACTGCTGCCCAAATCCTTGTTAGCAAAGGCGCTGAACTTGCGCGTAATCATGAAACGCAATTAAAAGTATTTTTAAGTGACCCGCATGTGCCCATGGATACAGGTGCAGTTGAACGGGCACTGCGCGTTATTCCAATGGGCAAAAAGAACTGGCTATTTAACGGGACAGAAGTAGGTGCACAATATACGGGGATTATCCAGAGCTTAATTGTGACCTGCCGAATGAACGGAATTAACCCGAGTGTTTATCTAACGGATGTTCTGCAGCGTATTAGTCAGCATCCTGCATCGCAAGTTGAGGAGTTGACACCCGTGAACTGGAAAGAAAAATATGCTGATAATGTACTGAAATCAGATCTGGAATGCCAGGGGACAATTGACGTCCTGGAATGACCGCTTACTTCAAAATAAACACCCAGTATAAACAGCTTAATATTAATTAATAAGTATTTTCCAATATTACAAATTAATAAAATTATAATAATAAAATATAAAAAAACGTCATTCATCGGGTTGATTTTTTGAACTATTAAGCTAAAAGTTTATATTAAGTAGTGTTTTGGGCTTTATTCAATTGACTTTAGTGTTGTGTTTTGAGATGTTTAAGCTCAAGGGCAAGCAGTATTTGATGTCGGGACACAAGCACACTTGCATGAGTTAACACGCGCATTAAGCGCACAAATCAATTGAGGGTCATAGATATGACATGTGGTATTAAGAAGTCCTTAATCGCCCTGGCTATTTCAGGCATTTTCGCCGCTCCATCCGTATTTGCTACTAATGGTTATTTTGCGCATGGTTACAGTACTAAAGAAAAAGGCCTGGCAGGCGCAGGCGTTGCGCATTCTCAGGATGCACTGGCAATAGCCACCAATCCAGCAGGTATTGCGGGTATGGGTGAACGAATGGATGTTGGTGCGGCTATTTTTAGTCCACTGCGTTCGTATACAGTACGCGGCGCACCTTCGGGCACAGGGTTTGGCCTGAATGAAGGTAAAGTTGACAGTAATCTGGATTACTTTTTAATACCGCATTTTGCCTATAACTGGAGGCTGGACAATAATAGTTCTTTAGCGTTTGCTGCTTATGGCAACGGCGGTATGAATTCTAATTATAAGAATGGTAGTGCTACTATTGGTCCAAATGTGTTGCCCGGTACTTTTGGCGATGGTACTACAGGTGTAAACCTGGCTCAGTTATTTCTTAATTTATCCTATGCAACAAAAATAAACAGGAATCACTCAGTTGGTGCAGGTCTCGTCTTTGCCTATCAGACTTTTGAAGCCAAAGGGCTTGCAAATTTTGGTGGCTTTTCAAATGCGCCGACCAAATTATCGGGTAACGGTGCAGATACATCCACTGGTTTTGGTATAAAACTAGGCTGGCAGGGTCAGGTCTCTAATTCTGTTCAACTGGGCGCTTCTTATCAGTCCAAGCTGTCAATGAGTGAATTTGATGACTATGCAGGCCTGTTTGCTGAACAGGGTGATTTTGATATTCCTGCCACAGCAACTGTGGGGCTTGCCTGGGATACAAGTAAATCGTCTACTCTGGTTTTTGATATTCAGCAAATCTATTATAGTGATGTAGCCGCTCTTAATAATCCTGTTAGTAATTTATTTACCTGTGCGCCACCGAATTCCAGTTGTCTTGGTGGTTCTAATGGCGGTGGCTTCGGCTGGGATGACATGACAATTTACAAACTGGGTTACGAATGGGGTGATCAAATGGTCTGGCGTGTAGGTATTAGCCAGGGCAGTCAGCCAATTCCAGGCTCTGAGGTGATGTTTAATTTACTCGCACCTGCGGTTATGGAAACGCATCTGACATTTGGCTTCACTATGCCTGTCGGCTCTGATTCGGAGTTTAGTTTTGCGGGTATGTATGCGCCCAGCAAGTCGCTTACCGGGCCTAATCCTTTCGAACCTTCTGGGCAGACAATCGAAATCGAAATGGTTCAGTATGAAGTTCAGGCATCTTATTCTATGAAGTTCTAATCCATATAGAATTGTTATGATAAAAAAAGCCGCACAATGTGCGGTTTTTTTATGCCTATGGATAGATGGTATTCTGGAAACGCAGGAGTCGCTTTCAAGGTTGCACCTACCAGCAAAAGGTATCATTTTGATGAAAAACAACCAGCGCGCAGGCACTTAAAGAGAATGAAATCTCAAAATTACAGTGCAGACCCAGGGAAAACATCACTAAATAAAGATGAATGTCTTCAAATACATGCAGCGAGCTCTGTCTGTGACGGACGGCTAAATGTTCGCTGAATGTGCTAAAACGCACCTGTGTAAGTATTATAAGATAACAGTCATAAGCTTATATACAGAAATAATGAACTTTCTCGTTGACAAGGATGCTATAGGACTTTATTTTTACACTACGTTGTAAACGTAATATCCTAATCTTACAAATGCCTTTTTAAAGGGGTGGAGTGAATAAAATGAAGATAAAGTTACTAACAAGAGTTGCATTTGCAACGTTAGTTGGCCTGGCAGCTGCTACCGCTCAAGCTGCTCAAACTTATTTGCCTTTTGCGCTGGCGTCTAATGATGCTGGGACAGTGGCGGATAAAATTGCAGGTACCAAAGCCGCTTTGACTGAAAATGGATTTGAAATAGCCGGTGAATACACGCCGTATAAAGGCGCACATATTATTGTTGTTACTAATGATGAGCTAAAAAAAGCAGCCGCATCTAAAGAGCGAGGTGGCTATATTGCTGCTCAGCGTATTTCTTTAACAGAAATGGGTGGTAAAGTTCAGGTTTCTTATACAAATCCCATTTACATGTCTTATGCCTACCGAATTAATAGCAAATTACCTCAGACTTCGGCCGCGCTGAAAAAGGCCCTCGGCCATATTCAGGATTTTGGTCCTGATGAAGGCCAGGAGCTGGATGATTTGAATGATTATCACTACACCTTCGGCATGGAGTATTTTGATGAGCCTCTGGAGCTGAACACAAAAGGCAGCCACAGCGAAATGGTGTCTGAGGTAGAAAAGAACCTGGCGGCAAAGCTGGGTGGTACAGGTCAGGTATATAAAATCGATATACCGGGTACTTCACAAACGCTGTTCGGTGTGTCTATGAAAGCGCCTAATGATGGTAAGAAATTTATGGATGATGCATACATTATGAATGAAATTGACTTTAAACCGTTGCGTTCTACGGCTCATTTACCTTATGAAATTCTGGTGAATGGCAAAGAAGCTGAAGCCTTACATGCGCGTTTTCGCATAGCGGTTAATTTTACGGATCTGGCAATGATGGGTGATAACAGCTTTATGAATATTATGTCTTCACCTGACGCGATTGCGGCTGCGCTGTCTGCTGTAGCAGGTGCTGCTGAAGACTGGTAAGTATTCTGGTGGTGTTTCACTCGGCTGTAATATCCGAGTGCCCCTGAAAAAGCCCGGTTTCTGACCGGGCTTTTTTATGTGTGTGGAAAGTGTATCGAGAAACCAGACTCGATGAGATACCCTGCATAATGAAAGTAAGTATCAGCAGAATTTAATTAAATATTTTTTATTTACAGGTGGTTTTTACGAAAAAATTGCTCGCAACTCTGTTTGCAAATCATTTGCCGATAACCGTGTTTTTCACAAAATATTACACTATTAATTTTATTATTACACAGGTACCCATGCCAGCGAGCGGCTCTGATTGAATTAGGGCAGTGGAAAACTGTGCAGGGTGTCTGGGCTCCGGCAGGGCATTCCTTGTGTATATCTCGTTAGACTTTTAATGCCTCATTAGTGAAATAGTATCCGAGCGTGAACGACAACGGTATGGAAAGTGATATAATCGCGTGTAATAAAAAACACATAGGAATACTGGAATTACCAGTTGCCAGAATACGGGTAAACGGGCTATTATGGGCGTAAGATAAAAAAACACCCTGAATCGGGCTATACAGGCATTATTTATAAACAAAAAAGCAGGTAAACAGGGTGCTAGCTTCGATAGTGAGCACCTGAGGCAGGGCGAACGGGCTATTGAGCATAAAACAACCCATAGCATAACCGTAGCATAGAGTGTGCCAGTCGCAGCACAGTCCAGCAGGCATTTATACGTCATGCTGTGCTACGCTATGTAGGCTGTATAAATGCTAAGATGTTATGTTTCCTGGAGCTGAATTATAAATAAGGAATGAGAAAGAGTTAATTTCTCTAAAGAGCGAATATTGTTCAATTGTAAAAGCAGAGCATAAAAATTATGTCCAGGCTAACTGTCGATGAAATATTTGAATCTTATGTGCATAGGTATAGTCAAGGGTGTGTACACCGACAGTCAAACACTCCATTTGCAGGACGGCCTGGTCATCATTATTTTGTAAATGGACGAGTGAGTAACGAACATCTTGCACAAATAACATCTCGAAGCAGTGATGCAGAAGCAGTTCTGATAAAGATGAATGATGCCTGTATTGTGTCAATCGGCAATACGGGTGTAGCAACCGCCCAAATAACAGTACCACCTCAGGATCAAGGTATAGAAGAATATCGCTGGATTGCCCACACTCATCCATTAGAGCAGGAAAACAGGTACCAGGGAGTTGCCCGTGGACCTACTACACATGACTATGCTGCTCTTAATCAACTTGATGCCAGAGGGTGGAGACAAAATGAGTCTTTAGTAATTGTTTGTCGTAGTGCTCGGGTGGTAGATGTAGTGAGATTTGAAAGTGAATCCCCCCTTTTTCAGGAGGGGCGGGCGCACTTCGTTCATTTACTATAGAGCCATAATTCATTTTGCATTACTTTTATTGCATTAATAACTAAAGCATAATATGGTGTTCAAGTTGATATCTTTATTTTTATTTCTTTTTGTGCAGTCGCTATCGTGTCTTTCCGGCACAAAAAGCAGCTAAAATAAAGGTGTAACTTAACTTGAACATCGAGGCTGTAGAAAAACTTCTCAGATTAATTTCGGGCTATTTTTACGCCTTTGAGAGCATGAAATAGATTTAGCAGTACAGATTAGACTCAGAATTTTTTTAAACAGGCCTGTTTCGCAGGTCATATTTCAACCATTTTTCAGGCTACAGATTTTTCTACGGCCTCGTTTATGCATATAGAGGAATAAAAAATGAAAATTAAATCAACATGGATATTTGACTGTCTCCCTGAAGATATTTACCCGCATTTTTTCTTCTCAACTATGGATGGCTCGTACTCAATAGCATTTCGTTTAGGTATACCAGAACCTTTAAGCTGAAAAGCTCTAGAAGGCGAATCCAAAATAGGTAATACCTGTCAATGCATCACTGATAAAGGCTATATACAACAGAATATTGTAGAGCGGGTCAAAAACACCAGGCTTGTTTATCAAATGAAAGATATCACTGTCTGGTGTAAAAACTGGCGTAGACTATCTAGCGAAACAAAAGCCAGTCGCTTAGGTCTGGCCAATGCATAACAAGGCGCAGAGGGCATAATCAATTAATAGAGGTGCCCTTATGTGTAATATACAATTTAAAACGAAGGAGATCTAAATGGCTGGTTCTTTTAATGGGAAAGGAAGTTGCCTTTGTGGAAAAGTTAGCTTCACTGCAAAAAATATGGGTCAAAGTGTTGGTGCCTGTCATTGTGGTATGTGCAGAAAATGGGGCGGCGGGCCTTTAATGGCAGTTGATTGCGGTACCGATGTTATATTTGAGGGAACAGAAAATATATCAGTTTATAACTCGTCTGAATGGGCAGAACGTGGTTACTGCAATAAATGTGGCAGCCATCTGTTTTACCGATTAAAAGCAGGCAAACAGCACATGATGGCTGCGGGTCTATTCGATGATAATTCAATGTTTGAACTTGATCATCAGGTCTTTATCGATGAAAAACCCACATATTACTGTTTCTCTAATAAAACAAATAATCTGACAGGCGAAGAAGTGTTTGCAAGATATGCTCCGCCCGCTGAGTAAACATATAATAATTAGTAGCAATGGACAGTCAAAAGCGGCACTTATTAGTAAATTGAGTAACAAAACGAATTTAAAGGAGAATGTATTATAATAAAAATTTCAGTGAGTATTGATGTCTCAAATTTAAAAAAAGCAGAAGCTTTTTATGTTCAGGTGTGCACATGAGGGTGTCATTCTGGGTGAGGCATCACTCACCCTTCTGGTGAGTTAGAAGGCGGGAAATTAATTCATATTTTTCAATGGCTTATGCTAATTTTATGCGTTCAACTGATTTTTTCAGGTTTACACATCTTTTTTGCGTCCAACGGATCTTTTCAGGTTAATGGGCATTCGCTGATTTTTCCGGGGCTGGTATGTTTGCAACAGGGATATGATTCCTCTGATGGAAATGGGATGACCTGTATAGTAATTTAAGGTAAACTAGACGGCTTGCATAATCCTGTGCAAAATCAAAAAGTATATGATTTATAAGGTTTTTTAAAGGTGGAGACATCAAGGTGGAATTGACCGGAGCTGAAATCGTTGTTCAAAGCCTGATTGAAGAGGGCGTTGAACACCTGTTTGGTTATCCTGGCGGGGCGGTGTTGTGGATTTATGACGCGCTCTACCAACAGGAGCAGTTACAGCATGTGCTGGTACGTCATGAGCAGGCGGCAACGCATGCAGCAGACGGCTATGCTCGTAGCACGGGTAAACCCGGTGTGGTGCTGGTGACCTCTGGCCCGGGGGCTACCAATGCCGTTACCGGCATTGCAACAGCTTATATGGACTCCATCCCAATGGTTGTGCTCACCGGCCAGGTGCCACTTCCCCTAATTGGCAATGATGCTTTTCAGGAAGTGGATTCTGTGGGCATTACTCGGCCTGTGGTAAAGCATAATTTCCTTGTTGAAGATGTAAACGATATTGCTTCGACCATTAAAAAAGCTTTTTATGTGGCGACAACCGGTCGTCCTGGGCCTGTGGTTGTGGATTTGCCGAAAGATATTACCGGACCCGACCATACCGCTGAGTTTTCATACCCCCGTGACATCAGTATTCGCTCATACGATCCGTTTGTAGAGGTGCCGTCGATACAGTTAAAACAGGCCCATGAGCTGATTATGCAGGCGCATAAACCGATGATCTACTCCGGTGGGGGCGTGGTGTTGAGCAATGCCAGTGAGCAGCTTGTGCAGTTTGCTCAGCTGCTGGGTGCGCCGATCACAAATACGCTGATGGGGCTCGGGGCTTATCCCGCTAGTGACAGGCAGTTTCTGGGGATGCTGGGCATGCACGGCACTTACGAAGCGAATATGAGTATGCATCACTGCGATGTGCTAATCGCGATTGGTGCGCGTTTTGATGACCGTGTAACCGGTAATCTCGAAAAATTTTGTCCTGACGCACGCATTTTACATGTGGATATCGATCCGGCCTCCATTTCCAAGAATGTTAAGGTGGATGTAGCCATTGTGGGGGATGTTAAAGATGTTCTGCAGGGGCTGAATGGCTTAATTGAAGCCAGCGATCAACGCCCTGAGGCAGGTGCATTGAATAGCTGGTGGCAGCAAATTGAAGAGTGGCGCGCCCAGGATTGTCTGAAGTATAACCGCAGTAGTGAAGAGATTAAGCCGCAGTTTGTGGTTGAGCAGCTTCATGAGGTTACGAAAGGTGATGCCTTTGTAACCTCTGATGTGGGGCAACACCAGATGTTTGCAGCACAGTACTACGGTTTTAATAAACCTCGACGCTGGATTAATTCCGGTGGGCTGGGCACGATGGGCTTTGGTTTACCGGCGGCAATGGGTGTGCAGCTGGCGCATCCTGGCGAGCCGGTTGCCTGTATTACCGGTGAGGGCAGTATCCAGATGTGTATTCAGGAGCTATCAACCTGCTTGCAGTATGGCCTGCCACTGAAAATTATTAACCTGAATAATGGCTATCTGGGGATGGTTCGGCAATGGCAGGAGTTTTTCTATGAAAAACGCTATGCCAGCTCCTATATGGAATCGCTGCCAGATTTTGTTGCGCTGGCTGAGGCTTATGGCCATGTGGGCATTCAGGTTAAAAAGCCGGAGGGTGTTCGTCAGGCGCTGGAAGATGCGTTTGGTAAATATAAAGATAGAACCGTGTTTATCGACTTTCTGATTGAGCGCGAAGAAAATGTTTATCCGATGATTCCTGCGGGTGCGGGTCTTAATGAAATGATATTAATTTAATGATGAAAAAGCATATTATCTCCTTATTGCTGGAAAATGAGTCAGGTGCTCTGTCGCGAGTCGCGGGCCTGTTTTCTGCACGCGCTTATAATATAGAGTCGTTGTCCGTTGCGGCAACCGATGATGAAACAATGTCGCGTATGACCATTGTGACCAGTGGTACCGATGAAATTGTTGAGCAAATTCAAAAGCAGCTTAACAAACTGGTGGATGTTGTAAAGCTGGTGGATCTGACTGAATCAGAACATATCGAGCGAGAGTTGATGCTGGTTAAGGTTGAAGCAATCGGTGCCGCGCGTGATGAAGTAAAAAGGCTGGTTGATATTTTTGATGCATACATTGTTGATGTGACCGATACGACCTATACGGTAGAGCTGACGAACACAGGTGATAAACTGAATTCATTTTTAACCTCACTGTCCAGCATTAAAATTCATGAAGTTGTGCGCTCTGGTGCAATCGGAATTACGCTTGGCGATAAAGTGCTGGCGTGTGAATAGCATAGCGGTTTGAACATCGCAGGCGGATATGTCTGCAAACAGATTAACGGCTTTTTGCATCGTTTGAACGTGCTATAAAAAGCTGGTTTTTTTACCTGCAATTGTCTGGTTTGCCTGTAAAATTTATTAGTTCAGTGTGTAAAATGTGAGTTTACAGGTGTAAATATCCATTTTTACTATAGAAGTGATGAAGTTTGGCAGGTAACTGAGCTGTTGTACCACAGATTATTTAATTTTGAGACTAGACCAATGAGCTTAAATATTTTTTACGATAAAGATTGCGATCTTTCTTTAATCAAGGCCAGAAAAGTAACCATCGTGGGTTATGGCTCCCAGGGCCATGCCCATGCATTAAACCTGAAAGATTCAGGTGTCGATGTGACGGTTGCTCTGCGCAAGGGTTCAGGCTCAGTCGTTAAAGCTGAGAATGAAGGCCTGAAAGTAGTGGATATCGCTGAGGGCGTTGCTGCTGCGGATGTGGTTATGGTTCTTGCGCCAGATGAGATTCAGTCTGTGCTGTATCAGACAGAAATCGAACCTAATCTGAAAAAGGGTGCCACACTGGCATTTGCCCATGGCTTTGCTATTCACTATAACGCCATTGTGCCGCGCAGTGATCTGGACGTTATTATGATTGCACCGAAAGCGCCAGGACATACCGTGCGCAGTGAATTTGTGCGCGGAGGGGGGGTGCCTGATTTAATTGCCATTTATCAGGATGCATCCGGTAGTGCAAAAGACCTGGCGCTTTCATATGCTTCAGGCGTTGGCGGAGGTCGCACGGCGATTATTGAGACAAGCTTTAAAGATGAAACGGAAACTGATTTATTTGGTGAGCAGGCGGTACTCTGCGGTGGCGCAGTTGAGCTGGTTAAAATGGGCTTTGAAACCCTGACTGAAGCCGGTTATGCACCAGAAATGGCTTATTTTGAATGCCTGCATGAGCTAAAGCTGATTGTTGATTTAATGTTTGAAGGCGGTATCGCCAATATGAACTACTCTATCTCCAACAATGCGGAGTATGGTGAGTATGTCACCGGTGATAAGGTTATCAATGAAGAAAGCCGTAAAGCCATGCGTGAAGCACTGAAAAATATTCAGAATGGTGAGTATGCCAAACGCTTTATTCTTGAAGGCATGACAAACTACCCTGAAATGACGGCACGCCGCCGTAATAATGCGGCTCACCCCATTGAAGTGGTGGGTGGGCAGTTGCGTGAGATGATGCCGTGGATCAAGGCGAATCAGATTGTGGATAAAGCAAAGAATTAATTCGTTTTCTGCTTTTATATATAGAAACAATAAAGGGGCTTTTAGCTCCTTTATTGTTTTATGCGCTACTATTTTAAAAAATATTCAGCACGGCCCAGCTCACTGTGGCAAAATAATACACCTTACCCGCACTTAACTAGAGTTTATTAATGATGGAACAGAAAACCAGAATACGCTATCGCCGCCGGGGCATCTATCTGCTGCCCAATATTTTCACTACAGCGGCCATGTTTTCCGGCTTCTATGCGGTGGTGGCGGGTATGAATGGGCAGTTTGAAAAGGCAGCTATTGCAATTTTTATTGCCATGATACTCGATGGCGTGGATGGTCGAGTTGCGCGTATGACCAATACACAGAGTGAATTTGGTGCCGAGTATGACAGTCTTTCCGATATGGTGTCATTTGGTATTGCTCCGGCGCTGGTGATGTATGAGTGGTCGCTTTCATCGCTGGTGAATGTCGGCTGGCAGTGGGGCAAATTAGGCTGGCTGGCAGCCTTTATATACACCGCCTGTGCGGCAATGCGCCTGGCACGCTTCAACACCCAGGTGGGTACCGCAGATAAACGCTATTTTCAGGGACTGCCCAGCCCCTCAGCGGCAGCGGTAATCGCGGGTCTGGTCTGGGTTGGTGTTGAGAGCGGAATTGTCGGTGCCGAGATTGCCAAATACACGGTGCTCCTGGTTATAAGCCTTGGCCTGCTAATGGTGAGCAATGTACTTTATTACAGTTTTAAAGATGTTCACTTTAAGGGCAAAGCGCCTTTTTTCTCCATTTTGATTGTTGTGCTGGTGCTTGCGCTGGCGGCACTGGACACATCCAAGGCGGTGCTGGTTGTATTTGGCCTGTATACGCTGTCCGGGCCGGTGTTTAGTCTGTTTCGTAAGCTGCGCAAGCTGGGGCGTAAGAAGCCGACAGGGGGATAAAAGACCCGTTGAGGAATAAAGTTAGGAGTCTCTGGTCGTTAGTCCGTAGTCCTGCGTTTTTCAGGTTTTCGTCCAGTAGCCTGGCTTGTAGCTAAATTTTTTTTAAAAATATCAATTACTTATACCTGATGGCATTTCTATTGGCTGCCGGGTACCTGGCTTACGCAGTTTTTCAGTAATCCGGGGTAAACGGCGGGCAGAGTCATTGGCGTGCAACAGTGAAGATGTAAATCTGAAAATAAATACTTGGCAAACCCCCTGAAAATCGTTATAGTTTTACCAGCATGAATTTAAACAGAGCAAACAATCCGTCTAACCCCTTTCCCGGCAGTGTATTTGCTGGAAATGCTCTGTCCTGTCTGTTCCTGCTGTCTCTGCTCGCTCTCACATGTCTACTGCCGTAGGGCAGATAAATAGTTCTGGCGAGGCGAAATACGCACAAAAACACACATTAATAGACAAACCTGATTTGCAGGACAGAGCATGAGCAAAGAAAAATTAATTATATTTGATACGACATTACGTGATGGCGAACAAAGCCCCGGCGCTTCGATGACGAAAGATGAAAAGGTGCATATCGCTAAAGCACTGGAGCGGATGAACGTCGATATTATAGAAGCGGGCTTTCCAATTGCCTCTGAAGGTGATTTTCTCGCTGTGCAGGCGGTGGCGGAAGCGGTGAAGGACAGTACAGTCTGTGGGCTGGCACGGGCATTGGCAAAAGATATCAGTCGTGCAGGTGAGGCATTGAAAAAAGCCCGCTCATCACGTATCCATACGTTTATTGCCACATCTCCCATTCATATGGAGATGAAGTTGCGCATGCAGCCCGATGCCGTTTTAAGGCAGGCGGTGGATGCGGTAAAGCTGGCAGGAAAATTTACCGATAATATTGAGTTTTCACCGGAGGATGCAGGGAGATCTGAACTGGATTTTCTGTGCCGCATTATTGAAGCGGTTATCGATGCGGGTGCGACGACCATCAATATTCCCGATACTGTTGGCTATAATCTGCCGGGTCAGTTTGGTGGACTGATTAAAAATTTGCTGGAACGTATTCCAAATGCTGACAGAGCGATATTTTCGGTGCATTGCCATAATGACCTGGGGCTTGCGGTGGCAAACTCTCTGTCGGCTGTGCAAAACGGTGCGCGTCAGGTTGAATGCACGATCAATGGTCTGGGGGAACGGGCGGGCAATGCTTCGCTGGAAGAGGTGGTGATGGCGGTTCGCACGCGTCAGGATCTCTTTGCCTGCGATAGCGCATTAGATACGACACAAATTATGTCGTGTTCTCGACTGGTTTCCAGTGTTACAGGGTTTCCTGTACAGCCGAATAAAGCCATCGTGGGAGCCAATGCATTTGCGCATGAGTCGGGCATTCATCAGGATGGTGTTTTAAAAAACAGGGAGACTTATGAAATAATGCTCGCTCAGGATGTTGGCTGGAATGAGAACCAGATTGTTCTGGGTAAGCACTCCGGGCGCAATGCGTTGAAAACACGTTTGAATGAATTAGGTATTGAGCTGACATCAGAAGAAGAACTGAATACGGTGTTTATGCGTTTTAAAGATCTCGCAGATAAAAAACACGAAATATTTGATGAAGATTTGCAGGCGCTTATGGCAGATACAAGCTGGAGTGGGAACAATGAACAGTTTAAACTGGTGAGTTTGAAAGTGTGTTCTGAAACTGGGGAAACGCCCCATGCCGAAATTGTGGTGCAGGTGAATGGTAAAGAGCAGTCGGCCAGCGAATCGGGCAGTGGTCCGGTGGATGCGGCATTTAAAGCGATTGAAAAAATTGCCCACAGTGAGGCGCAGCTGAAACTCTATTCTGTGAATAATATTACCAGTGGTACTGACTCCCAGGGTGAAGTATCGGTTCGTCTGTCTAAAATGGATAGAATTGTTAATGGACAGGGTGCGGACACGGACATTGTGATTGCTTCTGCAAAAGCCTATATCAATGCACTAAATCGCATTCTGATGCCAGAAGAAGATCGGCATCATCCGCAAATGGGTGATGTGTAAAAGGTGAGTGAATCACAGGACAGGCAACCGACAACAACGGCTGATACCGTGTTATCGGGCGTGCTTTCAGAGCATGTTCGCCAGCAATACCTTAGTGCTATGGGAATACAGGTCTGGTATGATCCCGTAGCGGTTTGTTTGAGTGAAAGTGCAGGGCGCGAGCAACCGCTCTCGAATGACGCTGGGGCCGAAACGGTACCGCCAGGGGCAAAAGCTGAGGTGGCTTTCGCAGGCGCGTTAGAGGCGCAAAAGACCATTAATATTCGGCCTGTAGATAGTTTAGCTGAATTATCTGCGCGGGTAGAGCAGTGTCAGTTATGTGAGCTGCACGCCAGTCGTCAGCAAACCGTTTCTGGTGAGGGCAATGCAGAGGCTGCACTCATGATTATTACGGATGCGCCTGTGGGAGATGCTTTATTGACAGCAGAAAGTAAATTGATGCTACAGCAGATGCTGCGGGCAATTAACATTGATTTATCAGCGGCCTATTTAACCAGCCTGGTGAAATGCCCGCCGCCTGAGCAGCGTGTACCCCATACAACAGAAATGATCTGTTGT
>UOFG01000175.1_pt1 | contig 13284 bp, 17 predicted proteins | sample 1988411 | NCBI WGS metagenome assembly UOFG01 (sample SAMEA4712194, study PRJEB27164) | hydrothermal vent metagenome | biome: marine basaltic hydrothermal vent biome; feature: marine hydrothermal vent; material: mineral | place: Pacific Ocean | collected 2011-06-14/2011-07-23 | depth 1689 m
TTGACCAGTTAGCCCGTTTACTCATTTCCTTTTTAAACGCCTTAAAATCATTAGCCGCGATAGAATCAAGAAGAAACTTTCGTGTTTTGGATGTATAATCACCACGATAGCCCAGATCAACAACAACCTCCTTTATACGAGCATCAAGTTTAGACCATTTTGTAGCTTTTTTCGGCTAGCAATATTACGTGCATAAACTTCACCAATGTATTCCTCTTTTTCCTCATAAGAAATCAAAAATAATTTTTTCTGCTGTAACGGTGTAATAGAAAAATCCAGTAAGTCATTATCAATAATAAACTGCCTGGCTCGCTCCCCTTTTAGACCATGCCCTTTACTTATCTTTTGAGCATCTTTCGTCGACACACCTACCTGGGTTAGCTCTCTAATAATTTTACCTGCTGATTTTTCCTTCATATCATAGCCACGCCCTAGCGTTAGACCAGACCAGGGCCCCGGTGCATGTAATACACGACTATGATAAAAACCACCTTCATGACCTTCTGCATTAAACGTAACAATCCCCTTGCATGGTTTAATCACTGCGCTGGGTATCTTGAGCACTGTCTTTAGTATCGCACGCAACTCTCTAAAGGTACCACCATTGGGGCCAACCCAACCATCAGGTTTGGGCATTTTAAGATAATACTGCTGGAACTCATAAATCATCGTATTAGTGTTATCACCACAATCACCATCAACCTTTAGTTCCAGCCTGCACTCCTGGCGCGAATGAACATTTAACAGCGCCTGAACAATCTTTACATCTTTTTTGTGATTCGTCTTACCACTTCCAGCTGAGCCTGCAAGTCTTAATTTCATTACTTTGTCTCCCTTTCATTTATGGGTATTTCTGCATTTATCCCCGCGCTCAATTCTAACAAAGCACATCACCCATGAACAGCCCTTTCTACCAGCTCACCGAGCCGACCTCAACGCCCGCCCCATCGCCACAGCAAAATTCCGCGCCAGTGTTTGCCTGACCCGTTTTTCTGCCACTTCACGAAACCCATACTGCGGCTCATGCTTCACCTCAGCTTTATAAGCAAACAGTAATTTAAGTCCTTGGCGAGTGCGTTGATAAATACCCGCCACGCCTTTCACCTTTCCACTGAATACATCCGAGCGTTGCAATAACTTTTTAACTTTACCCCGTGGAATATTTCCGTATTTATTACGCCGGATATTCGCAGGCAGGACATGCGCTTTGTTTTTCGGCTTACGTGTGCCACCATCCACCACCCACTTTAAATACTCGGCCTGGATTCCCTGATTAAACACATGGCCTTAACAAAAACACGGGCCTGCCAGTTACTTTTTGTGGCTCGCTCAATTGCTACACACCGTAGCGTAAATGGAGTGGGCCGATCCAGATGACGATTCATTGCAATTTTTTCTGATCGCTGCGCGCTTTGCACTGTGCGGGTTAATGTCAGCGCCATTGCAAACGGAATCTGTTTTTCTGCTATCTCATTCAGGTTCTTTGTGAGTTGCTTCAGATTTGATTTGACATTCACCGCCAGCCCCTCCATCTACTCTCTCCCCACTGGTTAAATACATCGCTTTATAATGAATACGCGCCGCACTGTCCTGTATTTTACACAGCACCGGATACGTGCCCTCGATAACAGGCTTTAACCAGACTACCGTTGTATCCCCCTGCACATTGATTTTATTGCCCTGTATGGTCTTCGGTAAAAACCACTGCACATGTGTAATCGCTGCAAAGCGTTCCCCGCTTTCATTAATCAAAAACCGCGACTGACTTATAAAGACACCCATCCTGATGAAGGTAGAAAATATCCGATTTGTACTAAATTTCCCGGTGTAATTATTTTTTATTAATTTTTTCCAGTAGAATTTTAAATTTCGTCTGTTTTTCTAAAAAACAGCATAAAAATCTGAATTTCAGGCGACAGAAAGCATCAATCAACGATTGATGAATATTTTTTTAGTCTTTTATTGCGTGTTTGTTACGAAAAAAACTGTTCGCAACTCTGCCTGCATATCGTTCTTTGATCGCCGGGCTTTTCGCAGGCTATTTTTAATGTAAAAACAGAGCCGTTTTTGCGTGTAAAGATGACACGCTATATTGCGTGGCAAGGCCACACAACCGTGAAACGAGCCGTTTGAATTTTTCTCAAAATACTCAGTTAAGTCTTTCCAGTTATCATTTTCAATACCCAGGCGTTGCAGTATGGGTAGCTCTGTTACGTCAGTGACGTGCAGGGATGCACTAATACCGCGGTTGCAGGAGCAAAGGAGCGTGCTTTCCTCGCTTACCCTCTTTCAGTTGTCTGCCGGTTAAATCAACTAATTCGATCCCTGAGCGTACTGGATTCAGGTCTACCCATGTTTATTTTATATCTATGGCCATACAGGCTACAAGCACCGATTCATCCAGTAATGCCTGTGATGAAAACCGACCCCAGAACCTACCTGTACAGCTATCTTCAGCATTTGCCTGTCGGGCAATACCCTCATTAACAAAGCGCATAAACCAGCTTATATCCATTAGCCGCTCTCGCCAGAGTTCGCCTTTTCTTTCAGAGTACCAGGCTCGGCTTTTACCGAGTGGCTCTCCTTTGAGATAACGCTGAGACAGCACATTGCCTTTATACAGCATGTGCCACCGGTTTATTATCTCATCCATATCCCATGCATCTGCCTGAGGTTTGTTTACATGCAATACCACATGGTAATGGTTTGACATGATGGCGTAGGTACACAGATCCAACGCAAAGGCCGTTGACGCTGTATATACTCTATCTTCTAGCCATTGTTTTCTGTGTTCATAACTGGTTTTTGTGAGCCCGTCCAGGCCACACAGAAAGGCTCTACGTCGCAACATGAAAAACAATGATCCAGGGTGTGGCTTCAAGTGAAACCTGTGCATAGCGGGGTTTTGGCATGATCTGCTCCTTGATTATGGATTAATTCCTTCTATTGATTAGTAATTTACGCCCGTGGTGGTATGATGCCAATGGGGTATTGTGGGTGATGTCTCAGTAAGCCGATAAACAGGGTGCGGGCTTTAGCAATGAGCATCCAGAACTGGGCGAAACGGGCTATTGAGTATCAACCGACACAAAGCAAACCCCATAATGCATAGAGTATGCCAGTCGCGGCATAGTCCAACAGACATTTATACGTCATGCTCCGCTGAGCTGCGCAGGCCGTATAAATGCTAAGCTGTTATGTGTAAAAAAACAAACTTGACTATAGTATCAATAGTGCTACTATATTGAGAGTGACTAGTATATCTAAAATTTTAGAAGAAATGAAATCCAGCCCTAAAGCAGTTCGTTTTAACGACCTTCAAAAGGTCTGCGAGCATTTCTTCGGGAAACCAAGACAAAGTGGAAGTAGTCACTGTATCTATAAAACACCCTGGCCTGGCGACCCTCGCGTAAATATTCAGAATAAAAAAGGTAAAGCAAAGTCTTATCAAGTAAAACAGATACTACTTGCAGTAGAAAAAATCGAGGTGCAACATGATTAACGAAATCGAAAAATATACTTATCGTGTAATGTGGTCTGAAGAAGACGAAGAATTTATTGGCCTATGTGCTGAGTTTCCTGGCCTTAGCTGGTTAGCATCTACTTCTGCGAAAGCATTAAAAGGAATACAAGCAGTTGTTAAAGAATGCACAGCTGACATGTCTAAAAATAAAGAGGAAATACCATCAGCTATTTCAGCTCGTAATTTTAGCGGTAAATTTATGGTACGTGTTCCACCTGAAGTGCACAGGCATCTTGCAGTTGAAGCCGCCGAATCTGGGGTAAGTTTAAATCGCATAGCAAGTGTAAAGCTTGCACATTAAGCACATAACGAATAAGGTTAGATTGTGTGAGGAACGAACCACAATCTGAACCGTTTGTTGGACAGGCCCAGTCTGGATTTACTGTTAGGAGATGTATACTGAAAATATCTTTTTCTGATTGATGCCTGTTTTATTGCTCAGGTAATCATTTCCTAATGAAAGTAGAAAATATCCGATTTGTACTAGATTTCCCGGTGTAATTATTTTTTATTAATTTTTTCCAGTAGAATTTTAAATTTCGCCTGTTTTTCTAAAAAATAGCATAAAAATTTGAATTTCAGGCGACAGAAAGCATCAATCAACGATTGATAAATATTTTTTTAGTGTTTTATTACGTGTTTGTTACGAAAAAAACTGTTCGCAGCTCTGCCTGCATATCGTTCTTTGATAGCCGAATTTTTCACAGGCTATCTTTAATCTACGATGTGAAATATTTTTAAGTATAGCAATTATCTGGATGCATAAAAATCATGCATCCCCGGATTGCGCTTTGCTCCATCCGGGCTACAACCCTACATCCGTTTTATTTCCAGTTCGGTGCTGCGTAGTCCGTATGAAGAACTCGTTAGTATGAGTGTCTGTTTAATATGTGTTTAATATCTCTTCTATTTATCCCACTTCTTAAACCGCTTAATACAGTAAGCTCGCAGTTGCTCATAGTTCTTAAAATACAGCTCAAAACCTTCTTCAGACGATTCATCATACTCACAGTAGTCATTAGTGTGTTCGCGGCAAATGGTTGGCCGGTTGTGGTAAATGCCACAGTCGCCATTGATTTGCAGGTGCAAACATTTGCTTTCGATTAACAGTGTCCAGCCATCACTGTCTTTATAAATGCGTATGTTTTCGTGGGATATTTGCCAGAGTAAATGCTCAAATTCAGCTTTTGAACGGGGGGTGTCGATGTGCTGAGTAATATAGGTGCAGCAGATTGAACCGGTGCAGAAACTGCATTTGTTATCAGCCGTGATTTCTATATCAGGCTTAAGTGGAATTGTGACAGGCATAGTGTGGTGTTACTTCTACTGAACAGGGGAAGGCGGTTAAAGGCCCAGGTCTTTCAGGTTGCCTCTGCGTTTAACAAGGTAGCTGCCATCGGTTTGTCTTTTGGCAAACATGGTCAGGCTCTGGCGAATGTTCTCCTGTGCGCTTTTTTCCGGAATAATGCTGAGTTCCAGATTGTAGGCTTTTTTTGCATCAACCTGAGCGCTGCCATCCAGGCTTAGTTCGCCTTTTTTATTGCTTATTTTTGCGACCAGCTGATTGTCTTCACCCGGACTAATGTCCAGGCTAACGTGGCCAAGGTTAACGGTGTCAAGCAGTGTGAATTTTGCGTTTTTCCATTTAATACTGGCATCAACGATGGGCAGGCCTTCGTCGCCGGTTTCCAGCGAGGCAATGTCGATATTAAAAAATCCTCCTAGCTCTCCCATGGGCAGAGTAACCATCTGCTGTATGACAGCGGCATCTATACGTGCACGGACATCAGATGCGCTAATGTTTCCCGTAATACCAATACTGACATTACCTGTAATATTCTGTTCATTGATGCTGCCTTTTACATCGGCGCTGATTTGTGCAAGTAACAGGGCTGCCGGGTTAACAGACCACTGAAAATCTTTGATGGGTGGCTGGCCCTGAAGCATTGCGGTATTAGCTCTGCCATTCCACAGGCTGCCATATACGCCGTATAGCTTAACAGGCAACTGGCTGTTTTCCTGAACCAGAGAAACAATTTTTGCGGCAGGGACATTGCTAAGCGCAAAAAACAGGTAGGAGAGAACGCCGGTTAAAATGTAATATCGTTTTTTCATAAAGTTATGGTTTGTCTGTTATCGTTATGCCGGATAAAAAATCGGTTTATTTCAGGATGATCTTTCCAGTGTGATTTTTGCATCGACTGCGCCTGCCTCTTTTGATTTTTCAATTTTTACCTTAACAACAAAAATACCGTATTTGTTTTGCAGGTCGCTTAGCCAGGCAATCATGCTGTCAAAGCTGGCGGTTTTCAGGGTGATCTTAACGCCTGTTTTGCTTTGTTCAATTTTTTCGATATAGGGTTTCATGCCAGAGGTGGTTGCGCTACGGTCTGCAAGGCTTGAAATGGACTGGTTTCTGAAACGCGCTATGTTGTTACCACTGGTGGCTTTAAGTGATTTGATTTCAGTGGCTGCATTTTTCATCCAGCTATGCAGTTTTCGTTGCGATTCATGTTGTGATTGCTGTTGCTCAAAGTTTGAGGTAACCGGCTCCCAGATCGCCAGATAAAAAAACATAATAACTAAGGCGATGCTGCCGCCAATTACCAGTTGACGTTCACGTTGCTCAAGTGTTGCTAACCACTGATTGGCGGGTGTGAGTACCTGTGCCAGCAGGCTTTCAATGGTGTCTTTTATTTTTTGCATTAGCCTTTTGCCTCCAGCCGTAAACGACCTTTAACTTTGCCTTTTTCAACCGATGTGGATAATACGGTGTTAATGCCTGAAATCCCAGAGAGCTGGTCCTTAACCTGTTCTATATCCTGTAGTGTCTTCGCGGCCAGGTCTACATCGATGTAATTATTTCGGAAAATAGCCGCTTTGATGTCCAGTTTGTCGTTGTCTTTGAGTATCGGGGACACTTTGGAGAGTATTTCCAGAAAACCGCTGGCGTTGCCGCTACCGCTGGCCAACTTGAGTTCTTTTAATTGTCGATCTACCCGCTTTCGCATATTAACCAGCTTTCTGGCATCGGGAATGGCGCGCTTAAATTCTCTTTCAATCTGTCTTGTGAGCTCAATGTTTTTGTCTTCTAGCTGCGCGGCAATGACGCTGGCGTAGGAGAGGTGCAGCACCATCCATACTGCGGCCAGTGTGGCAGCGGATTTCCACGGCTGAAACCATGAGTTGTTTTCGCGTTGGGGTTTGAACTCTCCCTGCAATAAATTAAGGGGAGGGGCATCATTTAAATGTTGAACAAAAATTTCCAGTGCATGAGTCTGGTAGGGTTTTGTTTGCAGTGCTATTTCAATGTCGCCCAGCATTAGCTCGGCTTCGCTATCATCTGCTTTGTAATAGTAGGTAATGGTGTCCGGTTTTTGTTCGTGCTGGTCAAGCAGGGCCTGTAATATAACGGGCAGGTTGTCTCGATCGCAACAGTGTGCCTGCAGATAGTCGATTTTAATTAATGCACTGTCTTCATCAAGCAGGACACACCACTGAGAGGGGCTGCCGGGCAGGGCAATGCTGTCTGAGGTTACGATTTCCGGGTGAATTTCATACTGTTTAAAAAGACCAAGGGTCTGTTGCAGTAAGCTGCGTTTTATGGCAATGACAGGGACGGTATTTCCAGAGGGTTTGCTGGTATCTACAATTTCAGATTCCTGAGTGCTATCTGAATCAACGGCTGATGTTTTTGATTCTGTTTTGCCTGAGTCGGATTTTCCAAGGGCAAAGTGGGTGTCATCAATGTCCTCTGCCAGTCGGTCTTCCATTGCAAAGGGGACGGCGAGCAATTGTTTTGCGCGGTTTTTGCTTGGCACACTCACCGATTCCAGTGTGGTGTAGTGAGCATCAATCAATACGCTCACCTTTTTACCACGGGCCAGCGATTGCAGTTCGTTCAGGGTGCTGTGACCCAGGGTTATTGAGGGGTGTTGATCCCCCCCCATTGCCCAGTACTGTAAAGTCGGGTTGTCGCCGCCATCTTGCTGCTCTGGTCTGTGTTGGCCAGGCTTGTAATGAATAACTAAAAATTCACTCATTTAGTGTTCAGGCTTTACAAAGCCCCTCTGGTTTTGCGAATAAGCACGGTTTTGCCATCGCTCTGGTTTCGGTAAATAATATTGTACTGTCTTATGTCGCCTGCACCCAGCTGGGTGCCTGATTCCAGCAGAAAATACTCTGAATAAACCTGTAGTCCTTTGGGGTCGAGGTTATTCACTTTCAGGCTGCTTCTTGCGTAAGCCGTAAAGTCGTCAATTTTCGTAAAAGGCGCATCATCATCCGGCGTGTTCGGGGTTGCATCGCGGTCGTTTACGATACGCTCTCCCTGATTTGCAAGCGCTGCTATAGAGTCTAACACTTCAGCGCCTGCGGTGTTAATATTGATGCCGGTATTGACAGCGGGTAGCGCGCAGACAACCGGTTGAATTTTTTCTATTACAGCGGCGCTATAGCCTTTCACCAGTCGCAGCTCACTGGGGCTGTACATCAGGGTATTGGCCGTGCGGTAGGGCTTGCTAAGGCCAATATAATAGTCAAATTCGGCACCCTGGGGTTCTGTAATATCATCTGCGTCCAGCCAGTCTACCAGACTGTCAACCAGTGTGCTCTGTAGAGCGGTGTCTATGCCGCGTTTAGCGAGCAGGCGGGCATAAATCTGTCTGTTTTTCGGCAGATCCGAGGCAGTTTTTGACAGGTTGTTCAAATTAAAACAGCCCTGTAGCTCAAGAATCCTGGCAAATACCTGGCCACCTGTCACCGGGTATGCCTGCTCATTGTTAAGGCTGTACTCGGCCAGAGAGTCGAATTCATTGTTGAGGTTTCGGTCCTGGCGCAGTAGGTTCATGCCAAATTCCAGTGCATTGGCATTGTAGAGCTGTGCCTGGTCGAGGCGTAGAATATTTTCGGTGCGCCGGGTGTCATAATACAGGTGCTCAACCAGAGAAACCGCGAGGATCGTTGCAAGGGAAACGACCAGTAGCGCGGTAATGAGCGCAACGCCCTGTTGTGAGTGGGGTGCTCTGTTGTAAGTAGGTATCACAGTGATACCCTGATGAGGCGTTTGATTTCGCCCCAGTCACTCATTTTTAGTGTGATTTCAACGGCTCTGGGCGATTCGGGTGTGGGTACGCTGCCGTCCGGGTTGGTGGGTGCCCGTTGTCCGTTTGGGTTGGGCCAGTCGTTTATCCACTGACCACGGTTGTTGAGAAAGCGAAGCTCAAGGGAGTCGATATTGGAAATAAGAGTTCGTTCTATGCGGATGTCATCATCTGCACGGTCTACATACGCCCAGTGTACGCGAATAAGCCGGTCTTCTTCTACTCGATACGCCACTCGCTGCAGGGTGCTGCGTGGCTGATTTGCCGGATTGCGCCAGCCACCACGGGTGAAATCCACCACCAGACCAGGGTCTCTTGTGGTGAGTTTAAGGAGTCTGCCCCCCAGCGCATCATGGCCGTCGCGATCACTCAGCTGCTGAAAGTCACTGCTCAGCATGAGCATGGTCATCTGCAGCTCCTGCAATCTTTCCAGCGCGGCTTCCGTTTTTATCTTGCTGTTCATCACCGATTGCAAACCGGAATAGGCCAGCGAAGAGACAATGGCAAATATGGCCATTGCAATCATCACTTCAATTAAGGTAAAGCCGCTGTTTTTGCGCATTATGGGGTGGTCCTTGTCTGGTTGCCGCCCTGGTTGTTCGTCTGATTATTATTCTGGTTTCCAGTATTGCCATTGTTGACAATGGCAGGCTGGTTATTCGCCGGGTTGGATATAAATGCCTGAATTTGCGCGAGGCTTCGGGTTCTGTTTTCATCCATATAGACGGTAAATTGCATGCTGCGAATGCCGGCGGATGCTTCGCCAACGGGATCGACTTTTCGTGTCCAGTACCATTCAAAATCGGCCATTTCGGTTGAGTCTTCTGTTGAGCCCAGATCGGGCCAGGATCTTTTTGTTTGCAGATCAGCAATCTCATTCATGGCCACATAATGAGCCAGCGTTTTGCTTTTAAGGTAGGCGGCTGTGCTGGTATGGCTACCGGAGGCCTTGATAAGGGAGGACAGTGCAATGGCTATTATTGCCAGAGCAACCATGACCTCTATTAGCGTAAAGCCCTGTGTGCGTTTTATGGTGGGATGTTTTGTTACGGTGCTACTCATTCTCATTTTACTCATTGGGCGCTTTACGTGTGTATTCACCCTGGGGCAGCGCATACAGGTATTCTTCTACCTCGCTGCCCGGTATGCGCAGGCGCAGTTCAAACTGCGGTTCAAGCTCTGAGCTGGAGAGTAGAAACACCTGAGGTTTAATGAGCTTTGCGTTTGAGTCCCGTGTGCTTCGAAAAGAAGAAATAGTGCCTGTGGCGGCATTTGCGGTGGTTTTTTTTGTAGTGGACAGGGGGCCGGCGAGTGCGCTTTCCTCTTCTTCCTCTTCTTCTATTACCGGATCATCTTTTGCGGAGTCCAGTAAATCGACCGATAGCTGATCAACATACAGGTCAAGCTCCAGTGGCTCGGGGAAACTCCGCGCGCGCAGCAATCTGTCGGTGTTAAGATCCACCCATAGTTTGTTCTGTTCGTCATAAATCATAAAACGGTAACCGGTTCTGTAAAAGCGCAGGCCATATTCCTGGGAGCGAATAACAGACTGTGCATGTGCAAACCGTAATAGTTGTTGCAGTTTTAGAATTTCCTCTTCCGCGAGGTCTTCTTCGCTGTTGCCGGATAACGCCATTACCACCACACCAACCGATATGCTGATAACCACCACCACCACCAGCAACTCGATCAGGGTAAAGCCCTGATGCCAGGCCGAAATTCTGCGGGGGTGATGCTGTATCATATTAACGCCTGATTCTGTGATTATTGCCAGTTGCCAATGTCTGCGCCTGAGCCTTCGCCGCCTTCAACACCGTCTGCGCCATAGGAGAAAATATCGAGTTCACCGTGCTCACCCGGGCTCAGGTATAAATATTCACGACCCCAGGGATCTTTTTCCAGTTTCTTGATATAGCCACCTTTTTGCCAGTTGCCTGGAACCGGATCAGCCGTGGGCTGGTTAATGAGCGCATCCAGCCCCTGGTCGGTGGTGGGGTAGGTGAAATTGTCGAGCTTATAGATGTCCAGAGAGCTTTCCAGCGCCTTGATGTCATTATTGGCTTTAACAATACGTGCGGTATCTGTTTTCCCCATAAATTTGGGGGCGACAAAGGTAGCAAGAATGCCGATAATGACGACAACAACGATAATTTCAATCAGCGTAAATCCCTGTTGCTTGTTAGAAGGTGTATTCACAGATGGCTCCATAGAAGGTTAATGGGTAGAATTAGATAATATCATACCAGATGCTGAATAAACCGCCTATGACGCAAATCCCACACCCGTTTAAATTCCCTGTAGTTAGATGCCTGAAACTCTGGCTGGTTCTATTTTTTCTGTGTTTTTTAATTCAGTTTTTTCAGCTGGCAGAGTGGTTTCGCTTTGACCGGCAGCTTATAGAGCAATGGCAGCTCTGGCGAGTGTTGAGTGGGCATATCACACACCTGGGCTGGAATCATTTTCTGCTGAATATGACCGGGGTGCTTATGATGGCCTTTTTTTTCAGTGAGTATCAGCGCCAGATGTACTGGCTGGGGGCATTATTCTTTATTGCCCTGGCCTGTAGTGCGGGGCTGATGCTGGATCATCAGCTGGACAGGTATGTGGGCTTGTCGGGTGTGCTACATGGTCTGTTTATTGTGGGTGGGCGCTGGGAGTTTAAGCAGCATAAGGTGAGTGGTGCGGTGTTGCTGGTGCTGATTGTGGGGAAATTAATCTGGGAGCAGTTATATGGGGCATTGCCTGGCTCTGAATCGGCGGCCGGTGGCCGGGTGGCAATTAATGCACATCTGTATGGGGCAATGGCCGGGGCCGCTTATTTGCTGATAAGAGAGAAGTTGTTGTAAGGCATACGTGGTTATTGCATCATATCATTCATATTGATAATAGGCAGTAAAATGGCCAGTACAATCATCAGCACGATTCCCCCCATGGCAACAATCAGCAGGGGTTCAAACAGGCCCATAAAGGTGGCGATCATGAGTTCGAGCTCGCGCTCCTGTTGCATGGCGGCTTTTTCCAGCATGTCTTCTAGCATGCCTGAGCTCTCACCACTGGCAATCAGGTGCAGTGTCATTGGTGGAAATAACTTGCTGCGCTCCAGTGCGGCATGAATGCTTGAGCCTTCTCGTACTCTTCCCGCCGCATCGATTACGGCATCCTGCATGGGCAGATTGGATACAACCGGGGCGGCCATTTGCAGTGCGTCCAGCACGGGAACACCACTGGAGGTGAGAATGCTTAATGTGCGAGAGAAACGCGCGGTGTTTAAGCCTCTAACCAGCTTGCTGGAAACGGGCAGTTTTAACAGCAGCATGTGAAAGCGACGCTTGTTATAGGGAATGGATAAAAATTTCCGGATGCCAAAATAAGCCGCAAAAGCAAAGCCAATTAATACCAGAATGTATTCCTGTAAAAATTCACTTATCCAGATCATGGCCATGGTAATGCCGGGTAATTCCTGTCCGGAGGTGTCAAAGACTTCAACTATCTGTGGCACGATAAACATTAGCAGGCCGGTGACAACCAGCACGGCCATAATGGTTAAAATGGCGGGATAGATGGTGGCCTGGGCAATTTTCTGGCTCATCGCCTGTCGGCTTTCTGTGTAGTCTGCAAGGCGGTCCAGTACGATATCCAGGTGGCCTGAGGTTTCACCGGCGGCAACGGTTGCGCGGTACAGATCAGGGAATACTTTTGGAAAATCGGACAGCCCGGAGGCCAGTGTATGGCCTTCCAGAATTTTTGCACGCAGGGCAAATATCATGCTTTGAATGCGGGGTTTTTCTGTTTGCTGTCCAACAGCCGAGAGGGCTTCATCAATGGGCAGTGCAGCGCGTACCAGGGTGGCCAGCTGGCGAGTAAAGAGCGCCAGTTCAGCGGTGGAAATGCTGCGTCGAGAGGTGGTTGCGGGTTTGTCCTGGCGTTTTTGTTCCTGTTTGGCAGCGTTGTCTATCTGCAGGGGCATCATGCCTTTGTCACGCAGCATCTGGCGCACCTGACGGGGGGTGTCGCCCTCAATAATACCTTTCTTTTCGCGTCCTTTTGCATCAAGTGCTATGTATTCAAATGCGGCCATAAGAGTGATCTATTATTTTATTATCATTGACAGGTGTTGCGGTTTAATCATCTCTGGAAACTCTTAATACTTCTTCCAGCGATGTAATGCCATTGAGTACCAGGCGGACCCCGTCGGCGCGCAGGCTGCCGGAGAAACTGCGAGCATATTTTTCCATTTCCAGCTCACCCTTACCATCATGAATCATTTGCTGTAATTTAGTGTCTATGGGTACCAGTTCATAAACACCGGTACGCCCTGAGAAGCCCAGGTGGTTGCATTCATCACAGCCATTGGGCTTAAATATGTGGGGTTCATCGGCAATGTTAATACCGAGCCATTCGCATTCGCTCTCGGTGGCATTGTGGGCCTCCTTGCAATGTGGACACAAACGGCGCACCAGGCGCTGAGCCAGCACACCGATTAAGCTGGAAGCGAGCAAAAAGGGCTCAACGCCCATATCGCGTAGTCGGGTAATTGAGCCAATGGCGGTATTGGTGTGCAGTGTGGATAAAACCATGTGCCCGGTTAAACTGGCCTGTACTGCAATGGATGCGGTTTCAAGGTCACGAATCTCACCAATCATGACTATATCGGGGTCC
>UOFG01000239.1_pt1 | contig 13179 bp, 13 predicted proteins | sample 1988411 | NCBI WGS metagenome assembly UOFG01 (sample SAMEA4712194, study PRJEB27164) | hydrothermal vent metagenome | biome: marine basaltic hydrothermal vent biome; feature: marine hydrothermal vent; material: mineral | place: Pacific Ocean | collected 2011-06-14/2011-07-23 | depth 1689 m
TCATCGCAGATGTTTTTCTGCAGCTGAAGTAAATAACGCTTCACAACTTCGATATCTGGAATTGAACTGTCTTTACCTGTACTCACTCAGGGTGCTCCCATTTATTTTGTCAGTATTTTTAGAAGTACCCTTTATAGCATTATTTAACCGCTTTAAGCAATCGAACCAGTTCACCGAACCTGGCAGGCTCAACATACTGAATCACTTCTTTATGTGTTTCACTCAACGCAATATCCACGCCCTGCTCAGGATACAGCCAGTGTATCGCATCGCTTTCAGGATCTGCGCGCTTTGCTGCAGGCGGACCGAAACGTTTTTCAATTAAACTCGCCGACAGATTAATTGAAGGCAGATATGTAATTGAAGTGATGGGCCGCGCGCGAACGGCCAGTGCATCCACATCAGAAAGTGTCACCTTGCGTATACCGCTCTGCAGCGTCGCAACGCGCACTCCGCGTTGATACAGGGCGTTTATTTCATTTTCTGGTATATCAATTGACATAACCATTCTAGCTTTAAGCCCGCCTGTTTTCACCTGTGAAAAAAAAGCTTCAACCACTGGCGCAGATGCCCGACCTGACACTGAATCCGCTGATTTGTGCTTAATATCAGTCGGCACAAACAGCGTAATTTCAGCCTCTTCCTTAAAGAGCAACTGCGCGTCATTAATGCTGGACTGTCCCAGTATCAGCTTAAACACCTGGGTATGCCCTGAAGCTAATCGCTCTATTTGCCAGGGGTAACCCAGAGAATTAGATGCCGGTGGCTGAAATGAAGACAGGTAAATACCTCCCAGCACCGCCAGCAGGCTAAATACAAACACACGTAAAAACACATATCTGGACATGACTTATCCTGCTGTATACCTTTTAAGCTGAAAAAAACAACCGGAAAAAACCACTGGAATTAGTCAACTGGCGTGAGCGCCTTTTCAGGATAACGCGTATTCACCCAGTCTGGCAACTGTGCATTTTTTGCCTGGTGCAACGATTCAGACTCAAAAATAATCAGTCCCAGTACAGAAACCATGATCGGTAAAAAAGCCACACCACCAAAGGCCCAGTGCTGTGGCTTCATATCACCGCCAGATAGCAGCCAGATAATAGCAAATACGCCACCCATAACAGTTAACATTAGCAGAAAAAAACGGCTCCGACGCACGGCGATCTGCCAGTGGGCATTTACATACCAGGTGGCCTGCTTTTTAGCGCTGCGCGCGCCCCAGAACAGATAAAGCAGACTGAATACTGAAAACACAGGAATAATAACAATAAAATGCGTTAATGAACTCGCACTCATAATGGCAACAAACACCAGAATATGATTTAAAATGAGATTAGTGAGAAAAATTTCATGAGGAATACGGGATTTTTTCAGTTCTTCAGGTGAAATATTATACTTCATGGCGTGCAACCTGTGCGTCTAAAACAAATATTGTGCTTTTAATCTATATTATAACATTAATATATGCTAAAGCACCTGTTTAGCCATTAAGTCTGCACGAGATAACGATAAATTTCACCTGGGTTGCTTTCACCTGGCTCGCTTTCACCTGGCTTGCACAGAACCAGCGCTTTAGCGCCGGACTACATCAGGTCGGACTGAATTAACTCCACACCATTACCATCCGGATCTCGGCAAAACAGTGCCTGTCGACCAGAACGGCTCCGTGTAAAGCAAATCTCCTGCGCATTCAGTTTTTGCTCAACATCAGACAGGTCATCCACACTCATTGCCAGATGTCGATCACGCCCCCCGTGTACGGGCCGATCCACTGCACCAGGGTTCACCACCACCTCCAGCAGATGAATTTGCTGCTCACCGATGCTTAACCAGGCTCCGGGAAATCCCAGATCAGGCCTGTCCTGGCACACCTCCAGGCCCAGCACACCGTGGTAAAAATTCACTGCCCGCTGCGTGTCAGCAACCACCAGGCTCACATGATGAATCGATAAAACACCCACTTTAACTCCCCCATAATCAATAAAAACACGTATAATGACCGCCTTTAAGGCTCTACGCTTATATACGGTACCGCCCAGCATACTACTAGCGCATATTTTACATGAATCCAGATCTCAATCGCCTGCAACCCTACCCCTTTGAAAAGCTGGCACAACTAAAACAGGGGGTAGTCGCCAATCGCCAGCTAAACCACATTGCGCTATCCATTGGTGAGCCCAGGCACACCCCACCAGCCTTTGTACTGGAAGCGCTAATCCAGTCAACGGATAAAATTGCAAGCTACCCGCTAACCAGAGGCAGCACAGAGTTGCGCAAAGCGATTGCCGACTGGTTAGGCCGACGTTTCAGCCTGCCTGAGGACAGCCTTGATATAGAGCAACAAATTTTACCTGTTAATGGCACTCGGGAAGCGCTGTTTGCATTTGCCCAGGCCGTAGTTAATCGAAACGATCATGCGCTGGTTTTCATGCCAAACCCATTTTATCAAATATATGAAGGGGCCGCATTATTAGCGGGTGGCGAAACTTTTTTTTATAACACCACCGCCGAGACAGGCTATCTTCCCGATTTCACATTAATTGACGATATCGCCTGGCAGCGCTGCCAGCTCATCTATATTTGCACGCCAGGCAATCCGGCCGGGGCTGTTTTTTCAAAAGAGCAGATGCAGTGGCTCATCAACAAAGCCGAAAAATTTAACTTTATTATCGCCTCTGATGAATGCTACTCCGAGATTTATTTCGATGAAGCATCCCCTCCCTGCGGCCTGTTGCAGGCTGCTGCAGAAATGGGCAACACCGAATACAAACGCTGCATCGTCTTTCATAGCCTGTCAAAACGCTCTAACCTGCCAGGCTTGCGCTCAGGCTTTGTAGCGGGAGATAGCAATATCATACAGGCTTTCCTGACGTATCGAACCTATCATGGCTGCGCGATGCCCGAACACCACCAGCATGCCAGTATCTGTGCATGGAATGACGAGCAGCATGTGATAGAAAGCCGCACACAGTACCAGAAAAAGTTCAGTCACGTTCTGGAAATACTCTCACCTCACATGGCGATTAAACAACCTGATGCCGGGTTTTATCTGTGGCCACAAACCCCCATTGACAGCACTCAGTTTGCAAAAAAATTATTTGCAGAGAAAAACATAACCGTACTACCGGGGCAGTACCTGTCTCGCCAGGCTCACGGCATTGATCCTGGTAAAAAACATATTCGCATGGCACTGGTTGCCCCCTTCGATGAAACCATCGACGCGGCTGAACGCATTAAAGATTTTTTACAAACCCTATAACTTTTAACTCTACCTGAACCGGAGACCCCGATGAGTGATTTACAGAATATCATCGAAGAAGCATTTGAACGACGCGCAGACATTACACCCCGTAATGTTGAAACCCATGTACGTGAAGCCGTTGAAGAGGCCATTAACCTGCTTGATTCTGGCCAGTTACGTGTAGCCGATAAAGCCAGTGGCAGCTGGCTTGTGAACGAATGGCTTAAAAAAGCCGTATTATTATCATTTCGCATTAATGACAATGAATTTATCAAGGGCGGTTTTACCAACTATTATGACAGGGTAGAATCTAAATTTGCTGATTACAACACACGGGATTTCCGCGAATCAGGCGTGCGCGTTGTACCCCCTGCGACCGCCCGCAAAGGCTCATACATCGCGGCCAATGTTGTAATGATGCCCTCATATGTCAATATTGGCGCATATGTCGATAGCGGCACCATGGTCGACACCTGGGCGACAGTGGGCTCATGCGCACAAATCGGTAAAAACGTTCATCTTTCGGGGGGTGTAGGCATTGGGGGTGTACTTGAACCATTGCAGGCTGCGCCCACCATTATCGAAGATAACTGCTTTATTGGCGCACGCTCCGAAGTCGTTGAAGGCGTTATTGTAGAAGAGGGCTCCGTTATATCCATGGGTGTCTATATTGGCCAGAGCACTAAAATATTTAACCGCGCAACCGGCGAAGTCAGCTATGGCCGCATTCCCAAAGGCTCCGTTGTGGTCTCTGGCAACCTGCCTTCCAGTGATGGTACATGCAGCCTTTACTGTGCGGTTATTGTAAAGCAGGTGGATGCAAAAACACTTGGCAAAGTCGGCATTAACCAGTTACTGCGCGATATTGACTAATCCAGACCGAACGGGTGAGTAACAGGATCATAGAATATTAAATATTTTCAATAACTTACCGGACTATTGCACATTCAACTGAGATGTAATTCAGGGTGATAAAACTCTACGGCATAGCCAACTGCGACACCCTCAGAAAAGCCCGAAAGTGGCTGACAGACAATGGTCCTGAATACGAATTTCACGACGCTAAGAAACGGGGTGTACCTGAGAAAGAGCTCAACAAATGGATAAAACAGGCAGGCTGGGAGCTGCTGCTCAATAAACGCGGCACCACCTGGCGCAAACTGGATGATTCAGTTAAGGACTCAGTTGATGAAAATTCGGCCATTAAAATAATGCAGGATAACCCCAGTATTATTAAACGCCCTGTGCTGGTTAAAAACAAAACACTGCTTACTGGCTTTTCACCCGATGAGTACGCAAACCAGCTATGCTAATTCAGCAACTGGATCACCTGGTGCTCACCGTAAAAGACATGCCTGCCAGCATTGCCTTTTACACCCATATATTAGGAATGCAGGCTATTGAATTCGCCAATGGAAGAAAAGCACTGAGCTTTGGCACTCAGAAAATCAACCTGCATCCGCAGCACAGGGAATTAAAGCCCTGTGCCGAAACGCCTACACCAGGCTCTGCTGATCTGTGCTTTATCGTACAGTCACCTGTTAGTGAGATGCTTGCTGAGCTCCAGCAAAAAAATATCCCCATAGAAACGGGACCCGTTAAGCGCAGTGGCGCTACAGGCCCCATTTTATCTATTTATATTCGAGATCCCGATAACAACCTGATTGAGCTATCAAACAGAATCTGAAAAAAACGCCATTTCCCATTGCAAAAGATATGCTATGCACTATAAATAGAATAACGTCATTTTTTTGACTCACACGAATGGTGCGCTGGTTCAAATTCGGCTAACACTGAATATGCAGGAGTTAATCCACATCCGTAAAATTGATAAGGATTCAAATATGATAAATTCACCGACTCAGAGCGTTATAGACCTTAACAAGATAAAAGTTGACCCCCTGACATGCGCAAGCTGTATAAACTGGAATGAAATACGTACAATCTCAGCAAAAGACGACTGGGAACAGGGTCGACTCCTGGTCGCCGAAACCTTTATAGACATCAACTGGCAAGATTACTCTAATTCAATAACCGCTCTTATCCCCAAAATACTCAGAACATTGCCTCAGAATAAACAGTACCAGTATGTTACTCAGGGGTTTTCTGATACCTTAATCGTTCATTTAATGAAGGTTGTCAGAAAAAGACCGCACCCGTCCCTTAACTAGAAACGCCCTGAAAAATAGATCACAGATTCGGCTGTGCGGCTACATACTAATAAGTCGGAAAGATCAGGGATACCCGCAATTGAAAAGCGTCAGCCGCAGGGATGCGGATGCCGAGCCCGGAGGGAGAGATGACCCGGAGAGATGACCCGGAGAAATGACCCGGAGAAATGATTTCACGGCGATTTTTGAACAGAGGGCATCCCCCATGTATCCCCCTCACTCATTTCAGCCAGTAACTCAACACCAGCAGGCTGGAAATCCACAGATGTTGAGAGTATCACTAAACACCCCAAAATAGCCCCCCAGGCACTCAGCTGGCTGCTGCGTGCTCCCTGTCCCTGAAGTAAATCAGAAAAAATACCGATTCAGATTACCCTGTAATACTCAATATTCAGCTTTTCTAAAATTCATATGATAAACCTAAAAAAAACAGTTGAACGCATAAAATTAACATAAGCCATTGAAAAATATGAATTAATTTCCCGCCTTCTAACTCAGCAGAAGGGTGAGTGATGCTTCACCCAGAATTACACCCTCATGCGCACACCTGACTCTGTCAAAAAAAACGCGAAGGACTGGGCCATTCACGTCTTTTTTGACTACGCCAGCTGAGCGCCTGAAGGCATACTTCCAGGTGCTCAACTGATCTTTTTAGGATAAACCGAGGGTGAAAAGGTATAATACTGGCTCTACAGGGCTTAACGAGGCAGTAAATTGATATCAGACGAAGAGGTAAGAGCCGCTTTTCAGGAAATGCTGGACTATCCCGATGTACTCACTGCACTGCACCGCCTGAATTCAAGGCAAAATAAAAACTACCGACTGGATAGCCGGGTTAATTTACAGATTCAACGGGGACAGGAACCACATTTATGGGAAGGAGCACCTAAGGGAGGCTGTTCGCAATGCGCCACAGTGTTCTGTGATTTTGATGTAATTCCTGAATACTGCTTTGACTGCTATAAAATTATGATTGAACTTAATTCAGTAGTAGAGCTTTTTAAACTGTTAATGGTATTTGATACTATTGAGCTGGTCCGGGATAACACGCGTAAATGTATGGTTGATCCGAGGCCGAATACATCAACAAAATTTAAAGGTTTTATCTATTGTAGAACACTGGCACAGGCAAATGAAATGCTACCGGCTGTTCGAGAAACCGTTTTATCTCAGATCTCCAGAAATATTTCGGTTAAAGTTAAACGCGGTTGTACAGAATATGCGCAAAAATACCCTAAATATGCGGAAATATCAGAAGACAGAGAAAACTTTAAATACCGAAAAAACTGGAGTTTCTATGAGGAATTTGCCGATAAATACTGGGTAATAGAGGACAATATAGATTTTGATATTACACAGAATAATAAGGACCCGATGAGAGAACTGTTTGCATTGCAGTACTGGCTAAGAACAGCAGCAGGCCTGGGGGATAAGAGTTATCTTGTTTTGACCGGTGGAAAAAAACTTCAGAAACTACCTGCGTAGTCTGTGTTTATATGGTAATAATCTACAGCTGGCGCGTCGAGTTCAGGTATCGCTCAGTACATCAGTGGTGAAGTATGGCTTCGGGTAAATCAAAAAAATACATGCAACAGGGACAGCAATATCAAAGCAGGGGGAATTTTTCAGCCGCACTTAAATGTTATGAAAAAGCGGCAGCGGCAGATCCGAAAAACTCAGAGGCCTGGCGAGTCCTGGGCAATATCTATTTTCAGCAAAAACAGCTACAACAGGCAGAAAAATGTTTTGTTAATGTTGTGAAAATCAAACCCGAGCAGATTGAAACTCTCAATACGCTGGGGGTTATTTATTATTACACGCGCCAGCATAAAAAGGCAATTAGCTGTTATCAGAAAATTCTTAAAAAGCAGCCGAATAATGCATCGGTGCACTTTAACCTGGCAATCTCCCTTATTGAAAATGCCCATCATAGTGATGCCATAGAACATGTAAGAAAATCGATTAAGCTGTCGCCGGATAACAGTGAGGCGCATAGTTTACTGGCCTCATCTTTAACCATCACAGGTGATTTTGAGGGTGCGAAGCAGAGCTATGCCAATGCATGGGCGCTGGATTCAGAAAATTTAGATGCCATAGGCGGCGAGGCATTTTGTTGCGTGAAATTAGGTGACCATCAGGGGGCTTATCAGCGGGTTGTCCAGTATGCAGAGCAGAATGTAAATGAAAGCGCTGTACCGGGGTGCAGCAATATGAGCATTGCTGTAGCGTATGCGATGACGCTTAAAATTCACAATAATTTGTCCGGAGCGATTAATTTTCTTGAATATGTGCTAAAGCAAAACACTCAGGAAAACAAGCAGAGAGCACAGGTGCATTTTGAAGCCGGTGCATTGTATGATAAAAACAACCAGTTTGATCGAGCCTTTGAGCACTATAAAAAAGCCAACACTCTGATACAGGTGAATTATAATAAAGCGCAACAAAGCCAGCATATTGATGAAATAATATCTGTTTTCCCGGCTAAACCATTTTATCAGACAGATAATACACAGCAGGCAATTATCAGACCCGTTTTTATTGTGGGCATGCCAAGGTCGGGTACCAGTCTCGTTGAGCAGATATTGTCATGCCATTCTGGTGTTCTGGCATTAGGTGAGTCTACCGATATACAGGAAATGCTGAATAAAGCCTGCAAGTTACTGAAAACGGACCTGCGCTATCCTCAGATATTCAGCAAGATGGAACCATCTCTTATTAAGGATTTATCGTCCGAGTTTCTAGCTCGGCACTCAACATCCAGCAAAAAGACACAGGTGGTTATAAATAAACTGCCACATAATTTTATGTACCTGGGGTTAATTAATGCATTATTCCCCAATGCTAAAATAATTCATTGCACACGAAACCCACTAGACACCTGCCTTTCCAATTATTTCCAGCTATTTTCAGGAGCACTGGATTATGCCTATGATCTGGAAAATATCGTTCATCATTACCGCGATTATAAAAAAATAATGGCACACTGGAATAAGGCTTTATCCATACCGGTGCTTGAACTATGCTATGAAGATATTATTCACGATCAGGAAAGATATTCGCGCCTGCTGGTTGAGTATTGCGGGCTGGACTGGCAGGATGCCTGTTTATCTTTCTATAATTCTGACAGAGTGGTGTGCACGGCCAGTAATGACCAGGTTCGACAGCCCATACATAGAAAATCAATTGATCGCTGGAAAAATTATAGAGAGCACCTGGGGGCACTGGCGGCGTTAATAGAATAAAGGGCCACTTCCATTAACTATTTAACTGCCTGTGCCCACGCTGGTAAATATGGGCCTGATTAAAAAGCGCAGCGCAGAGTCTGAGCAGAGAGTAAAGCCTCTCTTAAATTAATGCTAATAAGTCGAAAGGAATGGATATTCGTTATTCAGAAGCGTCAGCCGCAGGAATGCGGATGCCGAGCCTACAGGGAGGGTATTCACAGCGGCTTCTGAATAATGGGTATCCAGTTTCATGTACCCCAGCAGTATGAGGGCGTAATCTAAAGCATGCATCTGCGGCGTTACGAACCCTGTAATGGAATTAACCATTATTACGCTACGGCTCGTGCCCTGCATGCAGATTAAAGTGTAAACAAAACCGGAAAAAACGCGGTTAAATCACAAACTCTGTATATAAACACTTACACAACAGAAGTGTGAGCCACCTCTCGCAACAACACATATTTTCTATATTATTGATAAACATCACGTTTTTAATTCTGGCCCAGATATTGCTCTATTCCTGGCGTTGGGACCGTTCAGTCTACGCAACTGCAAAAACTAAAAAAATGCGGCTAGCAGACTTATCTCATAAAGAAGTATTATTTTTTAAACAAAGTGATTTCACCCTCAGCAGCCGACTAAACCCTGCAGCTGCTAACGAAAAAGGACATAAAATGAAAAATATATTTTTATCAACTGCACTTTTATCCGCACTCTCTCTCGCACCTCAGGCCGCTAATGCTGCGTTAGTTGAAGGTTCCGCACTTAACTTTGATGGGGTTTTTCTTAGTGGTAATGTTACTGCAATTCCAGCCGTAGGTAATGGGTCATGGTTTTCTATGCAACTAGCACCTGAACCTCAATTACCAGTAATAACCAGTATTAGCAGCTTTAATGGTCTGGTTATTGGCACAACTCAAAGCGCAAGTAGCATCCCAACTGAATCCAATATTGATAACCCATGGGCATTCGCAGGACCTCTCGGGGTTCATCAAAGTACATCTAATACCCGTATAATATCAGCCTCCGGTGATACGGCTACAATAGATTTTAGTGGCTGGGGAGCTTCATGGAACGGGATACCCAACATTAACCTCGGCACAGGTAACTCAAATGGTATAGCCACTATTACCTGTGATACGGGCAGTGGCTGCGCTAATGGTGCGGGTTATGTGCTTGATTATTCAGCAACACTTCCCAGCAACGCTGCAAACTACGGAAATGTTAAATACAAACTCCACCTCGAAGGCACCATATCAGCTGTACCTGTTCCCGCAGCCGTCTGGTTATTTGGCTCAGGCCTGATTGGTTTAACTGGCATGGCGAGACGTAAACGCTAAAATAATTTATAGGAAATTAACTACTCTGGCTTTAATACCAGAGTAGTTAATTGAAATAAATACCACATCACCCCTGATATAGAGAACCTGAATTATGAATGATTCAGCATTCAATTTCAATAACTTCAGTATAAGGATTGACATCCCTGCATAAAACCACAGAGGACACTGGAGGTTCCATATCTGGCCTTGCCTGTAGCTTTTCTCGATTTTCTGCTTTTCTTTGCGTCCTCTGCGGTAAAAAATATTAAGAGGGATGAGTAACCACCTTTTCTCAAAACTTTAATCCGTTTTCCCATGACATTTTTTATATTTTTTACCACTACCACAGGGACAGGGGTCATTTCTACCTGTTTTTTTTATTTCAGAGGTATTTCGCTTACTGTGATGCTGATTCTGGCCTTTCTCAGCCATTAAATTTAAGCTAATAGCCACACCTTTAAATAACATACTACTGGTATCATTAAACAGATCAAAATTTTCAACTTTTTTAATATTTTCAAAACCACTGCGCCGAAGAAATGCAGTAAGAAAGTCTTCATTCAGGCCCACCACATGATAATCATATTGATCAACATGCCCACCAAATAGCATTCTCATCACATGAAAACGCTCATCCAGTGTTAGCTTCTCCTTCGATAGTATTAAACCAGCCAGAACATCCAGATCTGGAACACTGATATATATTTTCCCGGCAGGCTTTAATACTCGAAACCATTCTTTAAGAGTTGAGTCCAGCTCATCTTTATAATCCAGATGCTCAACAACATGTGATGCATAAATTTCAGTAAATGTATTATCTGAAAATTGTGATAAATTATTCGCATTACAGACATGATCGACATTAGGCGCAGGATTCGCATTTAGAATTTCCCAGCCATCTGCCTTTTCCCACCCGCCTATATGTAATTTTCTTATCATTTTGCCCTGCCTTGTAATATTGCGTTACTTAAATTCTTCGATTGCGAGCTCTGAATTTATACCTGGAAAATCGGAGTTTGTCAAACAAGTTGTCGCCTAAAGTTTGAAATTATGTCACCTTATTCTTTTCATTTTTCGGGTTAAAACTACCCCTTAACAGGACACCCAGCCCAACGAATCACAACAATATTATGTAAATCAATACGTTAAAGTTGCACCCGTCATACAGAACTCACTACATCAGCTGGAATTAAATAGAGGTCTGAAGAATAGCGACTCACCCTCTTAAAGATTTTTCACCACAGAGGGCGCAGAGGGCGCAGAGGGCGCAGAGAAAGGCAGAAAACAGAGAAAGGCTACAGGGAAAATCGGCAGCCGGGATATTACTACTGAAACAAATAGAAAGGATACCCGCTACCCAGAAGTCGCCGTAAATACATCCCTGTAGGCTCGACATCCGCATCCATGCGGCTGACGCTTCTGAATAACGAGCATCCTTTCTTTCCGACCTGTTATTAATAGTAATTTCACGGTTTTGTAGGGTGGATAAAACGCAGTGGATCCACCGAAACTAAATGCTAAAAAGATGAATCCGTTGCGTCTGGTGCCACCTTGCGGAGTTTATCAAACAAGTTGTCGAATATAGTGTAAAGTTATTGTAACTACTCACCTTCCCCTTAAGATTTTTTACCGCAAAGGACACGGAGAAAAGTAAAAAACAGAGAAAAGCTACAGACCACCCAGCATAAAGCCTCCGCGTTCTCTGCACTTATGTCGCGGATACGGGTGCATCTATGTTATATGACGTACAAAGTTAAAGCTCATGGGGTGAACCAGGCGTAGCAGATCCACCAGAATTAAACGTTAAACAGGTGGATCCGCTACGCCTGGTCCACCCTACTACCAACTAAGCTCGGTCAATAACAGAACACCCATCGGACACTGATATCATCACGGATCGGCAATAAAACTAAGCATTTATCAACCTTACACATTAGATTTAAATACTTTTCCTTCTAAAGAAAACCACCACAAAAAATACCATTACCAGCAACCAGTCCAACCTTTCAGTTATAGCAACCGATGTTGGTGAAATACTACAGCCACTACTGCTGTTCCCCGCGCCATTATTCCCCCCTGCACCAGGTGAGCCCGCGAGTAAAACACCACTTTGATTAAGTATTCTTCCATTTTTAATACCGTCCGCATCATTTGGCCCACCATCTCGTATTCGTAAAAAAATGCATTGATCCCCCTCACGTAAGCCTACCCAAAATACACCTTCAGGCTGTTCACACTTACCTGATTCCGCAGCTGCTGAACCAATCTGATCGCCCTGAGAGATATCAAAATCAGCCCAGATGCCATTAATATTTCTTCTATAAATAACCCCATCAGGCAATTGCCTATTCAGATTAACCACCAGCTTGATAAAATCTCCAGTTAAATCACTGGCAATAAAATCAAGACACCCCCCTATGCATTGTTCACCATCATCAATATTTAACAAAGGATCTCTGCTTACCTGTTCAAATGTAAGGCCTGTACCTGTTATTTTACCTGCTGCACTGGCCAGATTACCAGGCACTACAATAACAATATTTTCGTCCGAATTTTTTACTGATATATCTGTAACATCAAAAATAGGGTTTTCAACTATTCCAATAAGTTCTAAGGCAACTGTGCCTTCCAGATGCAAAGCGTATCCAATAGTATTTAGAACATGCGCCGCATCGTTTATTAATGCCCGGGCTAGATAATCAAGCGTAAATGTATCACCAATACTGCAGTCAACAGCGCATTTCATCCTTGCCAGCTCATCATCTTCACCAGAACCAAGTGAAAAATTTATGCCATTCCAGTTAATTCCCCAACCTGAAAAATCAAGCAAAATATTCCCCTCACCATCATCCTGCAGAACCTTCACTGGAGAATCTGTTTTATGCACCCCAGGACTGCCTGCAAAAAGCCATACAATGTCAATGCCTTGCACTACAGGAATAGAAGTTGCTGGCTGAAAAATAGTGTTGCTTAACTGCAAATGGTCAAAACCACTTATTGGTGTATATATGGGTGGCGCAGGCAGGGGCTCTAACTGCAGTGAAAACCATGATCCTTCACCCTCTGCTGGCTTCACTCCTCGATTAGCAACATTTCCTGTATCCAGAATTAATAATTGTGGTGAAGCAGAGAATTCAGTACCTGACACCGTAACAACCACCCGAACCACATTTGATGCTGTCCCATCATTATCATTAACCGTATATTCCAGAAAATAT
>UOFG01000009.1_pt1 | contig 12827 bp, 16 predicted proteins | sample 1988411 | NCBI WGS metagenome assembly UOFG01 (sample SAMEA4712194, study PRJEB27164) | hydrothermal vent metagenome | biome: marine basaltic hydrothermal vent biome; feature: marine hydrothermal vent; material: mineral | place: Pacific Ocean | collected 2011-06-14/2011-07-23 | depth 1689 m
TTGCTGCTCGCCCTCACAACACTCATCACTGCACTTTTAGTGAAAAAGTTCGCACCTAAAATACCCAATTTACTGCTGGGCATGGTCGTAGGTAGCGTGATCGCATACCTGCTAAAAGACACTGCCGAGGGTATTGCGCTGGTAGGGGAAATCCCCGGCCACCTGCCCCCTCTGTCATCGCCTGACTTTTCCCTGGAAACCATCCGTTCTTTAGCCCCCGAGGCCTTTGCAGTGGCATTACTGGGCTTAATTGAAGCCGTCTCCATTAGCCGTGCGGTTGCCACAAAATCGAATCAGCGAATTAACTCCAACCAGGAATTCATTGGCCAGGGCATGTCCAATTTATTTGGTAGCTTTTTCTCCAGTTATGCAGGGTCTGGCTCTTTTACCCGATCCGGCATTAACTATGAAGCAGGTGCCAAAACACCATTATCTGCAATTTTTGCGGCGTTATTCTTACTGCTTATTGTATTACTTATTGCTCCACTAACCGCTTATTTGCCCGTCGCTGCAATGGGCGGTGTGATTTTACTGGTGGCTTACAACCTGATCGATTTTCATCACATTAAAATGATTCTAAACAACTCTAAAACAGAATCTACCATTTTAGTTGTAACCTTCCTTAGCACACTGTTTCTGGAGCTTGAATTTGCCATTTACATGGGTGTATTACTCTCACTGGTATTCTTCCTGAAGAAAACATCAACACCCGAAATCCCAACACTCTCCATTGATTTAGATGATAAAACCGGTAAACGTAATTTTCTTAATATTCAGAAAAAACCACTTAAGCAATGCCCTCAGTTAAAAATTATTCGCATTGATATGTCTGTCTATTTCGGCTCTATAAGCCACATCCAGGAACGCATTTCCAGAATTGCTGAAAATGAGCATATCTACAATATTATGATAGATGCATCGAGAATAAATTTTATAGACCTTGCGGGCGCAGAAGCGTTAATTTCAGAAAATGCTATTTTGAAAAAACACGGTGGCGGACTCTATTTCGTTGGCCTTAAATCTTCAGTATATGAGTTTGTTGCAAAATCGTGTTTTGTTAAAAAAATAGGTGCCGAGCATTTTTATGATTCAAAAGGTTCGGCCATCAACGGTATTTATAAAAAACTGGATCGAAACATCTGTGATACCTGCCAGTCGTTAATTTTTAAAGAATGTAATGAATAGGAATGCGCCAGGGCTTAGCCCATACCCATCTGTGCTTACAACAAAACTGAGTATAACTGCCCCTGCCTGTGGCTAACTCCTTCTACTGGCTAGCAATTTACCCCCATGATGGTATGATGCAATGATTATTGTGGGTGCCTCTGCTTAAGTTTGCACAGTCGCAGGCTCTATCGTATCATCAATGACCTGCTCACATCCTCGGCTTATATCTATTGCCTGATAATAAAATTTTCTGTAACCCTTATATCATAAGATAAAACACAAACATATATTATACTGAAATTAAGACTCGAGCAAATGCAGATTTTTGAAGCGCGTACGCACTTGCGGTTCGTAATACGCATGTCAGATCATTTCGTTAGCGCCTACCCGCCTGACGAACAACGAAGCTGGGGACATGCCTCTGAAGCCGAATTGCAACAACGCATTATTGAGGGCACAAAAAAATCCAAAGCCTACGGCCTTATCACTGAAACAGCGCAATTTGACTATCTGGTTTGCCAGATGGAATTAGGCGATAACTTCGATAACAACCCGCGTTTTCCCTGGGCTAATGCAATATTAAATGATAAAGATGACGCTGATCGCAACCTGCGCTTAAATACATCATTGCAGTTGCGGTTGCAGAGCTAATTGCACGGCTTACTCCAGGTTTTTTTGAAGACATGGAACAAAGAAGAGTTTTTGAGCGTTACAAAACTCGTCAAAAATACAACAGGGATGTTCGTAAAACACTGAAGAAAATACGAGCAAATAATCCTATAGTAAATTGTTCTCATGAAGCAAAAAAATGTATAGCGCCTGGTCAACAGGTGAGGCGGCAATAATTATTGCCAGACACGAACAGGGTATCATCATCCAGAAAGCCATGTGGGATAGCTGGATAACGCGCACAATGTCAAAACTCAATCAAAAAACAGGATTCTATGCAGTTGATACAAATGTGTATTTTGTGGGGAATTGTACTAAACCGAAAGCTTGAATTCGGTAAAGAAAATGATTTATCGAATGCGAAGGATCGTATAAAGTTTTATGAAAAAAAATTCGTACCCTACTACAACAAATTAAAAAAGGGAGAGATAAGTACAATTATGAAAATCATTCGAAACACAGGCGGCACACACTAATGTTAATATACAACGAAACACGCTAGTCTTGTGCGCAAAAAAAATTATACGCTACTATTGTTACTTATTATATTATCCTCAACAGGCTCAGGTTTATACATGGCAAACAACAATGACACAGGTAACGACTACTTAAGCCGTCCCCCACGCACACTACGCATTGAATTAGCCGCGCCTTATGATCTGGTTGTCAGCGCAAGCGGTCTGAAAATCTTTGCCAGAGTCGACTTTAAAGGCACCGATTCGGTCGATATACTGTCTATGACACCCTGGGAAGAAAGCAGCAAAAGCCCGGTCATTGTAAGTTACGGCTTTCCTGAGCCTGTCTTTGAACTCCCCCCCCTCCACATTTGTCATTGTCAATTTTGATACTGCACATGTCGCACGCATGGTCATAATACCAATGCTTAAACCTTTAAAGCGTGAAGATACTATTCTGTTGGCCCGCTCACTGCTTGAAATGCTAAATGAAGCTCCACTCGAAAAAGTCCCCGAGGACAACCTTACCCTGGAAGAAGTCTGGTTGCGTATGCAGTTACCTGAAGAAGATATGGATCAGACCAGCTTTCAAATTGGTCAATGGCAACGTGATGAGGCCCATGGTAGAGCCGACTTCGCACTGAATATTGAAATCGTATCGGATGCATCTGTTGCTGATCCTGCAGAACAAAGCTATTCAGTTGAATTTCTTGTCGATAATTTCAGCGGTGATCTTGACGACAAACTGGAAAAATTACGCCTTGCTGCACGCAAAAAAATTAAACTATACGATGAAGGTGAACCCTGCACAGAAAATACGTTCCGCTGCGATATACCGGATTTGCGCATTTATCTCGATACATTACGCAAAGAGAAACTTATTCCATTGCATCATCCCTGGCTTAAAAACAAAAACGCACAAAGATGACTTTATTGAGTATGCCGCCGCAAAGGAGCAATATTGGACAACTTACTACCGTTCTTTATTGACAGTAAACTAACAACTTTCCTGCACGTCATCTGAAAACATCCGATAAACACCGGCTTTATATTAATTAGTGTACTCAAAGACACTGCGATTCAGGACAAATATCAGTATAGTTGCGCTAAATCAATACAATAATAGCCAACCCTGATACGAGGACAATAATATGCGTAACCCATTACTCCCTGGCCTGAAAGCCCTGGCCTTATCTGCCGCCTTGCTGCCCTTATCCGCACAAGCTGTTGTTACTGACCTGTATAGCTTTCTGGGTGCAGCCAACCAGAATGGCTCTGACCCTTCGCTGGTAACTGATTCAAATGGTATTGTACCCACAGATGCAACTGGATTTATGAAAATTCAGCTTGATGATGAGGCTAATACAATCAACATGCAGCTGTATGTAGCAGGTATTGCACAAAGCGATTTACTGAACTTTGGCCCTAATCAGTCACCGATTCATCTGCATAATTCAGCCGTTGCGGGTAATTTTGGCCCTATTGCAATCGACCCAACCTTTACAGCCGATGCATCGAACTACAGTGATTTAACCCAGGTAGACGGCTTTAGTTTCAAGCGTGATGATATCTCTATATTACTGGATGATCAGGGCGGAGTACAACTGGGCATGCATCCTGGTGATGATAAAATCATTGATGCCTTACTGTCTGGTAATATGTTTGTAGCCGTTCACACAAACCGCCCTATCTTTACAAACACCGCACCTGGCAGACCCGATGGTTTCCCATTTGTAGAAATTCGTGGCAATATCTACCAGACATCTCCCGTGCCTGTACCTGCCGCACTGCCTTTACTGGGATCCGGCTTAATTGCGCTGATTGCTGTTGCTCGTAGACGCATCCGCGCTTAAAGCTAATCGGCCAGGCAAAGCAAAGCCAGAGTATTACACCTGCACACAGGCGTAATACTCTGGCTTTTTTATTAGACCCGCTTTAATGTATTTTGATCAGTATGGTGAAATATTTCTTTATTTACCGGTATCCATAACTGCGTATCTTCTTTATAACTAAACGTTCCATTATCATGCAGTTCCACGTCCAGTAGATATTTTTTAGTTTTGTAGGTTTCATCAAGAAATTTATTTGACAATATACCATAGGTTTCTGAGCCCGCTTCGGCAGACAGATGAAAGCTTCGCCTATCTGGCTGCACATCACCTCCCGCATTAATTAACACCCCCCGTGGCACCATAAAACAACGCAGCACCTGTTTTTGCCCTTTATCCCACAACCAGTACCCAACCTCCTCATGGAAAGCATCATCTTCTGATAAGCGCCAGGCCGTAGTAGCATAGCGCAAGCCATATAACTTCTGCGGCCCATTATTAACCGGGCCTACCGGCTCAAACACCGCTCGCTCACGAAACTGTGTTTTTGTTTCCCTGCCTTTTATCCTGGAGATATCAACACCTTTATCCCCTTCCCATATACCGGCCAACGGCGCTAGCGGCCCCAGATTTTCAATAATTTCATTGTCCACTCGCTTCTCCTCATGATAAACGTTCTAAAAAGTATAGTAGCACAGAATTTTTTTGAACCTCAAACCTGAATTAATCAGTTAACCAGCAAACTTCATCGCAAAAAAAAGAGCTCACAATATGCGAGCTCTTTTTATCCTAAAAAGATCAGTTGAGCGCTCTGGAGTGTGCTTCTGGGAGTACCCTGTTGAATAAATATGGGGCGTGAAATTTGCAACATCTGATAATATTAAATATTATCAGACACTTGCGCCACTATTGTGCGGTCAACTGATTTTTTCAGGTTTATTAAACAATGCCGAAACAGTGTGTCGTTGCCTAGCTGTCTTTCTTCTTCATATAGTCTTCAACTGCGGCGCTAATCGCATCTTCTGCCAGTACCGAACAGTGAATTTTAACAGGTGGTAGCGCCAGCTCTTCAGCAATGTCCATATTTTTAATCTCTTTAGCTTCATCCAGTGTTTTACCCTTCATCCACTCAGTCACCAGCGAGCTTGATGCAATAGCAGAGCCACAACCATAGGTTTTGAAAACAGCATTCTCAATGACACCATCATCACTCACCTGAATTTGCAGGCGCATAACATCACCACAGGCAGGCGCACCCACCATGCCTGTGCCAACATTTTTTGCATTTTTGTCTAGTACACCAACATTACGTGGGTTTTCGTAGTGATCTAACACTTTATCACTGTAGGCCATGGAATTCTCCGGATCTCTATCTCTTGATATTCAAAATCGTTTGTTTAGCCTGCATAAACGAAAACAGACAAGCCTCAGCTGTTTTCGTTTATGCAGGCGATATAATTAATCTGTAGTCCGCATTATCTCATATCTATGAGCGTTTAGTCGGCTTTCAGAAAATATAGCCCATTTTATACTGCTCGGCTATGATGGCTGGCTTTGCTGAAGCTTCTGCAACACTTCTGCCTGACGCCTCGCCAGTATAAAACGACCATTGATTTTATCACGCTGGATTGCCAGCTCATGAATTCCTGGGCGATTTGCAAACTGTGCCAGCGTAATGCCCGAGAGAAACTCATACAAACGATCACTGAGCTCTTCCCATAGCTCATGGGTCAGACAACGCACACCATCCTGACAGTTTCCCTCGTGGTTACAAAGCGTTGCATCCACTTTCTCATCAACCGCAGTAATAATCTGCGCAATATTAATTTCGTCTGCCGGGCGCGCAAGGCGATACCCTCCGCCCGGGCCACGCACACCATCGACCAGATTGTGTTTTCGTAAACGGGAAAATAACTGCTCAAGATAGGACAACGATATGCCCTGGCATTGTGATATGTCCGCCAGCGTAACTGGACCCGCGTTATCGTGTATTGCTAAATCCATCATCGCTGTTACGCCATAACGACCTTTAGTAGAAAGCCTCATAAATCACCCAATAATTCCTGACTAATATAGTAGGATATTGTCTTACCTGAGTGATTTAGTCAAGTATTATTTGTATAGTTGCTTCTAATGCCCTGTCCAGGAGGCTTCTGGTGTTTTCAAAGAGGGCCTGTTTAGCTCTGATTTAGCCCAGCTCAGCCAGTTCACGATGCATTTCTGCTGGATCATCCATATTCAGCTCCAGCAATCGCCTCAAATGGATCAGACCATCCAGGCCAATGTTTTCCCACTGTAAGCCCCAGTGATTCTCTCTGGTATGGCTTATTCTGGCCTGCATACTGATTGTTACCCCTTCCCCCAGAACAAGATCAATCTGATATGGCTCCTTCTGCTGAGCTTCGCCTGATTCAGGAGCCTGTATTAATAGCCCTTTAAGTGATATGTCTTCCAGGCCACAGCGCCACTGGTTTGTTCCGTAACTCACCAGCACCTCGGCAACAAAGGATATGCGCTGATACTGGCGACGCTCTTTTCCTGATTTTGAATGATTCACGTATGCATTTCCAGTGAGGCTAGTCGGTTACAATAAAGTATAGCCTGCCTGTGCGAATTTGCCTCCTGTGCAGGCGTGATGCTTTTTTATATCATCAGGTGCCCTGCAACCGAGTTCGAGGTCAATGCCAGTGAGTTAAGCTATAACACTCTGATTTGATTATAGAAGGGCCCTTTTTATAAAATCGCCGGTCGGAAGCCTTATACCAAAAGCAAAAACCCGGCCCTGGCACATCCGTTAAGGGCATCTCTATATAACTGATTATACTCTCCGCGCCACTTAACAGAAGCAATGCCCTCAGGCCCGATAGAGAAAACCGAAGACGCTAAACATCAGACTAAAGACTTTTTAATAATATCAGGTACTTACTAATAAGTCAGAAAGATAAGGATACTCGCAATTGAAAAGCGTCAGCCGCAGGGATGCGGATGCCGAGCCTACCGGGAGGTATTTACGGCGGTTTCTGAATAGCGAGTATCCATTTTTTGCGCCCCGATAGTAAACATGACCCTATAGCGTGAATGGAATATAATGCCAGTTACCCTTTATCTTTTTCAACTGTATTTTCTGTGGTGTGACCTTCTGATTATCGATATAAATAGCACCAGGAGACAATTCAATACTTTCTGCTTCTGAAAACTTTACTGGATATAACAACCTCACAAAACGCCTTCCCTCAATCTTTAAATTCGCCGCTACTTTGTTATCATAATCATTAAGAACCAGCCCTTCAGATATCAGAATACCAACAGGGGAATGACTTACACCTGTTCCTGATAGCTTAAGCTTCCATGAAGTGAAATCAAAAACAGCCGGTGAGTTTGATACTATTTTTATTCCAACAGATAAATTATCCGGATATTCCCATGGCAGCGGAATTACAGGTATAATCACTGGCCCAAATACCGTCATTTCCTGATACCCAACATTGACGCTTAGTTCTAATGAGTTGTTCTCATAGGTATAGGTCATAGTATCTGGAACAGGCGCTCTTTTACCGCCTGCAATACCTTCTTCAAAACGCTTCACCCAGCCTTCCGGGCTTTGCTCACTTGCATAATAATAATCACGTCCGATCCAGGCGCAACTCGTTGTTGAAACTAATATCAAACAGATAAGTATAGATTGCAGTATTTTCATAAGGCCTGATTCTTTACCCAGTATTAAAGTCCCCCCCTGTTAACCACACAGTACAGGGCTTTGCACAACAGCTAGCGAAACAAATTCAACACACGATCTTTATAAAATCGCTTTACTTTCTTACTGTAAACTTCAATAAATGTTTTATTATGATATTTTTCATCTTCATCGCTGAGTTCATGAATTTGCTTATCATATTTATGCCGACACCAGGCATTGTAATCAAACTGCGAAACCAGATTAAAGAGGTAGCGGTTAAACCAGTGAAAACCACCCTTTTTAATTACTGCAACCCCAAAATCTATCATTTTAGGGCTTTCATCATGAGTGACCAGTAAATTTTCTTTGCGCTTAAGGTCATTATGTGCAACACCTCTGCGGTGCATTTCCTGTATTGCTGCAAGGAGTTTTACATAAAATTCTGAATTTTTTTCTGGTCGGTTATGCCGAATGGTTGTACCTTCGATAAATTCAATAACCAGGTATTTTCCATTGGCCATGCCATAGCAAACGGGTACAGTATCCATACCCTGGAGCTTCAGATAAGCCTGGTATTCATGACGCAAGAGTGCCATGTTAACCGGGCGACTCAGAAAATTACCCAGGGCCACTTTAATCACCAGCTTATGGCCATTTTCCTGATAAAGCAGTGTTTTACCCTGATACCCCGCTGACAGGGCATGCTCATCTGTTTGTAGATGACTTTTTACCCACTCAGCCAGTTCATTTTCTGAAATAAAATCCAGATTTTGCAGCATTATCGTGTATAGAGAAGATACAGGCAGCCAATGAGATAAACCACAATAACAGGCTCAGCATTTTGCATCAGGCTTTTTCTGAAAGACCATGAGCTTTTAACACTGCCGGCTTTGTTGCCAAATGTCGGAATCAGCGCGTGGATGTTTTTAGACCAGGCCTCCCATTCCTCACCAAAAATACCCCGCAGCTTATTGTCTTCATATGAGATAGTCGGCGGATAATAAAACCACAATAACGCACCCATCAGTACAAAAGACCACCATTGAGAGGAGGCCAGTGAAAAACCCACCAGCAGAAGTATATTACCCACATAAAGAGGGTGGCGTACATAGGCATAAGGCCCATTGGTTGCCAGCTCCCTGTTTTTCATTACAAAACCGGAAGCCCACATGCGTATAGTGGCACCCAGTGCCGCTATGCCCGCACCTGCATAGAACAGCGCCTCTACCGGATGGCCAAGCAAACTCACCAGCAGTACAAACAATACAGCAAACCACTGCCTTGACGGCTCATGATAGCGGAATTTAAGAATCAGTTTTTCCAGACCTGTAGCGTCTGAAACCTTATCAGCTCGTGACATTAATTACCCTTGATTTGATCAACTTCGCTTATTAAGCTTATACCCGTAAGCTATGACGACCTGAATACTCAGGGCATTCAGGCTAAAGCGGCGTATTTTATAACAATGATCAGTTGATTGATATGCTGTGGACACATTATGGCGTACATTGATCTGCTTTTGATATGCCTGAATCATGTTATGCGAAACCAGCCAGCGTTGAAACTAACAGTGATTTAACCTGGCGCATACCCTGCTCTACGGCAGCCCGCATGCCATCATGGGATATTTCTACCGTGCCTGCGCGCCCTGCCGCCCAGTTGACCACCAGCGCACAGCAGGCATATTGCATTTGCAGCTCTCTGGCCAGTGCGGCTTCAGGCATGCCGGTCATACCCACAATATCAGCGCCATCGCACTTTAAACGGCTTATCTCTGCGGCTGTTTCAAGTCTCGGGCCCTGGGTGGCGGCATATACGCCCCCATCAACAACCACTACAGAGCGCTTGCTGGCCGCTGCCAGCAAGCGCTCTCTCAACTGACGGGTGTATGGCCAGGTGAAATCAATATGCGTCACCGCCTCAGGGTTCTCATCAAAGAAGGTCTGTTTTCGTCCATAGGTATAGTCCAGAATCTGATCCGGAATAACGATGGCCTGTGGTGACATTTTCTCTGTAATCCCACCCACAGCCGCTACAGCGATAACCACCTTAACGCCACACGCTTTTAATGCCCACAAATTTGCGCGATAATTGACCTGATGAGGCGGAATATTGTGTTCCAGCCCATGACGTGCAATAAAGGCGACTGTCGCCGGATGGCCCTGCTTAGCATCTGAATATTGCAAAAATATAATTTCTGATGAGGGAGGCCCCCAGCGAGTCTTAAGTGTAGAACGCTCTATTTCTTCCAGCCCGTCCAGTTGATACAGACCCGTTCCGCCAATAATAGCAATCTCGGCCTGTCTCACAAATCAACCCCGCTCTTCATTGTTGCCCACCGCATAAATGCCATTCAGGTTACGGTGGTACCCCCTGTAATCCATGCCAAAGCCAAATACATAACGGTCTTCCACATGCATTCCGGTAAAATCTGTTTTTACAGCGGCTTTTGGACGGAGGTGATCTTTTTCTATCAGCACAGCCGAGTACACCTGTTTAGCGCCCTGTTGCGTGCAATAATTAAGCACCTCACTTAATGTATACCCTTCATCCAGGATATCATCAATAATCAGTATGACTCTATTTTTAAGCACCTGCTGGGGTTTTGCGAGCCACTGTAGCTCCGCGCCCGTGGTTTCATCACGGTAGCGAGTTGCATGCAGATAATCAACCAGTAGTGGGAATTTCAGCCGGGTTATTAACTGACCACCTAGTATCAGGCCGCCATTCATAATGGGAATAACAATAACTGGCCGAGATGTACTGCCAAGCTGCCTGTTTATGTTTTCAGCAAGCAGCGCAATCGCCTGTTCTATCTGACTGGCAGAATAGATTAAATCCGCTTTTTCCAGCACCTGTTGCGCCTCTGCGAGATGCGTGTCCTCCGCCGTCATAACAGGTTAGTAGTTAAAGGTAACAACACTGTCTTCCATCGCCTCATTAATAATATATGCGCCACCCACGGTTTCTTCTATTTCGGGTATCAGATCCCCTCCCCAGAACTTTAACGCCGGTGTACACACCTTAAAAATCACACCCGCCTGCTTTGCCTGTTTAATGTGATCATATACGTTTTTAGTATCATCTTCCTGGAGTACTATTTTTTCCGCTTCGCCTTTAATCGCAAGCTGCCCCGCCTGTCCGGTAAATAAAACCTCCACTTCATATTCCATCGCTGCCGCCACCGTTGCCTGCAACAGTGGTGGCAACAGCTCGGCCGGGCGAGCAAGATCAGCATTCGCCATCACAACTAACAGTTTATCGGCCACTAATCGGTAACTCCTCTGGTTTATTTCCCGGATTGTTTGCCGGATTATTTCTGCGAATATCCAGTTGCTCAGGCACGGTTTGCAAATGCATGGTTGAGGTAGGATATGCAAATTCTGCATTATTCTGTTGAATAACCTCTACCACTTTAAGTAATATATCCTGCTTAATACCATGAAACTTCACCCAGTCGGTTGTTCTGGTAAAAGTATAGATAAAAAAGTCTACGGAGGATGGCGCAAAGCGGTTAAAGTTAACCATCAGTGTTTGACGAGTATCAATTTGCGGATGATTCTCAAGCATGCTTTTAACCTGTTCAACAATAATGCCCATACTTGCAATATCATCATATCGAATACCGAAGGTTTCATGAATACGCCGGTTGGTCATTCGCGATGGGTTTTCAACTGAAATATTAGCAAAAATAGAATTGGGTACATACAAAGGGCGCTTGTCAAATGTTCGTATGCGCGTTAAACGCCAGCCTATACTTTCAACCGTACCCTCTATGGATTTATCATCTGAGCGTATCCAGTCGCCCACTTTAAACGGGCGATCCAGGTAGATCATCAACCCGCCAAAAAAATTAGCCAACAAATCTTTAGCTGCAAAACCAATGGCAATGCCCCCTACACCACCAAAGGCCAGTATACCTGAGATGCTATAACCCATAGTCTGTAACAGTATCAGGCCGCCGGTTATAAACACAGATATACGTATCAGCTTGCCAATGGCCTGTATCGTGTGTTTATCAAAGTCATACTCACCTGTGTCTGATTGCTGATCTGTGAGAATTCCCTCTGCGCCCTTAATCAGTTGCAGCAAAAATATAATCAGAATAATCACTACACCCACATCACGCACCGGGTCAACAATAACAAAAATAGCCGCCGGGCGATGAAATGCAGCAACTTCTGCGGCAAACAGAATGCCCAGCAACCAGATAAGCAACCCCAGGGGGCGGCGTAACGAGCCGACAAGAAGGTCATCCCAGGGGTTTAGGGTTTTTTTCAGCTTTATCTCGATGCGATTAAAAAGCCTTTTCTGAAAAAAACTGAGCAATAACGTAAGGAGAACAATAACAAAGATCTGAGTAACCCAGATAGTTTCTTTGGTCAGTTTGAAATCGGCTAATAACTGCTTTAAATATTCCATAATTTTTTCTTTATCACTTCTGTCTTATTACACGGGTATTAATATTGTGCTGTTTTTGAGTATTATACCTGGAAAAGCGCATTAAGATCAGCAAACAATATAACCTCAATCTCCAGCTCGGTTTTTTTACACTTACACCTCAAGTTCAAGGTTCGGAGAATCCCCCAGCCGTTTTACTTTCTCAACGACGGATTTCCACTCAGGCGATGCCATTAATGCAGGCCTGTCGATGCCCCCTCTTCCATGCATACGAATCAGTCGTGTCTGTGAGACAGGGTTTGAATAATTTTCCAGCGACTGCAACACCTGGGAAGCCGCATCGGTATGATTACACACCAGCACCATATCACAACCCGCCTGCAGGGCCAGCTCAGCACGCGAGGCAAAATCCCCCGCCACACCCGCAGCCTGCATGCTTAAATCATCGCTAAAAATCATCCCCTGGAAATTGAGCTGCTGGCGCAATATCTGCTGCAGCCAGATGCTGGAATAACCTGCCGGGCGCTCATCAACCGCCGGATACACCACATGAGCCGGCATAACCCCCGCAAGACCATAATGAATCATGCGTTCAAATGGAATAATATCTTCCAGTAAAATATCCTCTAG
>UOFG01000021.1_pt1 | contig 12810 bp, 10 predicted proteins | sample 1988411 | NCBI WGS metagenome assembly UOFG01 (sample SAMEA4712194, study PRJEB27164) | hydrothermal vent metagenome | biome: marine basaltic hydrothermal vent biome; feature: marine hydrothermal vent; material: mineral | place: Pacific Ocean | collected 2011-06-14/2011-07-23 | depth 1689 m
TGTATTACGATAATGAATAGCACGTAAAACCTGCTGAACCAGCGCATTGGTTGCACTGGCATTAAAGGTTATGGTGAGCGCGGTTCCATTAGTTACCGTACCTTCAGCGGCACTTAATGTACCAATCGTAGTAACATTATCTCGTAGATTAATGCCACTGGTATTAATATTACCGACTACATTATCGGCTATTGAAAGCTCATCTGCCGCCTCATTATTAGCGGTAATCTGTGCCACCAGCGTGCCGCTATTCCAGTCTGCATCACCGTCTGCATCGTTTAATGTGGCGGTACTATCAATTTGTGTAATAGTGGAATTTTCGCTGTAGGCAAGATCTGCATTGTCGATAGTAATAGCCGGTGATGTATTAGGCGGCACACTATCGCCCACAAAAGTGTCAAAATTAGTATTATTAAAATCATCGCTAGTGATTCGCACTTCATCAACACCTATACCGCCGAAGCTCAGTGTCGCAGAGGCACCATTGGCAACAGTCTGTGTTGAGCCAACCAGACTATTATTATTATACCCTCCAACAGTAATCGTACCCCCGGACGTATTATTAATAAAAATACTGGTAAACGTAAAATCCTGTCCATCATTACGAACAATGATTATGCGCTCGATACCTGCGCCAGACAAAGATGAAAGTGAATTAATAGATGCACTGCCACCATCACCATTAGCTATTTCATAGGCAAAGTCTCCACCCTCTCCATCCGCAGTAAAGGTAAAATCAAATTGAACGGAGTCCAGTGTTCGGGAAAAACTGCTTACTGGTGCACCACCAGTAGGGTCAGTATCAAATGCTTCACTAAAAGCTGCCAGTAAACCCGTGTAATCTGTAATGGCCTGCTCAGACAAAACCATCGCTGTTTCAATTTTGCCTGTGCTATTTTCCAGAATCCAGTCGCCACCTTGAATAGCGGAACCCGTCAGGTCACTGGAAGCGAGCACATCAGCACCGGAAGCTAATGCCAGTGAAGTAATAAATGCTTCACCCCTGGCGTCCTGCGCTACATTACAACCATAAAGTAATATATCCGCATCCTGACTCAATGCATTACGAATAGTACGCATTTCTGTCTTATATTTAAGCAGAGAATTTGAATTTAGACTGGACGAACCCAGTATCAGCTCACCTGATTGCCCATGCGAGATAATATGAATAGCATCAATCTGTTTTTCAGTGCTGAGCGCATGAGCTATCTGAGAAAAGCCATCTTTATCGGCTGCCAGATAAATTATTTTTGCATCTGAACGAATGGACCTGATTAATAACAGCTGATCTTCTACCTCTGAATCTATAAACACTACTTCTTGTCGAACATTGGCTCGTCGATCATCCGCACGCTGGCTATCAAAGGCAGCATCTATTTTTATGACCGGCTTATTTAATGGGTCAGACTGAACCGAAAAACTAAATACAGTGCCCGATAAGCCAAGAATAAATAAAAAAATAGACCGCTTTAAATTTATACCTGACAAAACCAGATTAAGATTAATCATATAATAACCCTGTTTATAAAATTATAACTTGCAGCCTTATTAGGATAGCCTGGCAATTAAAAAAGTAAAGTGGCTACATAACGCATGCAGTTTCAGGTAACAAACACCCTGAAAACATAATAAATTCGGCTATACTCTATATCCTCTACAGCCAGCAGGGGTAGTTTTCACCCCCCTCTTTAATCACTCTATAGAAACAGGAGTTTAAAATGTCAGAACCTTTCCTTGGTCAAATCACCGCTTTTGGTTTTAACTTCGCACCCCGTTCATGGGGATTTTGCAGCGGGCAAATAATATCAATTTCTCAGAATAGTGCTTTATTTGCTCTATTGGGAACTACCTATGGCGGTGATGGGCGTACCACATTTATGTTACCTGATCTTCGCGGAAGAATGCCCATAAGCTTCAATCAGGGGCCAGGGCTCAGCAGCAGACCCCTGGGGCAACGAGGTGGCAGTGAAACACAGGCGCTGGATAACGCCAGCTTACCCTCTCATTCACACACCGCAGCGTTCACCCCAAACACCTCCTCCGTCAATGTAATGGTATCAACCTCAGCAGCCACTAAAAACACTCCAGAAGCAGGCGACTATCTTGCAACGGCTAATTACAGTAGTCGAGCCGCCAATATATATATAGCGGAAGCAGAAGCAGGATCCAAAGTTGCGCTTGGTGGCGTCACTTTCGCAGAAGGCGGCGAGGTCACCGTAAATCCAGATGGGGGCAATCAGGCATTTTCTGTAATGAATCCCTTTTTAGCCGTGAATTTCTGTATTGCACTACAGGGGATTTTTCCATCTCGAAGTTAGCAGAGTGCTTTACAGGCAGGCGTTTATTTTAAAATACCGCAAAAAATAAGGAACAGAAAAATGCTCGATACACTTAAATCCTCTGATTTTGAACCGTATATCAGCGCTAATGCCAGTGTCATTATTCCAGGAGGTAGCAATGTCAGTATAAAACTGCAAGAAGTAACTGAAAATAAAAATGCCATGATGCCTCGGGCCTCTGAAGACACCAGAATCGCCTTCTCATTGCTTTTTGAAGGCCCGCTTGATAGTGCATTTGAAAGTGGCTGTTATGATATAACCATGGAAAAACTCGGAGAAATGGAAAAGCCGGGTACCATTGAACATGTTTATATCAGCCGAATAGCGCCACTGAGCAATGAAGCTGCTGCATGGTATGAAATTATTTTTAATTAAGCTGTATGCACCGCTATGGGAGATACCCTTAAACCTGAAAAGATCAGTTGAGCGCCCTGGAGTGTGCTCCCAGGGGTGCAGTGCAGGGTGCAGCATATTCACCAGATAGGTGACCTGGAACATCTGATAATATTAAATATTATCAGACACTTACTGCACTATCGTGCGGTCAACTGATTTTTTAGGTTAAATAGTCTATATTACGGGGGCACTCTCTGAAACCCAGACCATCACATCAGAAATTTCACCTGACTGCTCCAGCTGAAACCCCAGGCTCTGATATAAATCACGGGCAAGCATATTCTGCTTATGAACACTCAGGCGTAATGGTGCATTAACGGCCGATGAAGCATATTGCAACATTTCTATAAGTGACTTTCCATAGCCCTTGTTTCTTGCTGAGGATATGAGTGATATATCAATCAGACGAACTTCATTTTCACCAAAGTTAATTACAATCTGCCCAATAGATTCTTTTGATATTTCAATAACAAAATACATTGCATCAGGAAAGCGTTCGCCATAACCTGTTGTTCTGGCATGGTGTTGTTGCTCTATTAAGGTTTCAATAAAATCAGCTTCTGCATCAAGCAGTCGCAAGTCATGGCGTGTAGAGCGATATAGATTTTCAAGAAAACCTTTATCTGATGTACGAGCAGGGCGTAGACCCAGCCCTCTGGATAAAAACTTTTCAAATAAAAACACGAGCATACCCCTGTATAATTCATTCTACAATTGTGTTCTAAATAGTAAACACAAAAAATTATCCCGGAAAAATCAATCTCTTCAAGTGTATTGTTTCTGTTGAAATACGGTCAAAATTACGTATTCTGGATGTTTTTTACAACAGCCTGTACCAGACTGTTTCCGGTGTTCTGGTAATTCAGTTTTATTACATCATATTACACGAATTCGCCATTACTGAGTATCCTCATCTTTATGTACCAGTAGTAATTTATTAGTTTAGTGAGATGCCCCGTCTGGGGCCTTACACTCTGTCCAGGTGCCAGAAAACTTCAATCAATAGTTGATAATGAAAAATGGGTGAACTATTGAGTGTTTTTCGTAGCTTATTGTCGAGAAAGGCTGGCAAGGTGAGTGTCAATCAGGTCTACTACTTTTTCATTTAGATCATGTTCAAAATCGTTTAATTGCATGCCAAATGCAGAAAGGTATTTTTCGGCTTTCTCAGATGACAGGGCTTTATTATTAATTTTGTATTGTACCTCAGGCAATGCTTTGTTATTTCCGGGGGCCAGCTGGCAGATAACCAGCTTATTCCAGCTGGTGAAATGATCACTGGCGTGTTCAATCTGAGTCTGTGCAGAGCGGCAAAAATCATCAATTAGCTTGCCGCCTTCTGGCCCCAGACATCCCGGCTCTATTCTGAAAATCACATTGAGTTTTCTGTCATCGGATAAAGATGGTATTTTTTTCATAAATATGTGGTCTTATGAAGATTGTTAAAATGTCAGAAAAATCAACCGCTTAACGCTGTTTTTTTGCAATGATATTTCTTTCTGGAACATTGGTTTCTGTGATAAACAGGGCTGTCCAGCAGGTAGTATAGGATGATATGGCTATCATCGCATTATATTTTTCAGGCAATTCAGACAGAATCCATTAGTCATGCCAGGTAAGCTGGACAAGGATTATTATGGTTCATTTAATATGCTGCAGGATATGTCGCATTCTCCCGATTCAGTAGCAATAAAGGCAGAGTCACCCGTCATTGTTACAGACATATCCATTGTGCGTGATACAAGTGTTGCTAACAACTGTATGTTTTTCCATTGAAATTGATAGATGGATGCGCTTAACCGCATGAGTCTGTTTTTTTCCTGTTCCCACCACGCATTAGATTTTGAATTAAAGCTGTATACTTTTACGTCACGTGCTATGTGAGTTGCTTTTTTTATTCGATCAAAAGAAGGTTCACCGATATCAATCCATAATGATACCTGGTCATCAAGGCTGCGCAGCCATATATCAGGTTCATCAACATCACACAGGCCTCTGGTAAAGCTCAGGTGCTCCTGTGCATTCAGGCAATAGGCTAGCACACGCACCATCATTCGTTCAATGGTCTCAGATGGGTGAAGGGCAATGGTCAGATTCAGGGTGTCGTAATAATTTCGATTCAAATCTGATAATGAAATCCTGAATTTATAGATGGTTGGTTTGATTGCCACTGGTATTGTCCTGGTTTAAATTATTTCTTATGGGGCCGCTATACCGGCTATTATGAACCCGCTGCTAGCAGGGTATAGATGGGTGTTTACAGTATATACTACCGGTAAAGAATACCCATCATTCAAAATACGCTGTAAAACCATCTCTCCCAGCCTGGCATCCGCGCTCCTGTGGCGGAGGGTTTTGAATGACAGCCAGCTTTATCCTGTTGATTCATGGGTATTATACTTCACACGGCACAAAAGGGTAGACTTTAGTCTCTGGACGGGTAGTTTACAGCGCTGGAAACTACCCGCATATATGGAAAGGACACTCATTATTACTAATAAGCTGGAAAGATAAGGATACCCGCTATTCAGAAATGTCAGCCGCAGGGAGGTATTTACGACGACTTTTGAATCTTTCTATTCGTTTCAGTAGTCAGTGCGTTTCTGCGACCAGAGTGTGCTTTTTAATGCATATTTTTTCGGGTTTTGCTGGTGGCTTTAGCCGTTAGCGGGTTATCTGGCCAGTAGTGTTTTTTATATTTTCCGCAGAGTTCTTTTTTTACATCATGGTAGGTCGTTTGCCAGAAGCTGTGCAGGTCCTGTGTAATTTGCACAGGCCGTCGAGCGGGTGATAGCAGGTGCATCATTAATTTACACTGTCCATGAAATATCGAGGGTGTGTCGTTTAAGCCAAATACTTCCTGAAGCCTTACGGCCAGTACCGGCTGTGAAATATCAGAATAGTCAATCTGTATTGCTGACCCACTCGGAACACTAATCCGCTCAGGTGCTACGGTGTTGATATATTGCAGCTGATTCCAGCTTAACAGACCAGTAAGAAGTGTATGTAGATCAAGCTTCTGGCATTGTTTAATGCTGTTTTCATGAGTCAGGTGGGGCAAAAGCCATTCGTTCAGGCTGTTTAACAATGTTTCGTCTGAAAAATCAGGCAAGGCTATCTCATTTGAGATGGCGTTCTTATGTTTGATGTGACTGTTTATAAATTGCACACGATGCTGTAAATTAAGTGCCTGGGATGATCCGTCAAGTGCTTTCAGGCCCAATGTCTGAATGGCCGATAACAGGCATTGATGAATCGCTTCTTTATCGCTCGTCTGGATGAGGCTTTCTCGCAGAACGATCTGCCCAATGCTGCGAGTTTGTTTGCACTCGACACGTTGCTGTTTTTCATTCCATGAAAGCGATTCAGATAAGTTAATATTATCGCTAAAGTATGTTTCCAGCTGTTCCTCAGTAATTTCAGCAGAGAGAAAAATGCGCGCCTCTCCCTGTCTGTCATCAAGATGTGGCGTAACCAGCAATGGATGGAAATATGTCTGAACAAAATCAGGAATAAAGCAGCCCTTTCCATTGCTAAGCAAATACTGTGCTTTATCTGGCTGGCGCTGTTGGGCAATTCTATCGGGATAGGCATATGCAAGAAGTACCCCGGTATTTTGCGAGTTGATAGTTTTCCCGGTATGGGAAATACCCGTGCAATATTCCAGTTTTTTCAGGTAATCATTCGCGGACTGTTTAATTCGCCTGCAGGTATGGATATTAATATTTTGCAGACTTTTATTCTGCCGATCCCCAATATGCACGGTGTTCATTTGAATTAAAAAATTCAGTCGATCATTAATATCAGTGCTTTTATCCATTGAAGACTGAAAAATATCATTTTCATCGAGTAGAGCCGCTATCAGACATGCATGGTGGGGCAGCTCATGTGCTATTGAAGATATCATCATATGAGACAGGCGAGGGTGTGAACCCAGTTGTAGCATTTTCTGACCGTGATGAGTGATTTTTTCATCGCTATCAATGGCGTTTAGTTGTCTGAGTAGTTTTCTGGCATGTTTTATTGCACTTTCAGGCGGAGTGTCGATCCATTGCAGCTCACCAGGGTCTTTAACGCCCCAGTTGGCAAGCTCAAGTACCAGAGCGGACAGATCACTGTGTAAAATTTCTGCTGTAGAGTGTTTGATAAGCCGACTGTGCTGGTGTTTTGTCCATAGTCGGTAGCATGTCCCTGGTGCTAATCTGCCTGCACGACCACTGCGTTGCGTTGCTGAATCCTGTGATATGAACTGTGTTTTTAGTTTGTTCATGGCACAGGATGAGGTGTAGTGCATCACTTTTTCCAGCCCTGAGTCTATTACGCAGTTAATGCCTTCAATGGTTAAGCTGGTTTCTGCAATATTGGTTGCTAAAACAAATTTTCGCCTGCCTGAGGGAGGTGCCTGAATAGCCTCGTCCTGCTGCTGTTGGTTCAGGTTAGCAAAAAGAGGTGAAATAAAAATATTTTGTATACCTTCTGCCTTAAGGTACTGATTTATCTTTTTTTCCAGCAGGTCGATTTCTTTTTTTCCAGGCAGAAATACAAGACAGCTACTGTCCTGTTCGAGAATAACCTGTCTTACAGCTTCGAATAAACCGAGAATGAGCTGTTGCTGGTTTGCCCCGGTGTTTTTGCTGTTTGAGCTGTGATGCATGTGAGGTGTTTTTTCAATATACTGGATATCTACAGGAAAGCTGCGACCAGTACTTTCTATAACAGGTGTTCTGATATCAGTATGAGTATTCAGAAGTGAAGAGATGGCTTCGGTGTCTAGTGTTGCTGACATTATAAGTAGCCTGAACTCGGCGTTTAGAATTTCCTGGCTTTGCAGGCATAAGGCAAGAGACAGGTCGGTGTGTATACTTCTTTCATGGAACTCATCGAAGATGATTAGTGCGGTGTTTTTGAGCTCAGGGTCGGTTTGTAATTTTCGAGTTAGAATGCCCTCAGTCACAATCAGTATTCGAGTGCGTTTTGAAAAACAGCTGTGTTGACGTATTTGAAAGCCGATGGTCTCCCCGATGTCTTCACCCAATAAGTAAGCCATACGTGCGGCGGCATTTCTGGCCGCCAGTCGTCGTGGTTCAAGCATAATAATCTGTCTGTTTTTTAGCCAGGCTTCACTTAACAGTGCAATGGGGACTGCTGTTGTTTTACCCGCTCCCGGAGGGGCCTGTAATACAACACGATGACGGGTTGTTAAAGCCGATGTAATGTCCGGTATTACGGCGCTTACGGGTAAGGGTGAAGTAGTCATATCAGGTGTACGGGATGATTTCAGGCGCATTATATGCAAAGGTTCTTTATTATATATGATTATGGCCACCCTTTATTCTTTTTGTGCGATAGAGACCTCATATTTTTATCCATGATAAATTATAATCCCCCTGTTCCGAGACAGGATACGTAATAAAAATTACGAATAGTGGAATACAATTTTATTATTTATAACTATTTTTTATATAACTACAGGAAACGAAGATGAAAAAAATTGTCAGTGCTTGTGTCATTGTTGCTGCTTTAGGTGGTGCAAATAGTGTTATGGCTAAAAGTGATGTTTTAAGTATGGTGGGTACATGGAAATGGGAAGGCTTCACAATTAAGGTGAACAAGTGTGATGCAACAGAGGTATGTGCTGAAGTGATTTCTGGCCCTAAAAATGTGGGTATGCAGATGATTAAGACCAAACTTAGCGCATCTGGTGATAGCTTTGTTGGTAAAGTTGCTCATCCTCAGACAGGCGAGACATATAACTCAAAATTGAGTATGCTGGATATCAATACATGGCATATCGATGGTTGTACTGATAATAATGTTTGTGCGAGTGGTGATTTTACTCGTGTTAAGTAAAGGGCACGTCTATTAATTGTTTGTATCCTCTGGCTTTATATCTAATTTTAGCCTGATTGATAGTAAACTGTTTCGCTTTCACAATGGTATAGAGTATCAATGTAGAAGCGAAACAGGTGTTTTAATCCATTGAAAAATTCTACTGCTTTTCATTTTGTCCTGTGCTGTTTTATCCTGAAATCATCAGTTGAACGCCTCAAAGTGTGCTTCTGAGAGCACCCTGTCTATATATGGGGCGTAGTCAAAAAGTGAGTCGTTGCACGGTTTGTGTGCCTTTGGCACGCGATAAAGCCTGTCATTTTTACACGCAAAAACGGCCCAGTCCTTCGCGAGCGTGTGACGTGCAGGGATGCACTAATATCGCGGTTGCAGGAGCAAGAGAGCGTGGACGTGCAGGGATGCACTAATATCGCGGTTGCAGGATGCAAAGGCGCGTGGACGTGCAGGGATGCACTTACTACCGGAGCACATAGAAAGAATACACATCATAAAAATATGCCATAAAACCATCCCTGCAGGTTCGACATCCGCATTCATACGGCTGACGATTTTGAATGATAAGTATCTGGTTTATTAGCATGTCGTGGATGTGGGGGGCATAAGAGCGTGAATACGTACGCTATGCTCTGAATTGTATCTCTGGGAGCATGCCTGGCTATATAAAAAGCACTATTTCTGTGCATCCTTGCACGTTACTCGCAAAAAGGACTGGGTCATTCACTCACTTTTTTATTACACCCCATATTTATAAACAGGGTGCTCAACTGATCTTTTCAGGTTTATCGAAATCTAATCGTTATTTCTTAGAAATATAAGGGCATAAAAAAATACCCGAATAAAATTAATGTATTCGGGTATTGGCTTTCCTTATAGATTTTATCTGCTATCCGTGCATGAACTTTTTGGCTAAGGGTATTGTGTTTTTTGCCGCCTCTCAGGGTATTTTTCAGGGGCATGTTTCAGGATCGTGCCTGAGGGGGTTAAGCTTCTGCTGTTTTCCCTGAACCGCCAATAAGTTTTAGCAGGATACTGGCGACCAGGAATGCAGCGCCGATCTGCCAGAAGCTCACTAATATAAACTCAAATTTGCTGGAATCACCAAAGTTTATTGTGGGTGGCATATTTAAAAAATAGCCTGCAGCCTGTGCGGATAAAAAGAAAACAGCGGCGATTAGCACTATTCGACTGATCCATGTGGTGGCCTTCTGGCCGTCTTTTTTAAGTGCGATATTTGCAATAATAAAGATGAGCCCTAAAATGGCAACTGTTGCAGCAAACCACATAAATGGTTTCATAAGCGGCATCATCATTACCATCATATCTATCATGGTGTCTCGCATTCTATTTCCCCGGTAATTAGAATTATACAGTAAGGGTATATTAACGCAGAATGAGATGACAGATAAAATAAGAGCGGTGATTAATTGACGTTGTTCACAATATTCATGATCCGGTATGCGCCAGATACAGGTTGTAGTGGAGTGGGTCGAATGCGGGGTTGCTGCGCATAAAAGGCGCAGCGCATGTTATTTCCATTTTAACCATGCGTTTAAAGATTTCTCCCACCAGCGCCTGGTTTCGGGTAGCAGATAGGATGCCAGCTGTTGTGGAATGCCCTCGCCAACGATACTGCTATTTTGAAGGTCTTCGATCAGGCCAGAGGTCGCCGCTTCATGCACATAGGCATCACCTTCGAGATGCCAGCTCTCGATAATATCAAAAATTTTTCTGGCTTCCTCCTGACGACTGTTTAGATGCAGTTGAGAGATGTGTCTGGCGAGTTCGGTGAGTGCAACATATATGGGCAGGCTATTTTTGTGCCCAGCGCGTTTGCTGAGAAGCATATTCCATACAGGGCTAAAATCGGGGGACACGACAAGTATGGGATTAAGCATTTCTTCTTTTGTGATCATATAAATAACTCATAAAGCTTTGTAGTGGAACAATTAAACGCGCTCCATAACACGCCAGTTGCTGTGATGGTCTGAATGTGGTGTATTTCCTGGCTATCGCCATTGCAAAACAGGGACATCACTATCCTCGCCTGGGAGGAATACTTACTAAACTATACATAAAACAAGAGTTAATGTAAGTAACTAATGCACAAACACTGGCTTTTCTGAGAGTTATTTGTCGAAATAATTATCCGTTTTTGATTTCAATCTAATAAGTGCGCTGTTCAGCTGAGTGATTTTGTTTAAACGTGAGTCGTATCACGGATTATTGACATAACCCGACCACAAAACTCGGCCATGAAATCAAAGGCCCGTTTTTCGCTATAGCCGAGTTTAATGAAGCAGGGTGTGCGCAGTGGTGGTGAATTATTCTGAAAGTGTGCTGAATATGGGTTCAGGCGGAAATATCATCATTCATTCTGGCAATACGAGCCTGTTCTTCTTCCCAGGCCGCTTTAATCTCGTCAAGTACAGTATCTACATCAGCGGGCTGTTCGATGGTCTCAAATTCACCTGTAAGCTCAGTATCCGGATGCAAGCCACCGTTTTCATACAGGTTCCAGATTTCCTGGGCATACTGGCTGTTCTGTAGCTCAGGTGCATACTGGGCATAGTAATGTGTGATTTTATTCACATCCCGTTCAAGCATTTTCTGTGCGTGGTTATTGCCTGCGGCATCAACAGCCTGTGGTAAATCAATGATAACCGGGCCAGATTCGTCTACAAGGACATTAAATTCGGATAAATCGCCATGTACGATGCCCACGCAAAGCATACGTACAATATAGCCCATCAGGGTTGCATGGTCTTCAAGGGCGATTTCACGGGGCATGGACACATCACTCAGACGGGGTGCCACATCACCCTGCTCATCTGTTATCAGGTCCATAAGCAGAACACCGTCTACACAGCCATACGGCTGCGGTACACGCACTCCTGCGCTGGACAGACGGTATAAGGCATCAACTTCTGCGGTGTGCCAGGATTGTTCCTGTTCGTTGCGGCCGTATTTTGAGCCTTTTTCCATGGCTCTGGCACGGCGGCTATTGCGTACTTTACGGCCCTCCTGATATTGTGAGGCCTTTTTGAAGCTGCGTTTATTGATTTCCTTGTATACCTTTGCGCAACGAGTCTCTGAACCGCAGCGCACAATGTATACAGTGGCTTCCTTGCCGCTCATTAACTGGCGAATAACTTCATCAATAAGGCCATCCTCAAGAAGTGGCTGTAATCGTTTTGGTGTTTTCATAGCGCACTTATACCCTGGTTGAGCGCTGTATGGAATACATCCGGTTCACAAAAGGTGAATATGGGGCAGGTATTTACATATTTGCTATGGAATGACGTAAAATGGGGGTAATTATTCATATAACCCTGATTTATACAGGGTTAAAAAATACTCAGGAGCACTTACGTGATGAAGTCTGCGCAACATTTAATTCGACGAATTCTGCTTCTGAGTGTGTTAGTGGTTTCTTTAAATAGCCAGACAGAGATTTCATTCTCTGCTGAATTGAAAAAGCAGATGCCCCAGTCAAATTGTGCTGATATAAAGTTACAGGTGTTAGGCTCTGGTGGCCCTGAAATTAATGATGGACTGGCATCCGCTTCATTTCTGCTCTGGGTTAAGGGCAAAGCACGTATCATGGTTGATGCAGGTGGGGGAAGCAGTCTCAATTTCGAGAAAGCATCAGCTCGCTTCAATGATCTGGACGCTATATTGTTGACACACCTGCATGTTGATCACTCCGCAGCGTTGCCCGTATATGTAAAGGCCGGGTATTTTACCGCTCGCAGTACGGCGTTGGCAGTTTATGGCCCAGGTGCAGGCGGTGAGTTTCCATCCACTGAGCGTTTTATCAAAGGATTTTTTAGCGACCAGGCTCCCGGGGTTTACCCCTATTTATCAGATAACATTCGCCTGCAACCTTCGACAGATTTTCTGCTGAAGCCCCTGAGCGTAAAACCGTCAGGCAATATCTGGCAAAAAAAGATAACAGATAAAATCAGGATTTCAGCAATAGACGTGGTTCACGGCCCGGTACCCGCACTGGCATGGCGAATAGATTACGGGGCGTGTTCGGTCAGTTTCAGTGGTGATATGAATGGCAGCAGTGGGCATCTGCAAAAACTGGCAAAAAACACAGACCTGCTGGTGGCAAATAATGCAATACCACAGGGTGCGGGGCGTATGGCTAAAAACCTGCATATGACACCACAAAAAATTGCTGAAATAGCCAGTGAGGCACAGGTTAAAAAACTGGCATTGA
>UOFG01000283.1_pt1 | contig 12807 bp, 9 predicted proteins | sample 1988411 | NCBI WGS metagenome assembly UOFG01 (sample SAMEA4712194, study PRJEB27164) | hydrothermal vent metagenome | biome: marine basaltic hydrothermal vent biome; feature: marine hydrothermal vent; material: mineral | place: Pacific Ocean | collected 2011-06-14/2011-07-23 | depth 1689 m
AGAAGATGTCTTCGTGACGATGAAGGCTGAGAAAGGAACGAGTAAGCTCGATCAGCTGAGTGACTTTGTTGATGGTGTAACTGAGTTTCCATCAACGCTAATTGGTAATGAAGGTGTGTCGGGTCTGGCGGATGTTTTAAATGACAAGACAGTAAAGACGAATACGGGGGGAGGACCAGACGCTTCCGATCGGGCTAAACAGCATGCCAGCAACATGGGCATAGTGGGAGACAGCATTACCGGTGTTACAGGGCTTATTGGACTTGTAAAAGGCTTTAAGGATCTGGGTGATCCGGAGGCCAGAGCCGCTGACTTATTTGAGACCGCGATGAAGATCGAGCAGGGCGCTATGAAAACGGGAGAGTCGGTGTCCAAGCTAGTGCATACGGCAAAAAATAGCAGTACCCCGACTACTGCGAGTAAACTTGGTTCGACCTTTGAGGGTTATGGTGCAGCATTCGGGGCTATCCATGAGGGCTTTGTGGGTATGAGGAAGCTGGTGAAATTAGTCAATGAGCGTCAGGATTATAGCAGCAGTGAAAAAGCAGCAAAGTCAGCGGAGGTGGGCGCTCATGTGCTGGAATCTGCGAAAAACATCGTTTTATCGGTGAAATCATTTATTGAGTTAGTTAATGGTGCGGCTTCGGGTGGGCTTATGAGTGCTGTACCTGGGCTGGGCATTGCGGTATCTGCAGCTAAACTGATTATGGATGGTTATTATCTGGCAAAGTCTAATACAAACCGAAAACTGATGAATGAACGACGAAAAGCCATTCAGGGTAATACCGATATGGGCGACGCATCTGAATTTTACAGAAAGACCGATGCTGAAATCGCCAACAGGAAGGAGGTGATAAAAGATGATCAGAAAAGAGTGGATGACCCGAAAACAGGTAGCAAAGATAAAACTCGTCTGAAAAAACGCATAAAAAAACTGAACGATGAAATTATAGCGCTACAGTCTGAGGAATCGGATGATGGTCTGAGCCGTGATAATGTATCAGAGTATACAATGGCCACAGAGTTGCGTGATGCTAATACCAAACGGGTTAAGCGCCAGAGTGTGCATATAGGGGCTGAGTTCACAAAAATAGCCGGTGAAATTGCCATCCTTACTGGTGTGGGTGCCCTGGGAGGTGTTATTACCAAAGGCGCTGCAACAGCGATGGATTCATCCCTGCCCGCAGTTCGCGCGGCCAAACAGGCTGGGCGCGACAGGGCCGCGCGAAAAATAGTGAAAGAAAAAATGAAAAAGTCAAAGTTCGATCATACCAGGTCCACAGCTGCAAAGGCTGATTTCAGGCTTAAGCAGGTTCAAAATATGATTAGAATGATTGTTGATCTGGATTACAGAAAACTGGATGCGAAAAGCTCAGAAGTAAAAGTAGTAAAAGATTACCTCCAGGTTTCAGGTGTTGATACGAAAAAATTATTTAAAAAGAACGGTGATCCACAGACACAGATAAAAATGCTGCTGGATGCTATTCAGACAAGAGAGTTTTAGAGTTTTATATGATAGATAATGACGATAAAATATTGCTGGGATTAGCTGCGCTGGTAAAAAAACTTGGCTATGAAGTTGAATTTCTTCAGCAATCTGAAGAATTGCCATTGAGTATGTTATCTATTCAGCTGGAAAAAGACTGGAAAGATATTCCGCAGTTTCTGGTTTTGAGTATTTACCCAATGGGAGATGAGCTGGATGGCTCTGATTTTATCCAGTTTTATTTTCAGTATCCATATGAAATGGATAAGGCGAAAAAAAACCAGATTTTGCTGGAACAACAAATAGCTAATCAGCAACTGGCGCTGGGGCATTTTAATCTGGATGCAGATGACCAGTATGTGTATTTTAAATATGTGTATGCAGCAGCAAAAAACACTGAGCTGACATTGGCTTTGCTGTGTGATGTGCTGGATATGTGTGTGTATGCACAGGACGCTTATCTGGAAAAATTTGAAGGTTTTTCAAAATAAGTTTTCCAGAATTAAGAGTGTCTCTATTAACTGATAATGTCTCCTGTATGACCTGAATCATGCAGCTGTAAGGTATGAGAAACAGTTTAAGAATTATTCCATGCTAAAGGTTTATAATGCCGTAAAAAATAAAGGCATAAAAATATATTATGGATTTAAATTTAATTTCTGCTCATTTTTCAGATGTTAGCTGGATATTATTCGCGCTTGTTTTTGGTCTGAGCGCTGCATATATATCATTACCACCGATGGTGGGCTATCTGGCTGCGGGCTTTGCTTTAAGCGCTCTGGGCATGCAAAGTGGCGATGCTCTACAGGCTGTTGCCGATATTGGCGTTACTATTTTACTTTTTAGTATCGGTTTAAAGCTTAATTTAAAAGATTTGTTCCGGGCCGAGATATGGGCTGTATCCGTCATTCATATGTTGATTACCGTTATGGTATTTGGGCTGGTTATTTTTGTACTGAGCTTTAGTGGGCTACAGGCATTTATTGGTTTAACGCTTATGGAGTCTGCTTTAATTGCATTTGCGTTAAGTTTTTCCAGTACTGTTTTTGCAGTGAAGGTTCTGGATGAAAAGTCCGAAATGGCATCGCTTCATGGGAAAGTGGCTATTGGTATTTTAATTATGCAGGATTTGTTTGCGGTTATATTTTTAACCGTGACATCGGGCAAGGCTCCTTATGCATGGGCAATATTGCTGCTGTTGTTAATTCCATTAAAACCGCTGTTGATTAAAGTGATAGCCAGTGCAGGGCGGGGTGAACTGCTTATTTTGATGGGCATGTCCTTAGCGCTTGGGGGGGCGCAACTGTTTGAACTTGCCGGTATTAAGGCCGATCTTGGTGCGTTGCTGCTGGGCGTGTTGCTGGCGGGAAATACACACTCAGAAAAGCTGGCCAAATCATTATTGTCGTTTAAAGAAATATTTCTGGTCGCGTTTTTCCTTAGCATTGGTTTTAATGGCGTGCCGTCAATAACGGGTGTTGTTATAGCAATTGCACTCGCTGTTTTAATGCTGGGCAAGTCGTCTTTGTTTTTTGCTCTGCTTACAAAGTTTAAATTACGCAGTCGTACCAGTTTTTTAACCAGTCTGTCCCTTTCAAACTACAGTGAATTTGGTCTGATTGTTGGGGCGACAGGTGTGTCAATCGGCTGGATGAGTAGTGAGTGGCTGGTCATAATAGCTCTCGCATTATCAATAACCTTTACCATGTCGTCACTGGCAAACAATAAAGCGTATGAGCTGTATGCGAAACTGGAAAATCAACTGTTTAGATATGAGCGTATAGAGCGACTGCCAGATGATAAACCCATTGATATTGGCTCTGCGCAGGTGCTGGTGTTTGGAATGGGGCGGGTTGGCAGCGGAACCTATGATGCTTTGTTAGAGCAATATGGCGAAAAGCTACTGGGCATTGATTATGATCCGAAAGTAATAGATAAACACCTGGAAGAGGGCAGAAATGTGATTATTGGAGATGCCACTGATTATGACTTCTGGGAACGTTTGAAACCCGATTCGATAAAATTAATTTTACTGGATATGCCAAATATAAAAGAGGTGCTGACGGCCTCCAGCATAATTAAGCAAACCGGGTACCAGGGGTTAATCTCGGCGACTGTCAAACATGATGATTTTGTTCAGCCGCTAAAAGACGCAGGTGTAGATTCTGTGTTTAATATTTATGCTGAAGCAGGCTCAGGGTTTGCAAAGCGTGTTTGTGAAGATGTGTGTATTATATTAGATTGACGTATAAAAACCCCGCCAGATGTTAATAAAATAACTGAATTTATAAAGGAAAAACGATGAAAGCTTCCGATTTATTTGTGAAATGTCTTGAAACTGAAGGCATAGAATATATTTTTGGTGTACCCGGTGAAGAAAATGCAGATTTCATGATATCACTGGAAAAATCTGAAAAAATAAAATTTATCCTTACTCGTCATGAACAGGGTGCATCGTTTATGGCTGAAATATATGGGCGTTTAACAGGGAACGCGGCGGGGTGTCTTGGTACGCTTGGGCCGGGCGCGACTAATCTGATTACGGGTGTGGCCGATTCCAATATGGATAGAGCGCCGATGCTGGTGTTAACCGGACAGGGTTCAACCAAACGCCTGCATAAAGAATCTCATCAAATTATGAACGTTGTGCATATGTTTGAACCCGTGACCAAGTGGGCTACAACGGTTCTACATGAAAATAATATTCCGGAAATTATACGTAAAGCCGTACGCATTGCACGCACTGAGAAACCCGGTGCAGTGCATATTGAGTTGCCGGAAGATCTGGCAAAAAATGATACCAGTGCACAGCCACTGATACCGCAACGATTTCGTCGCCCAGTCCCTGATGATAAAATTGTTGATGAGGCGTTTGAAATTATAAAAAATGCAAAATATCCGATTATTCTTGCAGGTAATGGCTGTATTCGGAAACGAGCAAGTAAACAATTGCGGGATTTTTGCGATAAAACCGGCATCGGAGTGGTCAGCACCTTTATGGCAAAAGGCTGTGTCGATATGGACGCAGATTACTGCTTGTACACTATCGGTTTGTCCTCCAGAGATATCATTAGCTGTGCAATGGACAGGGCCGATGTTATACTGACAATTGGTTATGATATGGTGGAATATCATCCCGAGTTGTGGAATGTGAAAGGTGATAAAAACATTATTCACATCGATTTTCTGCCCACGGAAATTGATGAAAACTATCACCCGAAAACAGAAGTCATTGGTGATCTGGCTCATGCCATGTGGATGCTGAATGAACGGGTTGATGCTGTGGGCGGGCTTAAATTTGATACCTCACATCAGGCGGCTACGCGCCGTGATATGACCGCTGAGTTAGAAATGCATAAAGATGATGACACCACGGGTGTTATCAAACCACAAAAAGTACTGTGGGATGTAAGGCAGGCCATGGGAGCACATGATATTCTGCTTTCTGATGTGGGTGCGCATAAAATGTGGATTGCACGCCATTATCAGTGCCATGAACCCAATACCTGTTTAATACCGAATGGTTTCTGCTCTATGGGGTTCGCCTTACCGGGTGCTATAGCCGCAAGCCTGATTAACCCGGATAAAAAAGTGCTGTCTATTTCCGGTGATGCGGGTTTTCTGATGAATGTACAGGAAATGGAAACCGCAAAACGCCTTAATCTGGATATGGTTTCAATGATCTGGGAAGATAATGCCTATGGTCTTATCGCCTGGAAGCAGGAGGCACACTTTGGTCACCATACCGAACTGTCATTTGATAACCCTGACTGGCTGCAACTGGCCAGTGCCTTTGGCTGGAGTGGGCATTATGTGAAAAACAGCAAGGATCTCAAAGCTATACTGGATAGAGCGCTGAATGAAGCAGGCCCGAGTCTGGTTGTGGTGCCGGTTGATTATGCTGAAAATATGAAATTAACCAGGCGACTGGGTGAAATTGCCTGCACGATATAACGACTACCGGTGCATATGGCAGTAAAAAACAGTAAGAAAAATATTTTTATTCTTTAGGGGGATTATTATGCCTGATAACTTTAAACTCTTAATTCCAGATGCAAAAGCTGATGGAACGATCGACGTTACCGCACCATTTGATGGTGCATTAATTGCTACCATTGAAACCGGGGGGAGTGATGCTGTGGAGCAGGCACTGGTAACCGCCCATGCACTGTATCGAGATAAAAAAAACGGGTTAACGCCAGAGAAGCGTATTCGTATTCTGGAAAAAACCGCAGATATTATGCAGTCACGCTTTGATGAGCTGGCGATAGAAGCGGCGCGTGAAGGGGGCAAGCCCCTGTCTGATTCTAAAGTGGAGGTTGCACGTGCCATTGACGGCATCAAAAACTGTGTTGAGGTTTTACGCATGGAGCATGGCGAAGAAATTCCCATGGGGAAAAATACTGCCTCGATGAATCGCCTTGCTTTTACCACCCGTGAACCGATTGGTGTTGTGGTTGCCGTGAGTGCATTTAATCACCCGCTGAACCTGGCGGTACATCAAATTGGCCCGGCGATTGCGTCAGGTTGTCCGGTTATCATTAAACCTGCAAATGACACACCGCTTTCCTGTTTCAGGCTGATCAGCTTCCTGTACGAAGCCGGTTTGCCCGAAGGCTGGTGTCAGGGCATTGTAACGTCCACACTGCAAGCCGCAACACAACTGGTCACAGATAAGCGAGTCGCTTTTTTCAGTTTTATTGGCAGTGCCGGTGTTGGCTGGCACCTGCGCTCAAAACTGGCCGCCGGTACACGGTGTGCGCTTGAGCACGGGGGCGCTGCTCCGGTTATTGTTGCGGGTGATGCGGAGATGGATGATGCGGTGGCGGTGCTAGCAAAAGGTGGTTTTTATCATGCAGGCCAGGTTTGTGTTTCTGTGCAGCGTGTGTTCGCACATAAATCCATTGCGCGTAATCTGGCAGAGCGCATAGCTGAGGCGGGCGCTAAAATGAAAGTAGGTGATCCGACACAGGCGGATACCGAGATTGGTCCGCTCATTCGGCATAGTGAAACGAATCGGGTTGATGAATGGGTCAAAGATGCGCTGGAGAAAGGTGCTGAACTGATTGTCGGTGGCAATAAATTGTCCGACAGTACCTATGAAGCAACTGTATTATTTAATGCCCCGGCTGATGCGACGATCTCCAGCAGGGAAATCTTCGGTCCGGTAATCTGTGTTTATGAATATGATGATATTGATGAAGCCATCGAACGGGCTAACAGTCTGGATGTGTCATTTCAGGCGGCTGTTTTTTCAAAAAACATCGATACCTGTATGCACGTATTTAAGCAAATTGATGCCGCCGCAGTTATGGTTAATGACCATACCGCTTTTCGTGTTGACTGGATGCCCTTTGCAGGATTAAAGCAGTCGGGACATGGGGTGGGGGGTATACCCTATACGTTCAGGGAAATGCAGATTGAAAAAATGATGGTGATTCGCTCGCCTTCGCTTTAATCTGAATTAATCAGTTGAGCGCATAGAATTAGCATAAACCATGCTATTACCAGAACATATGGAATGGATGACTTGCAACATCTGATAATATTTAATATTCTCAATCGCTTGTCGTATTATTGTGCGGTCAACGGATTAATTCAGGTTTAAGTAATTGATAGAGGTAGCCTGGAGACAGAGTGCCTGTTTTTTTTATCCTGGAAACAAGGCCTTCCAGAAAACCCATAACCAGTCATTAAAATCCAGTCGAGGTCGGCTAAATATATTCTCGTTCTGCTTATCCAGTTTTAATAGAATGCGTGAGCCGCCGGCAATAATCAGGCGTATTTCAAAACCAAACCGACCTTTGAGGGACTTTCCCAGAGGTGCGCCGCCCTGTAGTAATTTATGCGCTCGCGCATATTGTTTGCGCATCAGTATTAACATGGGGCCATCGGTGCACTGGCTATTAAAATAGCTGTCATTAACAAAGGCGGCGCGTATTTCATCCTGTGGAATGTAAATGCGATCCAGTTCTTGATAATCCTGTGCCAGATCCTGGTAAAAGTTAATCAGTTGCAGAGCGCTGCAAACGGCATCGGATTGCCCCAGGCTTGTACGGTCTGTCTGGCCATAAAGATACAGCATGAGCCGTCCAACAGGGTTTGCAGAACGCCGACAGTATTGCATCAGCTCAGCAAAATCAGCATAGCGTTTTTTACTCACATCCTGTTTAAAGGCATCAATCAGGTCCTGGAAGAGTGACTCTGGCAAGTCAAATCGCTGTATACAGTCCGCCAGTGCGATAAAAACCGGATCATCACTGGTCTCGCCCGCAAACAGTGAATTAATCTGCTGAGCCAGCTGATTCAGTTCATCAATACGCTTTTCATCGCACATGTCCCCTTCATCGGCGATATCATCTGCGCGGCGTGCAAAGGCGTAGATGGCGGCCACGGGCAGGCGCATACGGCGGGGTAAAATCCAGGAGGCCACGGGGAAATTTTCATAGTGGTTTTTTGAAATGCTCAGGCAGTGTCCGTAAGCTTGTTTAACGTTCATAAACTCATCACATAATCTAGTGATGCAATAGTATAATGGCTGGATGAACTACGCAAAGCCCGATTGGCGAGATGGCCAGCCTTATAGCCCTGATTTTGATGATGTCTATTTCTCGGTGGATAATGGCCTGGAAGAAACAGAGCATGTTTTTATCCAGCATAATCAGCTGCTACAACGATTTTCATCTTTATCGGCTCAAAATAATGTTTTCGTAATTGCTGAAACGGGGTTTGGCTCAGGGCTTAATTTTCTGCTAAGTGTAAAACACTGGCTCGAAATAGCCGATACCTCTGCATGCCTGTATTATTATTCAGTCGAAAATACCCCTTTTACCCCGGATGATATGGCACAGGCCCATACTTTCTGGCCTGAGTTGAAAACGATTGCTGATGAGCTTCAGGGGCAGTACCAGGCTGCAAGTGCCGGTTTTCATCTGTTTGATTTATTTGAGGGGCGCGTAAAGCTGGTACTGATGTTAGGTGAGGTTGAAGCCATGCTACAGCAGATGCAATTGCCAGTGTCTGGCAAGGTGGATACATGGTTTCTGGATGGTTTTGCGCCGAGCCTGAACCCGGACATGTGGAGCGATGGGGTGTTTTCGCAGATCGCTCGGCTGAGCCGTGTGGGCAGCACATTCAGTACCTATACGGCAGCCGGTATTGTTAAGCGGGGCCTGCTGGCTGCGGGTTTTACGGTTCGTAAAGTCTCAGGCTGCGCCAGAAAGCGACATAATCTGTGCGGTGAACTGGAGCGTGAGTGGCCGCAACCTTATCCGAATCAGCCCTGGTACACATACCCTGAACTAAAACCAGACATTCCGACTGAGCGCTCTGTGTGTATTGTGGGCGCGGGTATTGCGGGCTTAACCACAGCCTGGTCACTGGTTAAACGCGGTTTTCAGGTTGAGGTGATTGATGCGGGAGAGCAGCTCGGCGCTCAGGCATCGGGTAATCCACGGGCGATGTTAATGCCCCGCTTAAGTTTGCAGAATTCTGCTGATGCCGAGTTTTATCTGGCGGCTTATTTTTATGCTCTGCGCTGTTTGCAGCAGCTGGATGAACAACAAATTAGCTGGCAACAGACCGGGGGGATGCAGTTAGCGACTAGCCAGCGCATTAAAAAACAACTGGCTGAATATCCGCAGGATAAAGCGCTGGCTCAGGTACTGGATGCCAGCGCTGCCAGCCAGCTGAGCGGGTTAAAAATAGAGGGTGCAGCACACTATTTCCCGCTGGGAGCCTGTGTTTACCCGCTGAAAATATTACAGCGCCTGATAGACGATATGGGCGATCGCTTAAGCATTCGCTATAACTGTACGGTCAGGTCATTTGATTACAGGGACCAGCAATGGTGGTTGAAAGATGAGTATAATGAGTCTGTTGCTGTATCAGGCTGCCTGGTGCTTGCCAGTGCCTGGCAAACGCGGCGTTTTGAACAGTTTAACCATCTGTATTTGCAACCAGCCAGAGGCCAGCTTAGCCTGCTCAGGGCGAACCGCATAAGTCAGCAACTTAAGGTGCCGGTCTCTTATGGTGGCTATCTGTTACCCGCTGATAATGCCAAACATGTAGCTGGAGCCAGCTTTGAACTGGATGATTGCTCCGTTGATTTGCGTGAGCGGGAAGATCAGGCTAATTTTACGGATCTTAATCACGGTTTCGAAGGTTTGTTTAAGGCGCAGGATATCTGTGGGGGCAGGGTATCGGTGAGAGCGGTTACCCCTGACAGAACGCCTGTTGTGGGACCTGCGCCGGTAAAACAGTCTTATATTGATGATTATGCTGATTTACATAAGGGAAAAGCGGCCAGAACATATCCTCTGGCGCGCTATCTGCCGAATTTGTATGTGAATACCGGGCATGGGGCGAGGGGATTTAGCAGTGCTTTTCTCTCTGCACAGCTATTGGCGGCAACAATCTGTGATGAGCCCTTGCCTGTATCGAACCGAGTGCGCTATGCTTTACATCCAGCACGGTTTTTGATCCGTTCATTTAAAAAGAAAAAAATATGACAAGAAAAACACCTGTATTACTGTTCTGTACTGTACTTTGCTTAATGTCGCTTGCGGGCACTGCACAGGCAAAATGCGAAGATGAGCCACGCGCAGGGGTTAACTGGACGGGGTGTGATAAAAGCGGGCTTGATCTGAAAGGGGTGGATTTAAGCGGTGCTGTTCTCAGGCGGGTTAATTTTAGCCGCACGAATTTATCAAATGCTCGATTGCAGCGGGTGGATTTAAATTTCTCTCAGCTTGAAAATACTGATTTTACAGGGGCCAGGCTGGAAAAAGCACGATTTAATAATGCAAGAATAATTAATAGTGATTTTTCAACGGCATTTATGGATGAGGCTCGATTTAGCCGAACTGAAATTCAACAAAGCGTTTTCACCTCTGCCCGTATTAACAAAGTTTATTTCTATGAAGTACAAATTAAACAAAGCGACTTTAATAAAGCACAGTTGAGGAATGCGGATTTTAGTCGTGCTAAACTGTCAGGAAATAATTTTCAGAAGGTGATTGCTGAGTCGGCGGTGTTTAATAATGCCGATCTTGAAAATGCAGATTTCACCGGGGCGAATTTAAAAGCAGCAAAGTTTGAAGAAGCTAATCTGATAAATGCACGTTTTAATCAGGCGGATTTAAGTGGCGCTTCTATACGTGATGCGATTATTGATGGTGCTATTTTTGAAGGTGCGAAGCTGAGCAGTACGATCTGGGTTAAGTATCAACGGTGCCGTAATGGAGCTGTTGGGGTTTGTAAGTAGCAATTAATCAATCTGTTGGATAAATTTTTTTAAATGCTGCTATGCGTTTTAAATTTTCACCCATATCACTGTGGCCAACGCGAGATGCAGAACGTATATGAATGCGTTTGTTTTGCGGGTCAATTCGGACTTCAAAATCGTCTATAAATTTAAATAAACTGGATGTGTAGATGGCACTTATATAAGTGCTGTTCCTGTTTATGTTATCAGCATTAATAAGTTGGCCGCCGGTTTCTTTTATGGTTGCGCGTATGGATTGAACGATCGCGTCTGCACTTTTTTCATCATACTGGAGCGCGTCTGTGAAATGTGATGGGTCATTCGGGTATTCAGTGCAAATGCAGTTTGATTTGTCAGGGCAGGGGCTAAGCCTGGCGCTGTGCAGGCCAGGCGGGTTCCCCTTCTGCGATTTATAGCCGAGATAGAAAAAATAAGCAGAAATGCCAATAAGAAAAAAAAGCAGTGTTATGAGTAAAAATTTCAAGGCGTTTAGTTTGATTTTTTTACAAATTTCGTGAGTATTACAATGCGCTGGCCTTCTACCCGGCCTTCTATATGCTCTGCATTGTCGCTAACCAGGGAAATGCTCCTAACGGCTGTCCCCCGTTTGGCAGTGAAATTTGCGCCTTTTACATTCAGGTCTTTTATCAGGGTGATGGTATCCCCAGCTTCAAGTACAGCACCATTGCTGTCTTTATGGATAACGGTGTCTTCAGATGCTGGCCGATCTTCTTCTGCCTGAGCCCAGTTTAAAATTTCTTCTTCCAGATAGAGCATATCCAGCAGATCCTGTGTCCAGCCCTGGGCGCTTAAGCGGTTTAGCATGCGCCATGCAATAACCTGTACAGCAGGAACCTGGCTCCACATGCTGTCATTAAGGCAGCGCCAGTGGTTAGCGTTTACTTTTTTCGGGTGGTTAATCTGCTCATGGCAGACTGGGCAAATAAGTAAAGACTGGCCTGCTTCATCGATGGAGCTGGGGGCTGATTTTGTGGGCACCTGCCAGGGGGCCAGGTTTTCTGTTGCACCGCAGAGTTCACATCTGGATTCGCTGCGCTGCAATAGTGTTTGTTCGATACTCATAATTTATCTGTTCTATTACTGAAGCGTAAATTTTACCTTATTTTGTTTGAGGAGGGATGTTTTTTTTTGAGTTTCAGGTGTTTACTATTGATACATATGAGTACCCTTTTCGGGCGATTTATTAGTATACTCTGATTTAAAACTTCCAGCTCATGCCTGCCAGTAGCTCGCGGCCACGGTTGGGTATGCCTTCGCTTAATGTTGAGCTGGCGGTTGGCGTAAGGTAGTTTTCGTCGAGTAAATTCTTTGCCTGTATAAATACTTCAAGGTTGGCGGTGAAATCGTATTGTAGTTTGGCAAACAGTAGCCAGTAATCATCCAGGTTGATGCGGTTGTTGATGCTGGCGCTGGTTGAAGATTCACGTTCGCCGGTATAGGCGGCAATAAGGCTGGCGTTCAATTTGTTGTACTGATAGTTTGCAGTCACTGACCCTAGCTGGTCTGCTTCGCGAAATGACAGATCGGGTTTAACGGTGATATAGGTAAAACTGGCACGTAATAGCCAGTGTTTATTGAGTTCATGGGACAGCTCTAACTCCGTTCCCTGAATAGGGTCCTGATCAATATTCTGAAACTGAGCAGTGCCATTGCCCATGTCTGTCTGTACGATGGAATCATCGAAGTGGTTTTCAAAATAACCCAGCGATATCCCCGTTTGAGACCATTGTCCGACCCAGATAATATCCCAGGTTTGTACGGTTTCTGGCTTTAAATCAGGGTTGCCCAGTAATACGGGATTGTTGAGCAGATTGAGTTCACTCTCTGATGGTGCACGAAAAGCCTCGCCATATAAGAGCTTCAGGCTGTGATGAGCATTGAGCGCCTGAACCAGGCCAAGCCTGGGGCTGACCTGTGAGCCGATATCTGAAAAATCATCGTAACGCAGCCCCAGTGTTAGAAAGGTAGATTCAAAAAGCGCTTTCTGGTACTGGCCATAGAGACCGATAATATTTCGCTCCGACTGCGCCTGTAC
>UOFG01000102.1_pt1 | contig 12785 bp, 8 predicted proteins | sample 1988411 | NCBI WGS metagenome assembly UOFG01 (sample SAMEA4712194, study PRJEB27164) | hydrothermal vent metagenome | biome: marine basaltic hydrothermal vent biome; feature: marine hydrothermal vent; material: mineral | place: Pacific Ocean | collected 2011-06-14/2011-07-23 | depth 1689 m
CCCCAGCCAAACCCTGTCTCATCAGAATACGCGATAAGCTCTCTGTTATTAGCACTACCACTGTTTGAAATACGATAATCTGCGGTGGAATTATTAGTGAATGATTCCGCAATCGCTTGGGGAATATTCACTGGTGGATTTACCACGGGCGGCTCCGGTACTGGTGTGATAACGGGTGGCACTGAAGCGACTTCATTACCGCTCCAGGCAAAAGAGCGAATACGCAACTCATCGGTAATAGCAGAAAAACCCTGCTGAATATAAAAACCGCCGCCCGTAACTTCGCTAAAATCAGGATTAGAGCCAGCTTCTGTTAGCATTATTGACTCTCCACCGCTATCAAGCTCATTCATATCTGCCGCAATATTTGCAGCCACTTTCTGCCAGCTAAAGCCGGAAACATCATAGCTTTGAACCGTATTACGCGCCACACTCACGGCGTTATCCGACAGGTACCAGTCATCATTGCGATCCCGCAGCAAAAGACGTAACTGCTGCCCGGGAGCGACAACCGTTGTTTCAATCGTAATGGCCGCATTAGCGCCACTTAGATCAATGAGATCAGTCGGTGTAAGATCAGCGTTCGCTGCACCTGATGAAAACAATGTATACAGATACGTATCCGGGCGGTTTGCATTGGTTGAGTTACGGGTGGTATCTTTAATACGAATATCATCATTATCCCGCATTACAATCAACGCGCCTGTGCCTGCCGTTTCTGCATTATAAGCACCCCAGCCAAATCCTGTGCTGTCCGAATAAGCAATACGTTCTCTGTTATTAGCACTACCACTATCTGAGATACGATAATCTGCGGTGGAATTATTAGTAAATGATTCGGTAAGCGTTTTTTCAACCGTTACGGGCGGCTCCACTGGTGGTACTGGTGGTTTCGGAACTGGTGGTACCGGTGGTTTCGGAACTGGCGGTGTTGTTGGCGTACCCACAGTAATGTTCACGGCAGCAGAAGTTTTTGTTTTTACAGCGCCCGCCACTTCATCGGTTATAACCGCACTCAGGCTGTAGTTGCCTGAAGCCACATTACGCCATGTAATCTGATAAGGCGCTGTTGTATCAACGCCAATCGACTGCGATCCCTGAAAAAATTCAATCTGGATAACACTCTTATCACTGTCGCCATAATCGGCTTTAACGGTAATATCTCCTGTATTTATTTTTGCATTATTCAGCGGCTCAGCAATCACAACATCTGGAATATCGCCATAGTAATTACCAATAAAAACATCCGGCAAATTTGTACCTACAGCATCAACATTCGAATTTTGCCAGTTCGCATCCTGACCAACATAACGAATATTATCGGGCAGGCCAGCAGCCTGGCTAACAATTGATGCACGAGCATGTATTTCCATAATAAATCCGCTGGCCACTGCATCTTTGAGCAATTGCGTATCTCGGTTTACCCAGATCGCCAGTTTAAGCATATTATAATTACCAAACAGCTCTATCGCTTTTGCTCTGAGCAATTCAGCCTGCGCAAGCGTATACACCTGTAGATGAACCCGATCAAACATGTCTGTTTGATCCAGCGCCTGTAACAGCCTGTCAATCATTACGACCCGATTAAAAAGAAGGTGTGTATCTGCCACAATCACCGTACCTGGTTTTGCATCTGCTTTAAACTCATCCAGTAAAGTACTAAAAACCGGAACAGGTTCAAAAGAGTATTCACTGGCCCAGCCTCCGTTGGCTGCCGCATCACAACCCGCTCCAGCATTTGCCGTGCGACTTATAAATGCAAGGCTCCGAGCGGTCGGTGAGCCTGTGCAGTCTGTTGTAATCGAGAGATCATCACCATGCAATAAAATAATTTCATTATCACGGGTAAAGTTCAAATCGGTTTCCATATTAATACCACTGGCGATTGACTTTCTGAAAGCAGCCATGGTATTTTCAGGTGCCCAGCCCGCATTAATATTTGCACTCAACTGCCCCCCCCCTCTGTGCGCTAGAACTGGAGGAATTACATTTACACCTTCAAGATAAAGCACTGCATCTGTACCCAGAAAAGCCGCAGGAGGTATAAACCGTGTCCATTTCCCACCAATAATCTGACCGCCATCATATTCAACGCCCTCAATTGGGTGGAACCATTTCACATTATAGGTAATACCCGCTGCAAGGCGTAAATCAACCTGTATACCCGGTGTACTTTGCTTATTAAGCGTGGCAAAACGGCGTGAATCAAACTGCTCCTTTCCCGTAACGGATGCGATATCATGAATACTCGAACTGGTCTTTTCACCCGTACCACTCTCATTAGGCGAAAGTGCATTGGGGTGATAAAGAATAAAAGCCTGTATATCATTGTGTATGCACTGTACACGACTCGGGCCACTGTCCCCCTGTGGAGCGTAATTTGCAGGATTCGTCAATTTAGCACAGCTATCATCTGCGGAATAATCCGCTAAATCGATATTTTTTGATGTGAAAAAATCACGAATTGGCTTCACTGTATCCAGTCCCACCAGCTGATCGCTGTTCGTTGCCGTTGAGTTTTCATAAAAATAAGGCGTGCTACCTGTTTCATCATAAGGAATCAGTGATTTGTACTTCGAACCATACGTGGGTGTGCCCCCTGAAAGTAATACCGACCAGAATATACGTCGATAATAATACTCAGGGTCTTTTATATAGCGATCATTATCCGGGGAGAAATGAGGGTTTTCATAAATATCCTCACCATGAACAACGTGTACAGGAGGGTACTGCGCCAGCCCATTTGCAGGGCCATAATATTCATCAACGGCAGAACCATCAATTCCCCCCAGACTTTGCACCTCCAGGAAAGTTGACCAGATTGAAAAATCAGACGGCGTTGCCAGCAAATTAGGTTCCCGTGGCTTTTCACTGGAACCCAGCATCGTTCCCCAGGGATCGCTAATCACCTCTACTGTGCTGTTACAGGAATCATTTTGCACATTTTTCTGTGCAATACAGGCACCCACCTCACGGGATAGTTTAAGATTATTTCGTGTTGAAGCATTTTGATCAATGCAACCCACTGGTGGCCTTCCTCCACCGGCACAGGTATGAAGCACATCGCGCTCTATTAAAAACAGCAACTGCGGCCATGCTGCATATCGAGCAACCAGATATTTTATGGTTTTATGGCGCTGATCTGCACTCAAATCAGCATACCATTGATCACCTGGCGTATTATTTTTTGGCAATAGATGCGAAGTAATATAAATACCGGGATAGTTATCAAGCAGCCAGGCGAGCCGCTCATCTGTTTTCTGTAACTGCTTCAAATCAAAACGGCTATAGTTAGTGCCATCATGTATCCAGTTTGCACGGGGATATCGACCATTCGATGCCCTCGCACCCGGTGCCCATCGACTATACCCCCCGCCGAGCCCTACGCGTAACAGGTTAATCCCTTTTGCACTGATTTGCTCAACATAACGATGAAACAGGTTTTCATTACAGCCAGGGTTGAAATTAGCAGAACAATCATCGTTAAAGAGCAGATAAGGCGTATCTGACATTGCCACAATCGGCTGTTTATTATCGCCCATCCATTGCTGAAGATTGCGACTGTGCTTGCGCAACTTACCTGATAGAGGGGAATTAGTTGCACTAAATGAGCCGTTTTTTCCATTCAGTCCTGGATCGCTTGAACGACTTGTCCAGCTCCAGTTTCCCGCCACATCAATATAAGTGCGTGCCCGCCAGGTATTATTCCCATCGTAAAAACCATTAACCGTAATGCTTTTATCAGGGGATTTAAATGTAACTGTCAGGTTCGTATCAAAAGGATTTACAACATTACCATCTCCCGTATTTAGCACAATTTCATGAATAGAAAGCAGTTTTGCACTATCAACTGATGTCCCGATTCCCTGACGAGTAAAATTTGCAGACCAGCTAACAGAACTATTAAGCAGCAGTAACAATATAAAACACTGAGAAATAATATTATAAAAAAAACCTTTATCTTTAATACATTGACCACCACTACTATTTTCTGTTTTATTACACATACCGGTTCTCCAGATTTTATTTTTAACTTTCCACGCATTACCCATCAATTCATATGACGGGAAATATAAACCTGGAAAAAACAGCTGGATCACAAAAATCTGTGCTCACCTGACTACATAAAAAAGCCCTTATCGAGAATAAGATGGTATAAAATACCCCTGCATTTTCTACGCTCCCATCTTCCATAGCGATAAAGGCACATCTTTTTTGCGCCCAACTGATTTTTCCAGAATAAACAAAACTGGGGTTACTTTAAACCAGCTACTTTTTTTAGAAAATAATACAGAAGTATGGCCTGATGAAAAACTTGATATAAATCACAGAAACACCGACGCATTTTGCCCTGGCAGTCTCACAATAGCGTTTAAAGAGGCAAACTAAAGTTACATAATAAAATCAGTGCAACACGTTTCCTTCTTTTATGTGATACACATCACAAAAAATATTCTTATGTTCGTTATATTTGCTTGAAAGCATGGATATAACAGGACTCTAGTGAAAATAACATTTATTTCTCCTGACTAACGCATTTTTCATAATGGTTAATACTTACGAGCATACGAGAATACCTGATAATTCTTCATCTCTCAGGCTTTATCCGAGTCGGTTCATCCTCTGACAGCTGGAGAATAGCCAGCCTCGACGCCAGGAATCACTTGAAATGCTTATTTTTTATATCCCGTAGTATCATCTTATGTATACTACCCACTGAAATGACATTTTTATGAACACTCCTGCTTTTGTGCGCAGAAACTGCGCCTGAGGCATTTACGACTGAGTACAGAGGACAACAGGGTTTTCTGTATAAACTTTAAGGATACACTAACGCCATAAGCTGTTGCCGTCACGGTAGTTGCTGTATATATTTTGCAAGCTTTCTATAAGGACCGGGCCAATGCTGATTTTACTCGCTGATGATCATGAATTAATAAGAGAAGGCGTTAAACTGGTTCTAAACGAGAATAGCTCTGAATATAAATTTCTCGAAGCGCAGGACTACCCACAAACGCTGAATCATATAAAAACCAGCGAACACATTGATATCATTTTGCTGGATCTGTCCATGCCCGGTATGAAACGCCTGGCGGGGCTCAAACAGGTGCGCAAATCTGCCCCCAGTATTCCCATCATTGTGCTATCCGTGTTTGAAGGCACCGAAGATATTAATTCCGCACTTAGCTATGGTGCCAATGGTTATGTGGCAAAATCTTCGGCTGGCAAAGCATTGCCTCATGCAATTGAGCAGGTCATGCAGGGCGAAACCTGCCTGCCAGACACTTTTGTAAACTCATCCGGAATTACCACCGGCACACAATGTGACTATAGAGCGCTCCCTGAGCTAGCATCTGCGGAGTTTCTGCTAACAGCCCGGCAGCTGGATGTATTACAATTTCTCGTTGATGGCTATGCAAACAAGGAAATTGCTCGAAAACTCAACATTGCCGAACCAACGGTTAAAACACATCTGTCTAATATCTACAGGGTACTGGGAATTTCAACCAGAACAGGAGCCGTTCGCATCGCCCTGAATATGGGTATGCAATAACCCCAGCTTCAACCTGGCTCAACAGGTTCATCAACCAGATCATCCGCTGTACTAGACAGCAAATACTGAACCAGCGTTCGAAACTTACCTGGCTGCACAGGCTTATGCATCAGCGGTATACCGCTAAGCTGTACATCCTGCAACTTATCTACACCGATATCACCTGTTATAAGAACGGCAGGCACATCATTATTTAAAAAAACTCGCGCCTGCTGAACGACCTGAACGCCTGTCAGGGAACCCGCTAGCCTGTAATCTGCTACGATAATATCGGGTACAAAATTTCCCCTGGACAATTTCGAAAGCAACTCCTTGCCCGACTCGGCGCTCAGCACATGGCATCCCCAGGACTCAAGCAGGCCCCGCATTCCCTGTCGAATAGCAACATCATCATCAACCACCGCAACACTTACCCCCCCCAGAATATGTCTATCCATCTGTTGTTTGGTGTGGTTTCTCACGGTAACGGGATCGCTATCGCTCAGGGGTACACTTATACTAAATCGCGATCCTTTGCCTTCAATTGAGTCAACCTTGACAGGACAGTCCAGCAATTTTGCTATTCGACGCACAACAGACAGCCCCAGACCGAGCCCCTTGCTCCTGTCTCTTTGCTGATTTTCTATCTGGAAAAATTCCTGAAAAATATTCCTTCGATATTTTTCAGCAATACCGGGCCCTGTATCCCAGACTTCTACCAACAGATATTTGCCTCGATAACGACAGCAAACAAGCACCCTTCCCGATTGAGTATAACGGATTGCATTTACAATCAGATTTCGCAGTACACAATCCAGCAGGCTCGGATCAGTGCGAACAACAACCTCCCTCCCTTCTCTGTCGCACCTGCAACGAATCTTCAACTCAAGCCCCCTGTCTCTCGCATGAGCGACGTATTCACCTTCAATTACCGTCAGAAGGGAGCTAATCTTGAAGTTTTTTACCTTCGGGTGAACCACACCAGCATCAAGCTTTGAAATATCAAGCAATGCATTAAACAGACCCCGCATAGCATGAATAGAATCATCCAGCCTGGCAAGAATCACCCGGCATTTATCAGGTTCATGTAACCGCCCGTACAGTTCAGCTACAAATAATGCCTGTGCCTGCAGTGGTTGTCGAAGGTCATGACTTGCTGCTGCCAGAAACCGGGACTTGGCCAGATTCGCCTGCTCGGCTACTTCCTTTTGCTGCATAACTTTCTCCTTTTGTTGTAACACTCTCTCTTTTTGCTGGGTAACCTCCTCAACAAGCCCCTGATTTCGATAGCCCAGCATCAGTGATTTAACAACAGACTGGTTTATTTGTCGACAGCCTGCTGTCATTATCACCCAGAACAACAATAAACACGCAGAAAGCGCCAGGTGAAGAACATCACCATGAAAAACAAACCGAACAAACAGGGGTAAAAGCACGGGAATACAGGTGATATAGTAAACACGCATATAAGACGTTGTACCAATCATAATAACCGCCGAACCCCCTATCACAAATAAATTCAGTAGCAGCTGGTACTCAAAAACTTCTCTCGAGTAAAATAATGTTCCCATCAAACCCCAGGTAGTGAAGCTGACACCCAGTGCCAGAGTCACAACAAATCCCCATTTTTTCATCTTTTCATCAGGCGGGTTAGCTCGTTTATAAACCACCTGCAATGGATACAGAAGTCCGAAGCACATCACAAGTATTGCCACAAACCAGGCAATCAGCAATGTTTGTGAAGCATTCTCCCAAAACAGAATAACAACCAGTATTGATGCTGTAGCGCCGCCATATATAAAAAGCGCTAGCTGCTGATAAATAATACGCACCTGTTCAGCAAAAATTTTCTGTTGCAAATGTTCATTTTCTATAACCACCATCGTTATCGCCCGACCTTATCAGATAGATTAACCAAAAATAAAAAAATATTAAACGCACCCCTGTCACCGCCACTGCTGAGTAATCTAAATTTACCTGTTCTGCACTATAAAGTATGTCTCAGGAAGCACACTTTTGAATGTTCAGCTACTTTTCGCTGTCAACTCTCAATCAGAAAAATGTAATCGGGAAAGCAACAGGTTACTGGTCAAAATGGAAAAAATATCCATTATTCAATCGCACCGTAAAACCATCCCTTTAAAATAGTGAACACTCCTTTCTACTCGTTTCAATAGTTTCAGTAGTTTCAGTAATTGCAATTATTGCCCGAAATCACGCAGGTTTAAGGAAGACTCTAAATTTTAATTTGATAAGTGTATATAATCCAGGTAAATAGTTTGAGGCTTTCCTGGACGATGAACAAACAAGCTGATTACCGAAATATTCTGCAAATCCACTTCACGATTACGAGCCGCATTTTGAATATCCAGCAGGCGAACACTGATCTCATTCCAGCCAGGCACTAATAATAGCGGGCGATTAAAACGATCGGAATACGCATAGCCATTCGCCACATGCTGCTGATCAAATATTTTTAATTCCAGCCGCATATCAATATTCTGCGCATTATATATACTCATATTTAACCTGCTGTAGCCCCGCCAGTCAGAGGGAAAAGCGCGCAGCGTAATATCCGAATACTCACTCACACCAAATTCCACCCGTAAAGAGGCCCCCCCTTCTTTTACAATTCGCCGATCAAGCTCCATTCGATTCACATAGTCACTTTCCCAGCGAGCAAGCTCGGCGTTCGTCTCAAAACCGGCAAGCAATGGGAAGCGCTTTTGCATCTGGCGATTGTCCTGCACTATTTTAAGTGCTGGGTAGAAAGCCAGTAGCAATATGACTAAAATCAAAAAAGCACCCATCACTGCTTTTTTCAGCGCCGCGCTTTTAACAACACCTGGCGCAGATGTATCGGTAAAATAAAACACCACCACGATAAAGCCCAGCAGCCCCCCTAATATATCCTGCAATACATCCTGAAGCTCCATATATCGACCAATGCTGTACTGGGCAAACTCAATCCCCCCGCCCAGCACCAGGCTTAATAACACCGTAAACAACAATTTTCTGGACCAGCTGTATCGCCTCAATGCTGTTTGAGTGAGAAGTAATGCGCTGAGTAACGCAAAGAAAAACAGGTGCCCTGTATTCCATACGGCCTGATTGAGTCGGTCATGGGTCTCTAGCGGATTGCGAATAAACAGCATTACAGACATGACCAGAGTGACAATAACCGCTACTTTTGTTAAAAAATCACGTTTTTTATACATAAACCCCCAAAATACTGATGATATTCCTGCACGATCTGAATCCCTGGTGGTTATTCTACACGAGAGGCTGTTTTACTCACTATATTCAATAAGATACACTAATATTATAATTAATTTATATTAGAATTTAAAAACATACATCCCTGTTATCTCCACATAAATATTTAAGATTTGACATTCTGTCGTATTTTATTAGATAAAATCAAACAAAACCACCATTTCGGTCTATAGTTATATTCCGCCTGTGCAGTATCTGGCACTTTATTGACATTACTTCAGATTTGAGAATGCGCATGAAAAATACCAGTAAAAAATCGGACTACCTGAACACACTCCAGACAAACGGAGCCCAGGTCCACGCCAGACAGTACACGCCGGAGCTTAATAGTAGCTCCACAGGGCTATCCAGCCTACAGAAATCCACCAGCTACATATTGTCTCACACATCTCAATGGGGCTTTGGTAAGAGCAAACTGAATATAAAGCGTTACAAACTCAATCAGCACACATGGCGACTCACTGTTGTAAACCCCAGAACACGCAAAACCATTTTGCAGGCAGATGGACATGGCGACACTGTTTTTGCCAATGAGGACAACCTGGCACGCATGGCTGAAACACTCATGGCACAAGGACTTACTATTCGCACGCAATTTGACGAGTAACCCACCCCTTTAAGCTCAGACCTCTGTAAACACCGCTGTTCAACCGTACCTTTTCACACACCCATGCCCTCTTTTTGGTTAACTGAGCCTCTACAGGCAACCTTCAGGCAGGTATTTTTTCCTTTATTTTCCCATATGTGCGTAAGTACTCTTTATTTGCCCCCCAAATGGGTGTAAGGATTTTCTGACACGATTCTCAGCATACGGGAAGATCACAACCCTCTCAGACGTTATAAAATACGCTTAACAATATGAAATAAAGCCATTAATGAGGGGATGTAACATGGATATTGCAAACAAGCTACAGGAACTAACAGAGGAAATTTTAGACTTCGGTAATATTATTAATCTTACCAGAAACCCGTCCAATACAGACTTTCGCAATGCCTGCGACCTTTTTAGCAAACGCCTTAACTATCAGCTTGAGACAATTCATACAAATGTACAGTTTAAGGACATTCGCCCGGAAATGCAGCAAACAACCAATAAACTATACCAGCTGAGTGAGCTTATATCCCCCTGCCAGCAGGGAAGTGACGAGTTTTATTACTGGCCAGGCAGGCTGCTGGATTTTTGCAATCAAATTCAGACACTTAAAAAGATAGCCGCATGAAAAAACTACGCTACAATGGTTGCAGCATTGAGGACATGGAGTCGTTGCTCAACCAGATTGCCGATTTTAAGAATCTGGTTAAGACTACGCACAACGCCACCGACCCCGGCTTTATCCAGGAGTGCAGGCTGTTCAAACAATATGTTAAATGGGTTAGCGAAGACCTGACATTAGACAGTTACATCTGCAACTTGCCCGATGAACCAGAAACAACACTATCTCACCGGCCCAAAAACAGGCATTGAGCATAGTCAAAAAAGGCATCGTTGCACGGTTGTGTGCCCTCGCCACGCTTTGTAACGCGTCATCTTTACACACAGAAATGCCCATTCTTCACGCTTTTTTTATCCATGTTGATACAGTGGGCAGGTGTGTGCATAGAGATATGATTCTGGATAAAGCAGTATTCACCCTTTCGGCATATAGATAAAATCGAGTTAACTGATTACTTTCAATGAGTTACCCTTGCTTTATGCGTTCAACTGGTTCTTTCAGGATTAACGCAGCTGCCGAATACTGTATCTCAGTCGGCTGCCTTTAAGCTGAGGGTTTAAACCCGGCATGGCGATTAAATTTTTGCGTAATTGCCCGCTATTCACGGGTGTTCTCACATAAGCGGCCACAAAGTTTTCATTAAAACAGCTATTAAACTGAAACACGGAAGGAAATTTTTCAGCCATATAAGCATTTTTCAAACCCGCAGAGTTAAGCAACTCATCCCTGTTAATGAAGTTTCTAACAATAACTCCCTCTTTACTCAAGTGCTTTAACATACATGCAAACCACGTTCTGTTTGCCTTAACCACAGAAACCGGCTCACCATCCTCTTCACCAAACAGGTCATCTATGATCATATCAAATTTCTCACCCTGGTAACACTGCAACCAGTCAATCGCATCTGCCTCTATTAATTCTATGGTTTTGTGCTTTAATCCAAAAAAACGTCTGGCAACAAAAACATGTTGTGGGTTCAGCTCTATTCCCGCAATGTAGTCCGGCGCAACAAACTCTCGCAACATGTGCAGCACGGCACCGCCACCGACCCCCAGTACCAGTACTCTTTTAATGGTATTTTCAGGATAGAAAAATGCCGGTAACATTAATAAATCCCATACATGCCCCGTAAGCAACTGCGTGGGATTATATTGGCTATGAAACACACCATCGGTATACAGGCGAAGGCTTTTACCCGCAGAACGGACCTCGTAACACGTATTCCCCGTTTTCTTAGACCAGACGACTGCCATTTAAAACCACTGTATTAAAAAATCAGCTCACACTAAGCAAGCGTTTCAGCTTCCACACCAAACATATTTCGATAAAGAATACCGTATGTAATCATAAACAGGGGGCCGCTCCAGATCAGCCCGATCCCCAGCAGCAGCACTGAAATAAACATAATAACGCCTAAAATAACAAATAGCCCAGCCACAGAAAACCAGCGTTTTGTAATCGCTTTACGTGATGTTTCCAGCGCCTGCCAGGGGTCCATACCTTTTTCCACCACCAGTGGCATTGCCATATAATAGGCGATCATCAGATATATACCCGGCAGCACCAGTAAAAACAGCCCCAGCATAATCATTATCATCATCAATATCGAGGTAAGAAATAAAGGCAGCATTCTGGAAAAATGGGAAAAAACAGATGTTGCATCAACAGGTGCCCCCATTGAACGCCTTATTCCCATAATAAAAACCCCCGTAATCACGGGCAGCAATATCAGGTTTAAGCCTGTCTGCGTCAGAATTGGCAGGTACATCATAGCCACACTACTTTCATCTGGCACCATACTCGCTTCCAGCGCACCAACGATTATTGACATTGCTGACATAAGCAACATTGCAACTACAGAGTAAATTATAACGGACAGAAAAAACTGCCATTTACAGCCACCGACCTTATCCCATGCCTCACTTAATACATCACCAATAGAAAACTCGTAATCGCCACTAATGGCTTTTTCCAGCGAGCCGTACTCTCTCCCCTGTCCTTCATCTTTTAGCAGATTAGATTCCGGGGGTTGATAAACATTCGACATTGTTATTTTCCTTATGGGATTATAAACAGGTACCGGCCATTAGCCAGCAGGTCAGTTAATAAAGATAGTAGCTCTGACAGAAAATAGCGCATCAGTCTTCACTTTCCAGCAATCGCTTAAGCACTATGCGTAACTGTTGAACAGCCTGCCCCCTGCCCCTTAACCCCAGCTCTTTTACAACATCAGACCACTGATTCATACCCACACACGAACCAATGATATCACGATCTCGTTCATTCAAAGTAGACTGTGACACATCCATTTTCTCAATCCAGCGCGTTATCGCCGGCATACAGGCTTCATAATTACGATTAAACAGGGCAAAGGACCTGATATCCAGCCTGTCCTGCTCACTCACTTTATCAGAATCACCCTGAAGCTGAGTGAGCAAATACGCCCTTACCTCAGCAGACAAATCAGACAAAGGCCCCTTTAACCAGAGACGCAGGTTGCGCTGAAATTTCTCCGCCAGCACGCGCGCGATATGACCACCCTCCGCATTCAGTGCCTTTACCACCACCGCCGAGTGCGCCGCAGTAACATGATCGCGGCTAAAGCCCATTCTAAGCATTGAAAAACCCGCTTTATTCCAGAAACAAAGCAGGTTCTGTGTCGCCGAAAAACTGCTACCTATCATATCAATACCCGCCAGCTTTTCTTCTTCCCCTACTTTTTGCAGCAAATAACTGCCCAGCCCACGTTGCTGCAATTCAGG
>UOFG01000043.1_pt1 | contig 12769 bp, 13 predicted proteins | sample 1988411 | NCBI WGS metagenome assembly UOFG01 (sample SAMEA4712194, study PRJEB27164) | hydrothermal vent metagenome | biome: marine basaltic hydrothermal vent biome; feature: marine hydrothermal vent; material: mineral | place: Pacific Ocean | collected 2011-06-14/2011-07-23 | depth 1689 m
GGGCAAGCAGGCAGAAGGAGAGGAGTAATTTTTTTAGCATTTAAAAACCTTTATATTCTAGATGTCAGGTGGTTCAAGTATTCTCATAAATAAAGTGATGACTCCATCAACGAGAGTGTCAACTGTCGTTTCTTCAAAACGATCAGTGGATTGCATGCATTTGAGCAGCAGCACCTCTCGAATAATGCCCTGGTACATGAGTGCAGCAACGGAGGCATTTATATCACTAATTTTACCCTGGGATTGTAATTCTGTCAGATTAAATTCGATATAATCTGTGAAGCTCTTCCACCGGTTTAAAAAAAATGCCTGGCTGGCCTCTGAACCTTCGAGCTGTGAGTGCATTTCCATTTTGAGCATATCGGGGTGATTCATAATGCTTTTCACAAATACGCGAGTCATGCCTCTTAAAACCTGCTCGAAACTGGTGTCATCAGCAACCACGGTTTCGACATAGGATTCGCGGGTGGCGGAAAACTCCTGTAACACCGACTGGTAAAGTGCTTCTTTAGATTCAAAGTGGCGATAGAGAATGGCCGGGCTTACACCGACTTCGCTGACTATTTCATCAATGGATACACCGTGAAAGCCATTGCGGGCAAACAGGTGCTTGGCTACTTTAACGATAGACGTGCGACGCTCTTCTGCTGTGAGGCGTTTTGCCAAGTGTTATCCTGATTAAATTAGAGTAGGATGGGGCTACGCCGACTCATGAATTAAGACTGAGCGTCCTGCAAATGATGCCGATTAATTCAGGCTGAAGGTGGTTCCATGCGTTTAAAACAGCATTTGCGTAACTGTTCAGCACAATCCCGGAACATCACGGGTCTGTGCTGAACAGTAATATCAGATTATTCGGTCAATTAAGACTTTTTAATCATGAATTCATACGCGCCATCGGCTTCTGCGCTAGACATCAGTTCATTGCCTGTTTGCTTGCAGAATGCTTCAAAGTCTTTTACAGAACCCGGGTCAGTAGCGATAATTTTCAGTACCTGACCGGCTGTCAGACCATTAATGGCTTTCTTGGCACGTAAAATAGGTAATGGGCAGTTAAGGCCTTTCGCGTCTAATTCAGCATCAAAGCTCATAGGAGTCTCCTCAAAAATATATATTAAGTTAGTGTATTGATTACAAAGATCATTAAGTTAGTGATCGTTCACTTACAATAAACCCTGATGAGGTACTTGTCAATATATTAAAAGGCGTATTTGAGGTTAGGGGCAATGCCAGGCCTGCGGGATTGGGGGTGAGGAGCTTGATATGTCCATGAAAAACTATTATATACACTGTTATGATTGATAAAATAAATAAAAGTAGAATATTGTGTCCATGCGCATCAGGCCTGCCTGCTGAGCGCTGTTGTTCACGGGTAATCAGCGGCCAGATCAGGGCCGAAATGCCCGCCCAGTTGATGCGATCAAGGTATACCGCTTATGCTCTGGGGAATGTTGAGTATCTTCTACAGAGCTGGCATGTTAGTACTCGGCCACAAAATATAGCACTGGACAGTCAGCGGGTCTGGACAGGATTAACGCTCCTGAACGAGAGTCGGGTAGTGGAAGAGATGGGCAGGAAGACGGCCTATGTTGAGTTTATTGCGCATTTTATCCATGCGGGCGTTAAGGGACAGATGCATGAGCGCAGTCGATTTCTATCTGGAGACGGCCTGTGGTTTTATGTGGATGGGGAGCAAATTGAAGGCGGTATGCATTATGTTAACAGGGTGCCAGGTAGAAATGCTCCCTGTTATTGCGGCAGTGGTAAGAAATTTAAGAAATGCTGTGGAGCGTAAGAGAACGCATTTTCTCAGGCTTTCAGGTGAGAAGAAAAATATCACCGTTATCGTCCATTTCGATCTTCACCGGGGTTAAGCCAGCGCCATTACACGGCCCGCCCATACAGTCTCCGGTTTCAATGTTAAATAATGCGCCATGTACTGAGCACTGAATGTGTTTTTTATCATTATCGAGGAAATCATCGCCCTGCCATTCGAGGTTGATGCCTGCATGTGGACAGCTGTTTTCATAGGCGTAGTGCTGCTGATCTTTTTTGACAATGAAGAGCAGACGTTCTTTACGCCCCTGTTTAAGGCTGAGACTTTTTGCGCCGAGGTCTGCAATGTCATTGCTATGGCAGAGGTGTTTTTTCATAAGGATTCCTGTAAATGGATGATATTATAAGTCATAATCCGATTCACCGATAATTCCAGGAGTAATATTTGAGTGGACAATAGTCTAATTATACCCGGTGTTCTTATTTTAATGTGTTTAGCCGGGGCCCTTATGGTGTGGTGGCTGGCGGGCAGGCTTAAAAGCAATGTGCAGCAGCTTGTGTCTGAAGCACTCTCACAGGTGCAGCAGGCACAGTTAAAGCCGCTTTCAGATATGCAGCACACGCTGGTTGAGCGCATTCATGAGCAGCAAAGTCATCTGGAGAAGCGCATGGGTGAGCTAACCGTCCAGCTGTCAGATAAGCTCAATAACAGCAATGAAGTTTTGCACAGGGGCCTGAATAAAAATCGCGAAACATTTGATGCCAGGCAGCTTGAAGCGTTGAAAGTGCAGCAGGAAAACCTGACCCAGGGAATGGGCGAGGTGCGCAAACAGGTCACCGAAGCATTGCAACAAAATGGCAAAGACTTAGGCAATAAGGTGGATGCGCTAACGCGCTCGACAGATGAGCGGTTAAAAGAAATATCCACACAGGTTGATAAACGCCTGAATGAGGGCTTTGAAAAAACCACGGCGACATTTACAGATGTGGTGAAGCGGCTGGCTTTAATTGATGAGGCGCAGAAGAAAATAACGGAACTATCCGGCAATGTGGTGAGTCTACAGGAGGTGCTGGCAGACAAACGATCCAGGGGCGCGTTTGGAGAAGTTCAGCTGGCAGCTCTGGTGAGAAATGTAATGCCAGAAAACAGTTTTTCTTTTCAGCAGACGCTGTCAAATAATATGCGGGTTGACTGTATGCTGTTTTTGCCTGAGCCGAGTGGAAACATCGCCATAGATTCAAAATTTCCGCTGGAATCGTACCGCAGAATGACCGATATTGAATGTGCGGAGTCTGACAGACTGCTATCTGAGAAACAGTTTAAAAAAGATATCAAAAAGCACATTCATGATATTGAAAATAAATACATCATCCCCGGTGAAACCTCAGACGGTGCCGTTATGTTTATTCCGGCAGAAGCGATTTTTGCTGAAATACATGCTCATTATTATGACCTGGTGGAAGAGGCCCAGCGGGCCAGAGTCTGGCTTGTTTCTCCAACAACGCTAATGGCGGTGTTAACCACCGCACGCTCTGTGCTTAAAGATTCTGCTACGCGCAAACAGGTGCATTTAATACAGGAACATCTGCTTGCGTTATCTAAAGACTTTACTCGTTTTCAGGCGCGAATGGATAATTTATCAAAACATATAGATCAGGCAAGCAAAGATGTGAGTGAGGTTAGTACATCGGCCAGAAAAATCAGTTCACGCTTTGAGAAAATAGAAAAAGTTGAGCTGCTTGATGAAGAGCACCCATCGGATACCTCACATAAAATAGAATGATGTTAAAAAACTCATTTTTATTACCTTATTTATAAAAATAATGCATTGTAAACAGGAAGTAATTATATACTGATGAAATTTTCCCCAAAGGCTAAAAAAGAAGCATTTATTGTTTTCGCAACGCTTGCTGCGGGTGTTGTTGTTGCCAGCATGTTATTTGTATTTAAACCGGCGGCAGAAAAGCAACAGGTAAAGGAGGTGCTTTCACTGGCAGAATTTGTACGCGCTAAAAAGCAGCCTCTTTCTATGACGGTTCATTCGCAGGGTAGCGTGAGTGCAAAAATTAATATTAACCTGGTAGCAGAAGTGAGTGGTCGGATTGTGCATATGGCGGGACTCAAATATAATGGCGGATTTTTTAAAAAAGGCGATTTACTGCTTAATATTGATAACACGGATTATTTGCTGGCGATTACCCGTTCGCAGGCGCAGGTTGCCGGCGCAAAGCAGCAGCTGGTGAAAGCTGAAACTGAAGCGGCTCAGGCAAGGTATGATCTGAAACAAATTGGTCGAAATCCGTCAAAATCAACTGCTTATGCACTGCGTGAACCCCATCTGGCTGAGGCTCGGGCGAACTTGCTGGCGGCAGAAGCCGACCTGAAAATATCGCAGTTAAAAATGCAACGTACCCGTATGAAAGCGCCCTTTAATGGTCGGGTGGTCAGCAAATCGGTTGATATTGGTCAGTATGTGAGTACAGGTACCGTGCTTGCCAGTATCTATTCCACCGATGCTGTACAGGTGCGTTTGCCGCTGAGCCTGTATCAAACTGAATTGCTCGGAATTTCATTAGATAATAACCAGTCACAGTTACAGGCAGTGAATGTTGAGTTAAGCTCAGAGTATTTTTCAACCCGGCATTACTGGCAGGCAAAATTGAGTCATATGGAAGCGGTGTTGAATGAGCGCAATCGGCTGGTTTATTTTATTGCGGAAGTTGAGCACCCGTATGTGCGGGATGCGAGATACCCTGAGCGTCCATTTCTGACACCCGGAATGTTTATTAAGGCTAAACTTGTGGGAGCAGAAAAAAAAGCGGTTATTAAACTCCCCGGGGCTTCCCTGCGCCGCGAAAATGAGCTGTGGGTGTTAGATGAAAATGATAAACTCATTAAAAAAACGACTGAAATATACACAAAAGATGCGCAATTTATCTATGTGAAGTCCGGCTTGCAGGAAGGGGCGCGAGTTATTATTAATGCGATTGACTACCCTCTGCAAGGCATGCAACTGCGTTCCGTTTCAGCCATGCATTCATCGGCTACGCGATCCCCTCAGGTCGAAGCGGTTCAGAAAACTACCAGTGAATAAACTTATCGCATGGTTTGCAGAAAACCAGGTTGCCGCTAATTTAATGATGGTGCTTATTGTGGTGGCCGGCATACTGGCGTTACAGGGCACTCGCAAAGAGTTGATACCGAACATCTCACTGGCTAAAGTTTCGATCAATGTTGCCTATCCGGGTGCATCACCCAAAGAAGTCGAGCAGTCTATCTGTGTTCGCGTAGAGGAGCGTATTTTTGATATTGAAGGCATTCGCCAGATAACCAGCAACGCCAATGAGGGCAGCTGTGGGGTCGTGGCGAGCATTCAGGTTAATTACAATACACGCGATGTAATGGATGAAATAAAATCACGTGTAGATTCTATTGTGACATTTCCAGAGAATGCGGAACGCCCTGTTATTCGTGAAATCAGTATTAAAGCCACTGTGGCTAATGTGGTGGTGTCTGGCGACATGGATGAGCATACGTTAAAAAGCATTGCTGAAAACGTTCGTGATGAACTGACGGAGATTGAGTCTATTACACAGGTTGAGCTTGTTAATGCGCGTGCTTATGAGCTATCTATAGAATTATCTGAAACAGGTTTGCATGAGTATGATCTGAGTTTTGATGAGGTATCCAGGGCGGTGAAAGCAGCCTCCCTAAATTTGCCTGGAGGGAATTTAAAGACGGCGGGTGGTGATGTGCTGCTAAGAACAGAAGAGCAGGCGTACAGCGGGGAGGATTTTGAGAAAATAAGTTTGCGCCCAGATCAGGATGGCAGCTATGTGAGGCTGGGTGATGTGGCAAAGGTTGTTGATGGCTTTGAAGATCGCCAGTTCAGGGGTGAGTTTAACGGCAGACCGGGTTTGTTAATTACGGTTTTTCGTGTTGGCGAGCAAAATATTCTTGATATATCAGATGATATTAAATCGTATATTAAAAAAAAATCTGCGGAGTTACCTGAAGGCATTGAAATAAACATATGGCAGGATAAATCCAGTTATTTCAAAAGCCGAATGTATTTATTAATTAGAAATGCACTAACAGGGCTGTTTCTGGTGTTTATGATTCTGGTGCTGTTTTTGCGCTTTCGTCTGGCATTCTGGGTGAGCATGGGAATTCCCATTTCCTTTATGGGGGCTTTCTGGTTGCTGCCCGCCCTGGGTGGTTCTATTAATATGATATCCATGTTTGGTTTTATTCTGGTGCTGGGCATCGTGGTGGATGATGCGATTGTGGTGGGTGAAAATATTCATAAATATCATCTTAAAGGGCAGCTGGGTTTAAAGGGGGCGATTGCTGGTGCGCAGGATGTTTCAAAGCCGGTAATTTTTGCGGTGTTAACCAGTGTTGTCGCGTTTATGCCCATTTTGTTTTTGCCGGGGCCTGAAGGTAAGCTGTGGATGGTGATTCCACTGGTGGTGATTTTGACGCTTTTATTTTCCCTGGTTGAGTGTTTATTTGTATTGCCTGCCCATTTATCAACCATCAGAGTTCATTCACAGGGCAGGGGAAAATTATCGGTGTTTCAAAGACGTTTTTCTGGTTGGCTGGAAAATTTTATTGAACAGGTGTATCGGCCCTTTTTATTAAAAGTGCTGCATTGGCGTTATGCGACATTATCTGTATTTGTTTCTGCATTTATTATTTTTGTGTCCGTATTATCTGCAGGCTGGTTGCACACCTCTTTTTTCCCTAAGGTCGAAGGTGATATTGCGATTGCCAGCTTTAGCTATGCACAGGGCACACCGATTGAAAAAACACAGCAGGCCATCGAAAAAATTGAACAGGCGGCAGAGCAGTTACGCGAACAGTTAATGCTGAGCACAGGGAGAAATTATATTGAAAATATTGTCTCGACGGTGGGTATGCAGCCAATGACTCAGGGCGGCAGGCGGGGGGGGCATACGGGAGAAGTGTCGCTGTCGTTGCTTGCCTCTGAGGAGCGCCAGCTTGAGAGTTCTGAAATTATCAAACGCTGGCGTAAGGCGGTGGGTGAAATTCAGGGGGCAACTCAGCTGTCTTTTCAGGCCAGCCTGAGAAACTCAGGGCCTGATATTAGTATTGAGTTAACAGGAAAGGACACCGAGGGTTTAATTGCTGCGGCGAAAGCATTAAAAAAACACCTGAAAACCTACACCGGTATATATGATATTCAGGACAGCTATGAAGCGGGGAAAAAAGAAGTTCGGTTGCATTTGAAGCCACAGGCCGAGTATCTGGGGGTTAAGGTGGAAACACTGGCACACCAGGTTCGTCAGGCTTTTTATGGAGAAGAGATTCAGCGCATCCAGCGTGGGCGTAATGATGTGCGGGTATTCGTGCGTTACCCGCGGGAGCAAAGGCAGTCGTTATATTTTCTGGAAACCATGTTTATTCATCTGGATGATGGTGTGGATATTCCCTTATCTGAGGTGGCGGATATCGAATATGCCTCAAGTCCGTCTCAGATACAGCGTATTGATCGGAAACGGGTTATTAAGGTTAGCGCCCGTGTTGATGAGTCTAAATCGGTTGCCGCGCAGGTGCAGGAGAGTCTGAAAAAAGACTTTCTGGACAAGATGGACAGGCAGTTTGCGGGTGTTAAGTGGGCAAAGTCTGGGCGGCAGAGGAACCAGTCGGAACTGGTCGATGCGATGATAAAGGGTTTTATTCTGGCGATACTGAGCATTTATATTTTGATGGCCATTCCTTTCAGGTCTTATAGTCAGCCTCTGATGGTAATGAGTGCCATACCTTTTGGTTTAATTGGCGCGATACTGGGGCATATTATGCTTGGTCTTGATGTGAGCCTGCTCTCTCTGAGTGGTATGATTGCGGTGGCAGGAGTTGTGGTGAATGATAATCTGGTGCTGGTTGATTATATTAATCGCAAGCGAGAGCAGGGGGTTGAGCTTGGCCAGGCGATACGCGATGCCGGGGCAGCCCGGTTCAGGCCCATTATTCTGACCTCCCTGACCACTTTTGCTGGCTTAACGCCCTTAATGCTTGAACGCAGTGTGCAGGCGCAGTTTTTAATCCCTATGGCGGTATCACTGGCCTTTGGAGTGATGTTTGCGACGGTTGTCAGCCTGCTGCTGGTGCCTGCCAGCTATTATGTTCTTGAAGATGTTAAAGCGTATATTAAGCCGAAAAAACCAGCTGAACGCATGAAATGAGATAAGGGTACAGGGCAATTAATAAAGGTGCCCTTAAGTTATTGATAGTTATTAGCTAATTTTGTTGAGAGGATGGGGACTTCATCCAGAATCACGTCTTCATCTGCTCAGTATCTGTGCAAAATCAAAATGAGTCGTCTATACTTAAATGTGAAATAGTCAGTTGGTGGCATATCACACAGTGTAGCCTGCTGGTTCGCCTGACGATATGAAAAAAGTGCCTGTCACCTGGACGGTGGTAGAAAATTGCGCCTGCATTTTCAACATACCCTCTTTCCATGGCGATAACTGAGCATTTTTTCATTTCATCACCCGAATCAATATCCCGCACCCTGTCTTGTGCTTCCAGTTGATTGTGCCCGATTAACAGAGCTGTCAGATAATATATATTTTTTGGGGTATATAAGTATGGAACAACAGAACTTTGAAGAGCGTCGTGGCGCAAAGCGTCAATTAACAAAGGAGGCGCTGAATTTAAAAATTGTGTTTTCATCTGAAAATCCAGGCCTGTTGGGTCGAACGATTAATGGTTCAACAGTGGATATATCCGCTACAGGTCTGCGCATTGAGATGAAGCAGAAGATCAAGATGGATAGTGTGTTAGATGTCTGGGTGACACTGAAAGATAATCATAAAAAATATTTTTTAACTGGCAATGTTCGCTGGTGCAGTGAAGAAAATGAGGATGGGCTTTACCAGATTGGTGTGGTTCTGCGAGAGCGCTCCGATACGGTGACTGATTTAAATAGCTGGCGAGCAGTATTTAAAGGCCAGTGAGCGCTCCCTGCAAGTTTTGCCGCACAGTGGTAAGCCCACAGTTTGTGCTTGTGGTGGTGTTGATATTTATTATTTATTTTGGCTTTTGATATGGAATTTTGCACAGACTCCCTGGTTAAACGCCTGTGGATGCTTCCGTAGGAGTGCCCCTTGTGAGTACCTCGGTTGCAACGATGTATTAATTTGAATATTTATCTGGCGCTGGATGGTCATCTGATTTTATTAAAATCACCGGATCTGTAACAGCCCGACAGGTCTCTGATTGTCGCAAGCCCATAAAAATATCAGAAAAGGTGTTATTGGGTTGCGTGCCTTAGCCCAACCTACGCATTATTCATTTGCATTATGAACTGATAGTAGTGTAAATATGTATCACGTATAAATTGAATTTGAAATATATAAAATTTAACGATCTGTTGGGGTAAGCAGGAAGCCCAGTGAATTCACTATATCGGAAATTTAAATGGAAATTATCGTAAAAATATTAGGTAATACATCTCTGTGGGAAGTGACTGTATTACTGATTATTATATATTTTCTGTTTCAGCCTGAGATGTTAAAAAATATAACTCGTTTGAAGACAGCTGACTTTGAAGTTGAGCTAAATACCTTGAACCTAAAAAGATCAGTTGAGCACCTGGAAGTATGCCTTCAGGCGCTCAGCTGGCGTAGTCAAAAAAGACGTGAATGGCCCAGTCCTTCGGCCCAGTCCTTCGCGTTTTTTTTGACATAGTCAGGTGTGCGCATGAGGGTGTAATTCTGGGTGAAGCATCACTCACCCTTCTGGTGAGTTAGAAGGCGGGAAATTAATTAATATTTTTCAATGGCTTATACTAATTTTATGCGTTCAACTGATTTTTTTAGGTTGAAGGAAGAAGTTAAAAAAGAAAATAATAAAATTAGTAAATTAGAGTCAGAATTAAAAAATGACCGTAAGCGGCTAGACGAATTACGTGAAAGTTTCGATCCTGATGCTTCTGTAAATGAATTAGCAGAGATTAGAGGATCCATAAAATCTCAGACGAGAAACCTTACTGAAATTGAATCATTAAGAGAAGATTTAAGCACGGACTCTTCTGCTGATCAGTTATATGTAGCAGCTGTTAGCATTAGAGAGACAAGGGCAGTAAAATTATTGTCTGATTTATTTACTTGAAGGTTACGGGATTTTAAGGTGCAGGTTAATTTTCTATTTCCCCAGTCTTAAGCTCCCCAATATGCCCCTTTTCGGTTAAGCACAGGGTTGTTCTATCCGAGTGAATAACGGTTTTAATGATTTCGTTATTGTAACAACTAAGCTCAGCAACAGGCTCTAAGTCGGGAAGTGAATAGCTGATATTGTTATTATTCATCAATAAATGATTTTCGTCGACACAACTAAAACTGTCTACACTCTTCACCGCCAGCTCATTAATTAGTTCGCCAGTATTTATATTTCTTACTTTAATTTTGTCGAATGGCGTATTGCGTTTTAACTGTACGGATTCAATAAGCCAGTTGCCACATCGAATGGGAGCCTTCTGATGCGTATAGCTAGAACTGACCCAGCGTCCGGAAAACTCCCAGCCATCTTCTTTATAGCAGCCGTATTTTGGTATTGGCACATAAAGAGGTATTTTTCGTCCAATAGGTGTGCTATTGCAAATGATTTTATTTCCCTGCCTGTCCAGAATAAGCGTGATAAGTGTGTATCGTTTTCTTTTATGAATTATTTCAACTTCCCCTGATTTTCGAAGGCGAAGTATTTCATTTCCAGTGGAGCCAATAACTTCATCATTAAACATAGATGCGGAACGAAATCTGGAACTATGATCCCAGTGTTTTAGTGTTTTATTATTTGAGTTTAATAAAACGGTTCTGCCAGTATAATACGAATTTTCATTAACTCGTTTATTTTCAACCATTCCACTAATGTAAATCCCCTCAGATGCAGTTAATGCAAAAGAGACAGACTCCATGCCCAATGTGTCCACCTTAACAGGTGGCGACCAGCCTTTATCTGGATCTTTAATCTGATAAAAATATTGATAATTAACATAACTTACAGAAAACACTTTTCTATTGGGGAAAAACGCCACTTCCTCGATGGGGAAAGGTGCTGTTTTTATTATATCGACAGGTTGAGTGCTGCTGTCTAATGCAAATGCTATGTTATTATAAATAAAAGTGAAAAAAAATATAATAGAAAGGAGACGGGTAAGGGTCATTTGTCTATCGCCACAGGTGTAAATTTTTTATCATAACTATAAATGGTTAAATCCATGCCTGTTTTAAATGCTTTTAGCAACGTTAGCTTATTCCTGTCCCTCGGTTTCAAATGGATGCAACCATGTGAATTAGTCATTCTAATACTTTCACCCTGTTTAACTTCAGCTTCATTTTCAGCAGTAGTGTGAAACATGCTGCCCTCAAGAGACTCGCCTTTAGCTGCATCCAGCTTTTTATTGCCATTCAGATCTTTAAAATATCGAATAGCAATCGGTCCAAAAGCATTGTAAATCCATGTTTTGGGCAGTCTTTCGGTATGGGTATAGACCGTAATGGAATTCAACTACGTCTGCTCGTGTGATTTTAAAGTCTTTAAGTACTGCCCCCATTTGCCTGTTTTTTTAATTTGATACCAGATATCTGTTTTCTTTTTATCATCAAGATGTTTTTCAGAAGGAATATCTTTAATCGGTGTGGCTCATTTTATTTCGGACATTTTCCACTTCAGTGTACGATATGGTTTAGGTGTATCTAGCACATATTTACCCGCAGGAGTAGGCGTATAATCTGGCCCTTCTTCCGGGTCTATGAGTTTTTTTGAATAGCCGCCCCATGCTTCAGATTTATAGATAACCTTGCCATCTCTTATATAGACAAGTAACCCCCTCCCTGGAATGTGTCTTTTGTGCCAGGATAAATGTCGCCAGGCTTCTGAAAATGTCCGGGGTAATAATGTAATGATTATTTCATATCGAGCCTTTGACTGTCCTGTAGTCCTGAATTATAACCTGAAGCAGGACCTGTATCATTTTATTGAAGTACAATTACGTGATGATCCTATTACTTATTCTGATAGTTGTCACACAAAATCATGACTTGCTTACAGAGACACCCAACGTAATGAAGTTAAAAAACACTCGGTTCTCACTAATTTTTCCAGTGTAATTATTTTTTATTAATTTTTTCGGGAAAATTTTAAATTTTATCTGTTTTTTATACAACTCGAGTTTAGACTTTGGGAAACAAAAAAAACAGTAAAAATTGAAAAAAAATAAGTAATTTCAAATATTCTAAACTAGTTGTTTTCGTAATGTGTGTCTTTATAAGTTGATATATCTTTCAGGTTTTATAAGTAGACTAATGGATACAAGAGTTAGATATAGTAAAAGCGGGACTTCGAATATCATGCCTCCTCCTCCCAGGCTCTCAAGAATCATTCTTGATATAATTAATAAAAACACTCCATATAAAAACCATCTTTTTCGTCTCATATCGAGCCGAAAAACCCCGACAACACATAAAACAAAAATTGATATCCAGGCCCAGTCATTTATAAAGTGCCACGTTGGGTATGGGGGGTGAGCCATATGCCCTCTCATGCATAAATGTGTAAGAGTACAAAACAAAAACAAAGGTACACCAATAAGAAAAATGGTAACAATATATTTTCCGCGCTTCAGATTATTCATGTTTTAGTGAGCATAACGCTGAGGTAAGTAAGCGGAGTCCAGGCATGCGCATTTTTTGCACATGCGGACTTTACCGTCTTCTTATGTTTGTTTTTCATTATGTAGTCCTATTATTTCTTCTGTTTCTAGAAGTGACCATTTTTGTGCTTGTTCACAAGAATGTTACCCAGACACCTATCAAAGCTATTGATATGATACCACGTAAGGGTTTGAAATTAAATAACTTTTACATATCATGGATTGTTTGGTACTACCCTGTAATTCCAATGACTTAAATAGTCATCATAAATAGTGGCTAGTTTTTCTTTTTCTTCTTTGCTCATCTTCTT
>UOFG01000178.1_pt1 | contig 12601 bp, 12 predicted proteins | sample 1988411 | NCBI WGS metagenome assembly UOFG01 (sample SAMEA4712194, study PRJEB27164) | hydrothermal vent metagenome | biome: marine basaltic hydrothermal vent biome; feature: marine hydrothermal vent; material: mineral | place: Pacific Ocean | collected 2011-06-14/2011-07-23 | depth 1689 m
AAACAAGCACAAGGTGAATGTTTTACCCCTGCCCGATGAAGTATTAACAACTTTACGCACATTATCAGATCAGGTTATTAATGAAATAGCCGCAAAGGATAAAATGACTGAAAAAGTATTTACAAACTTTAAAACCTATCGAGATCAGGTTAAGAAATGGACCGCCATTTCTGAGCTTGCTTATTTGCAGCACCGCTAAACCTGAAAAAATCAGTTGAGCGCATAAAACTAACATAAGCCATTGAAAAATATGAATTAATTTCCCGCCTTCTAACTCACCAGAAGGGTGAGTGATGCTTCACCCAGAATTACACCCTCAGGTGCTCAACTGATCTTTTCAGGGTAAACAGGGGGTTTGCTTTTGGCTATCGACTACTGACTAATAACTTTAACCCATCAGCCTGCCTGGAAGCCAGGTGGCCAGCTGGGGCCACAGAGCAATCAGTGCCATAACCAGAATCTGGATTAAGATAAACGGCATAACCCCTTTATAAATATCCATGGTTTGCACGCCGGCGGGTGCTACTCCACGCAGGTAAAACAGTGCGAAGCCAAAGGGCGGTGTCATAAATGATGTTTGCAAATTTATTGCAATTAAAATACCCAGCCACACCGGATCTATGCCCATAGCCAGCAAAACAGGGCCGACAACCGGAACAACAACAAAGGTTATTTCAATAAAATCCAGTACGAAACCCAGTAAAAACATAACTAACATTACAACAAAAAGCGCACCATAAGCCCCGCCAGGTAAATCACTTAATAAACCCTGAACCAGCTCATCACCCTCAAAACCTCTGAATACCAGGGAGAAAATCGATGCCCCAATCAGGATCATAAACACCATGCTGCTGATTCGCGTAGTCACCTGCCCGACTTCTCTGAGTATTTTTATCGACAGCTGCCGACGATAAGCAGCAAGGCAGATCGCTCCCACCGCGCCTACACCTGCCGCTTCCGTTGGCGTTGCCAGCCCACCAAGAATCGATCCCAGCACTAACAATATCAATGCAAGCGGCGGCACTAATTCCACCATTACCTTCTTTTTTAACGCCTCGGGACTTTCTCTTTTATCTGCCGGTATCACCGGCATCATCTCCGGTTTAATCCATGCTACGATCAACTGGTAGCTAATATAAAACAGCACTAATATAAAACCGGGAATGAGCGCACCAATAAATAAATCCCCCACCGAGAGGGAGTCAGGGCTAAAAATGCCCATATCCAGCTGCGCCTGCTGATAGGCAGAAGAAAGCACATCTCCCAGCAAAACCAGTACAATTGAGGGCGGAATAATTTGCCCCAGGGTTCCTGAAGCACAGATCGTGCCGCAGGCAATGCGCACATCATAGCCCTGCCTGAGCATTGTTGGCAGAGACAACAGGCCCATGGTAACAACGGTGGCCCCCACAATACCCGTACTCGCAGCCAGCAGCATACCCACCAGGGTTACTGAAATCCCCAGCCCGCCTCGAACGGAGCCAAATAGCTGTGCCATTGTTTGCAACAGGTTTTCCGCTATTTTTGAGCGCTCCAGCATGACCCCCATATACACAAACAAAGGCACTGCCAGCAATACCGGATTCATCATAATGCCAAACAGGCGATTCGGCAAAGCCTGCAGAAAGGCCGCATCAAAAACATCCAGGTAGCTTCCAATGCCTGCAAATAATAGTGCCGTACCTGCCAGTGTAAATGCCACAGGATAGCCACTGAGCAAAAAGATAAACACACAGGCAAACAGCCAGAATGCCATATAGTCTGTAAAAAATTCCATCAGGGTGCACTGCTCCCTGTAATTTTTACTATGGCTTTCAGAATTAACGCCACACCCTGCACCATCAGCAGCATCGCCATCAATAATATCAGGCTCTTAAGCAGGTAAACACCGGGCAACCCCCCCGCTTCGCGAGAAGACTCGCTAACCTGCCACGAGTCCATGACATAAGGCCAGCTAACCCAGAATACAAACACCATCACCGGCATTAAAATAAAAAGATGGCCTGCCAGATCCACCCAGGCTTTACCTGTTTCACTTAACCGCTCATAAAAAATATCAACTCGCACATGCTCATTGTATTTCAACGTGTATGAGGCCCCCAGCAGAAACACAATTGAGTGCAAATATGAAACAGATTCCTGCAGAGCTATCCAGCCCATATCAAACAGATACCGCAAAAGCACTACAAATGTGGTTATCAGCACCATAGCAGACACTAACCAGGCAGTGAGCTGCCCCATACGGTCTATTAACTGTTCCAGCTGCTCCGCAATCTGGAGCATTATGTGTTGTCGTTGTAAATTCATTGGCGCATTTTAGACCAGGTCGTTACATATATCGACTTACAATGACAGTTTGTCCGTTCTGATTTGATATTTTATTAAAAATACGTAAAAGTTGTCATTCGCTACAATATTTACTGAACGTTATTTTTTAACATCGGCCAGCTGTTGTTCAGATACCTCGTACAGGGCATCTGAAAGCCGCCCGATCAGGATAAAATATGAAATTACAGGCGTAAATGCCACATAAGCTATTAATTTTAGATAATGTGGATATGGAATTCCTCAGGGAATGTACATCAGGATAAGCGGAATGCTTACCACTAATATAGCTGGTATATGAAATGATCAGGATTTGTCAAATAGTTGCCCTTTGCAGTTTGTTTAACGCGCCATATGCTCATGCTACAGACGCTGAAAAAAACGACAATGGCTACATCACCCGCCAGAATGCCCTTGGCTGCATACAGTCCAGTACAGAGCTGGCAGGTGAGCGCCAGCAGTTGCGCGTTGTTGAAGCTGATAAGCTGCACCTTAATAGTAAAATTATCTATCTGCAAAACGAAATTGAAAAACGCAGGCGACTCATCGAATCGCTTGATAAACACCCCACCCAGCTTAATAACGAGAATTACAACCAGCTGGTGACCCAGTTTGAAGCACTGCGAGAAGAACACAGAGAAACGATTCAGCTTTTTGAGGAAAAACAAAACCAGTTTATAAACCAGCATAGCCACTTTAATGAACTTGAACACCGACATAACGCACATTGTCTGGATAATATTCAGGTAACCCGAAAGCTTTATCTGGAAGTTTGTGAACATGATGTCAGCAACTGGTGCAAGGCATTTTATTTTTAACCGCCTCCTCAGAACAGTTCACGCCTGGATTGAACAGACCAGCATTAATATCGCGATTGCAGGATGCAAAGAAGCGTGTTTTTGACGACAGTGTAAATAATTCTGTGTAACTGCTATACGTTAAATATAGTCAGTTAATCGTTCTTCAAACTCAGTCATAAACCGATTCAGCGCAGGTTTCCAGTTTCTTATGGGCATAGTCCATTACATCAGAGCGTGGAAGCGCATCCCTGCACAAAACCGAATGTGTGACTTACAACATCTAATAATATTCAATATTATCAAACACTTACCGGACCATCCCTTATTTTCTAACGTTTGCTACAATACCCTCCAGCAGACCCCCAAATGCACTTTCCAGCATCCCCACAACATCTGCTTCTGACATCCCTTTCGGTTCGAAGATGGCAGACCAGGAAAACTCCGTCAGATTATTGCCCTTCTTCTTTATAGCAACCGTACCTGTATACTGACTGACAGGCAACGGCGAATCCTCATTATCAATGGTGTATTGAAGTACCATATTGTTATCATCTAACAAAACCAGGGTTTCCAGTATTTCGCCATTTTCTGTACCACAAACCCTTTTCGCACCTTCGCCATTCCCCCTCACCTCACAGGATGTAATCATCGAAGGCAGATATTTGTGCATATTATTGAATTGCCTTACTTCTTCCCAGAGCCTTTCTGAATTAATCTGAAACTCATTCGAAACCATTACCTTTGTCATTACATCTTACCTTTCTAAAAATAAAAACATTGAAGTCAGGAATATAATGGATATAATCTGAATGATGAATACCAATAAACACAATAAATATGTCCCAGAGTACGAAAGTGATGCTCTTTCCGAAATTTTAAATTTACTGGATATGGATGTACTTATCTATCACAATGCTAAAGTCTGCGGCAGCTGGCGCATTAATGAGCACAATCTGGGGGCAACGTGTTTTCACATTGTAACTGATGGTAGTTGCATCCTGCATGTTCCATCACACTATGAAGACACGCTGGAATACGGTGATCTGGTAATTTTCCCCAGAGAGTTAACGCACACAATGCACTCGGAGAAAAACCAGACGGGCGAGCAACAGCATTTATTATTTCAGGAAAGTAAAAACGTAAACGGCACTGGAATATTATGTGGGGAGGTACGTTTTAATCATGATGGATGCCACTATCTACTTGATGCTCTGCCACCTTTGTTTGTCATTAGATACGAGTCAGCGAACTCATGGCTACAGCCGTTATTGAAAATGATAATAGACGAGAATCATAAAACAGGTATGGCATCACAAACCATTCTGAACAAGTTATCCGAACTTCTTTTTACTCAGGCAATAAGACAGTATTTACTGGATAATTCAAATGAAACCGGCTTTTTTTCTATACACACACATTCACGAATAGCCAGGACCATTAGCGCCATACATAAGCACCCGGAGAGAAGCTGGACACTGGAGTCTATGGCAAAACAGGCCATGATGTCTCGCACCTCTTTTGCCGAAACTTTTAAATCATACAGTGGCTGGACACCAGGCCAGTATCTTACCTGGTGGCGCATGCAGGTGGCATGGAGCTTTTTAAAGCGTGGTGAAAAAATTGCACATGTATCGGAAAAAGTCGGCTATCAGTCAGAATCTTCATTTTCACGAGCATTCAAAAAAACTTTCGGCATATCGGCTGGAAAAGTAAAACACTCATAAGGCCACCTCTATTAATTCTTATGCCTGCAGTTATTTCTGCGCTTCTATCTGAGCCTCTCGTGCTTTTTCAACATAGCCATTATATGCAGGAATAGCAATGGCTGCGAGTATACCAATGATAAAAATGGTAAAAAATACAATAACTATTAGCACAAGTGCAGAAGAGCCTTTGACATTCCCATACTTTGCATTCCAGTTCTGTTCATTGCTGGCTAAAAAAACGATGCCCTCGACCAGTGAAATAAGGGAAGGTATCCAGGTCCAGAAAAACAGCAGGTAAAATAACCCCCACCACTGCCCGAGATAAAAACGATGTACACCAAAGCCACCGAGGAAAATAGCCAGCAAGCCCGCTGCTACTTTACTTTTTGCGGCTAAATTTTGTTGTGCACCACAACTCGGGCAGCTCACTGCGCTTTTCGAAATTTTAGTTCCACAATCTCTGCAATAAACCAGGGTATTCTCTAACTGCCCTTCTGGAGTTGTATATGGGTCGCTCATGCTTATTTCCCTGTAGTTACTCTTTATCAAAAAACCGATTTAATTCGTCATAATACGCCGGATGGGTTTGAATTGTATTATGTCCAACCCCGGAGTATTTAACCATTTTACTGTTATCACCCAGTGCCTGGCCAAGCTTATTCAAACTAATGTCGCTAATCATCTCATCCTGTTCTGCCGCGAGGATTAGTACCCTCTTATCGACACGTTTTATACTTTCTATTGTGTAAAAAGAATGTTTAAGTATTAGTTTAATCGGAAAGTATTTGAACCGCTGCGCGGCAATACTTTCAATGCTATCAAACGGCGTAATCAGCACCAGCCCTGCAATCTCTCTGTTTGCAGCAAGATATGCCGCCGCAGAAGAACCCAGGCTTCTGCCAATAACAATAATATCACCTGGCTTAATTTTGTATTCTTTCAACGTATAGTCATAAACATCAAGTGCATTCTGATAGAGGCTTTGCTGCGATGGCCGTCCTTCACTTTTACCATAGCCTGGATGGTTAAAAGCAATGACCTGGCGAACTTTTAACGCATTAGCTTCATAATTTAAATAAGCTACTTCTTCAGCATTACCGCCAAAGTAAATAATGGTTTTCGATGCATCCGACTCTCTATTTATTTTCCAGCCAGCTATCGTTTTCCCCTGGGAAACCAGTGAAATTTCATTCTGTTTAAAGCTGTTATATAGATCAGCTTCAGGGACAGGAGGGAAGAATATTAGTTTATCCTGAAACACATAAAGCATCACACACATCAAAAAATAGATGCTGAACACAATAATTAAAATATATATCAATATTTTCACTCTCCCTGTTACTCCTTCTTCTCATTTCAACCCTGTCGGCCATACAGGGGCCTTATTCTGTATCATCTGATGCAGCAGAAATTGATATAATGGCCTTTTTGGAGCTCTCTCCCTGCTGGACTCGACACTTGACAGTATAGTTGATATTTTCTGAAACCACTGAGGCCTTCACATCAAGTAATTTAGCCTGCCGTTTCCATAATGCAGACCAGTTATGGATGGCTTTACTTTTATCCTTAAAATATTTAATCGTTTTGCTTTTACACCACTGCTGCAGCGCCTCTGGTGTTGCCAACGGCACTTCCTCTATATTTGCATTACCCGCACAACTCATGAACAATGTGCATATAAATATTAAATACGTGTTTTTAACTAATGTAGCTTTCATATCAGGTGCACAATATTAAATATTAAATTTTTAATCATATTCATGGCTGTCTTTAAAAATAACGATATCTATTAAGATAGAGTAAATATCCTGCAAATAATATATTGATAAATGAGAAAATTATAAAATAATTAATAAACTGACTCATTGTTTTAATTGATCCCACCGTTACAGCTTTTGTTAGATGGGTGTGCCCTGCTAGCTCTTTGTATAAACCAATTATCTCATTTGCCCGTCTGATTTTTTCATCGTCTGAATATGTCTGCATTGTTTTTAACGATGCACTGGCAATTTCAGGGGTTTGCTTTATTTTATATATCGCCTCCTCCATGGGAGAGTTTGACAGTGAATAATAGCTATATGCTCCCCATAATAACGCAGATATGTTAAAAATAAGCAAAAAAATTGACATTGTTTTTTTCATCATATGATTAGAACTCTATTTTTGAGTGTTCAGAACGACATCCAGAACGGAAAAAGTTAACTGCACAGAGTACAGGCACCTCTATCGCGCGGAGATACCTATATTATTATAATCTTATATTACAGCTTAGGCGCACTGTATCAGTAGCTTTTAGCTAATTTCATGAATTGAGTCACACTATTTCCCGTTTCTCCAGAATCCGGCAAACTGAAGCAGGCTACAATGACTCAGCCCAATCCATGTGTAAAAGCGCGCGCGATTTATATCTCACTATTTTTAATAATATCAATCACTTACAATTTAACCTGCTGGCACTGGAACTAGCACCACCACTGACATCATTTTTTTATCATCCTTTTCTCCAGTGGTTATATTTTTAATGTCATAATGCGGTTTTTTAACTCAATAAATACTCAGACATATGACAAAGCAACAGCCCCCTCTGATTCTGGTTGACGGTTCTTCCTATTTATTTCGTGCGTTTCATGCACTACCACCACTAGAATCCTCCAGAGGGCAGCCTACCGGGGCTATTTATGGTGTCATTAATATGCTCAAAAAACTGCTTGATGAATACCACCCCGTTCATCTTGCTGTGGTATTTGACGCGAAGGGCAAAACATTTCGCAACGATCTGTACAGTGAATACAAGGCTAACAGGCCACCCATGCCCGATGAGCTGCGCAGCCAGATAGAGCCAATTCATCAAATTGTAGATGCGCTGGGCTTTCCTCGCATTATTGTACCGGGTGTCGAGGCCGATGATGTCATTGGCACACTGGCACGCCAGGCCGAAGCAGCCGGCCACCAGGTGCTGATTTCCACCGGCGACAAGGATCTTGCTCAGCTGGTTACAGACAACATTAGCCTGATTAATACGATGAACAATTTTATAAGCACACCGAAGTCGGTTATCGAAAAATTTGGTGTGCCTGCAAACCAGATTATCGATTATCTGGCATTAATTGGTGATACTGCTGACAACATACCCGGCATACCCAAAGTAGGGCCTAAAACGGCCGTTAAATGGCTTGCTCAATACCTGTCTGTCGAGAATATCATTACTCATGCGGATGAGTTTAAGGGCAAAGTAGGAGAGTACCTACGAGAAAATCTTCAGCAATTGCCGCTTTCATACCAGCTGGCCACCATTGTCTGCGATCTGCAACTGGAGCAAACCGCTGGAGATCTGCTGCTCAACCCACCCAATAATGACGAACTCAAATCATTATATGCAGAATATGAGCTAAAAACATGGCTTACCGAGCTGGGAGGGGGGCATTTGACAGACAGTGCAACAGCACAGCCCATCATAGAGACTGATTACCAGACTATTCTCACCACTGAAAATTTTGAGCAATGGCTGGAAAAACTCAGCCGTGCCGATGCATTTGCGTTTGATACAGAAACCACCAGCCTGAATTATATGCAGGCCCGTGTCGTCGGTGTGTCTTTTTCAGTCGAGCCGGGCAGCGCCGCCTATGTGCCCTTTGGCCATGACTATGAAGGCGCACCAGAACAGCTCTCTGAGCAAACCGTACTGGGCCGATTAAAGCCCCTGCTGGAAGACCCGGCCAAAGGCAAACTGGGGCAGAACCTTAAATACGATGCACATGTACTCCTGAACCATTCAATCCACCTGCAGGGCATTAGTAATGACACATTGCTTGAGTCTTTTGTGCTGGACTCAACCCGGCGTCATGATATGGACAGTATGGCCAGCCGTTTTCTTAACCATAACACCATCCATTTCGAAGATATTGCTGGCAAAGGCACCCGGCAACTCACCTTTAACCAGGTGAGTCTTGAAAAAGCCGGGCCTTATGCCGCTGAAGATGCCGATGTTACACTGCGTCTGCATCAGAGCATTTACTCACAATTATCATCTGTTCCTGAACTACTAAAGGTTTATCAGGAAATTGAGCTCCCTCTGCTACCCATTATTCAGGAAATCGAGCGCAACGGCGTGCTGGTTGATGCAGATATGCTCTTCACACAAAGCCACCAACTGGCTGCAAAAATGCAGGAAATTGAACAACAGGCATATAAAGAGGCCGGAGAGACATTTAACCTGGCCTCACCCAAACAGATTCAGGCTATTTTCTTTGAAAAACTCGAACTCCCGGTTATTCGAAAAACCCCCAAAGGCCAACCATCAACGGCTGAAGATGTGTTGCAGGAACTGGCTGAAAGCTATGAGCTGCCTCGGCTGATTCTCCAGCACCGCAGCATGAGCAAGCTTAAATCCACCTATACCGACAAGCTGCCTTTACAGATAGACCCCGGCACGGGACGAGTACACACCAGTTACCATCAGGGCGGGGCGGCCACTGGGCGAATGTCCTGCAGTGACCCAAATTTGCAGAATATTCCTGTGCGCACCGAAGAGGGTCGGCGCATTCGCAAAGCATTTATAGCCGCACCTGGTAATTGCATTCTTGCTGCCGACTACTCGCAGATAGAATTACGCATAATGGCACATTTATCAACCGATCAGAATTTGTTACTGGCTTTTCGCGAAGGCCGGGATATACATAAAGCTACCGCCGCCGAAGTGTTTGGCGTGCCACTGGAGAAAGTAGAAACTGAACAGCGTCGTGCCGCCAAAGCCATCAACTTTGGGCTGATTTATGGCATGTCGGCATTTGGCCTGGCAAAACAACTTGATGTCACTCGCCACCAGGCCCAGGATTATATCAATCAGTACTTCGAACGCTATCCCGGTGTAAAAGAATATATGGACAGCACCCGTGAAAAAGCACATGAAACTGGTTATGTTGAAACGCTTTTTGGTCGTCGACTTTATTTACCTGAAATCAATTCACGCAATGGCCAACGCAGGCAATATGCAGAGCGCACCGCCATTAATGCGCCCATGCAGGGAAGCGCTGCTGATATCATTAAACGTGCAATGATTAACGTTCATAAAGCACTCAAAAAATCCGAGCTTTCCGCCTTGATGATTATGCAGGTTCACGACGAACTGGTGTTTGAAGTGAACGAAAATCAGGCACAGAAACTGAGCACACTTTTACACCAGGAAATGGAATCTGCCGCTGATCTGAAGGTACCTTTACTAGTGGATATCGGCATTGGGATAAACTGGGAAGAGGCACACTGATGACAAAAATAAAACTATTAACAATAACAACCATATAGCGTTACTTATTAGATTTTATTTAACTGCCCATTTAGTTATTTCTCTGAAATTGCCTTAAATTACACGCATTTACGCCCACCATTCGTCGCCTGTCTTTTGACATGCCGTTTAAATGAACTTTAATCAATATTAAGAGTTATTTGTGAATTGCGCTAAAGCCCGGCGCAAGCTCGCTTACCTCCCTGAGCGAGCAAATTGAGATCGACCTCCCCAAGTTGGTCTCTATGTTACCCCTGACCACTTTCCCTGGTGGTTGGGGTTTTTTACTTTTAAGGGTGAATAATTTTACCGCCAGAACAAAACACCAGAGGCTGGTGCATTCACTCTTATTCTGCTAATTCAAACCACCCGCTTAATATCTGTTGCAAATCTTCCAGACCGGTTTTTTTCAATGCAGAAAACATTTGCACCGTAACATCAAAACTACTTTCCTTAATTTCTTTTTTTACCATCAGTAACTGTTTGCTGGCAGCACCCCGTTTTAATTTATCCGCTTTGGTAAGCAAAATATGCACCGGTATTTTTACATGATCACACCATTCGAGCATTTGCACATCATAATCTTTTAACGGGTGGCGAATATCCATAATAACCACCAGACCACGAAGCTGTTCTCGCTCGCCGAGATAATTTTCCATTAGCTGCTGCCATTCCCGGCGCATTTTTTCAGGCACCTTTGCATAGCCATAACCGGGTAAATCAACCAGACTTCGTTGCTCATCCAGCGCAAAAAAATTAATCAGTTGCGTGCGCCCCGGTGTTTTGCTGGTACGTGCCAGTGCCTTCTGATCACACAGCGTATTTAAAGCACTGGATTTGCCCGCATTTGAGCGCCCTGCAAAGCCCACTTCCAGCAAATCCCCCTGTGGAAACTGGCTCGGCTTACTGGCACTGGTGAGAAAACTTGCTCGACGAAAATAACTGCCCATCTTACTACCTGAATAATGAATTAACCTGAAAACCGCTGCTCGCCGTATTCTACCTGGAAATGTGTACTGACATTGAAAAAGATTACGAGCGACACAACGGATTAACCTGCCATTGCCCATGTGCCTTCCCCTGGAATACCCTTCCAGGGAAGCATTTCAGACTATAAATATTTGATTTTATTATAATAATTATAAACCACAACCCTCTTTTCCATGAAAATCAGAGCCCTGAACGGTATTGCACACCGCCCACTGATTACTGACTACCCACCGCAATAAGCCCGGAGCAGGGCGAGTCAACCCGGCTAAATTGCTGAAATAGTCGATTTAGTGTAGACTTGCGCCACTTTTTGTCCGGAGTACAGTTTGAATGTCCCTTAAAATCAGAGGGCCAGGCTGTATTTAGTAAGTGACGTAGTTCTATATTTATCGCCAGCCTGACTGGTTACTCTATCACCTGGAGAAGACAAGCAATGAATTTTAAATCTCTGATTGCAATTTTTACCCTGGCATATGGCCTCAATACAACCGCCTCTGCAATTGATCTGGCAGCTGGTGAAGCAACTGCGGGTGCAGTCTGTGCAGGCTGCCACATGCCTGATGGCAACAGCGCCGTAGACATGTTTCCCAAACTGGCTGGCCAGCATGCACAATACCTTACCCACCAGTTAAATGACTATAAGAGCGGTGTGCGCACTGATGCCACAATGAACGGCATGGCTGCGGCCCTTGCAACAGCAGACGATATTGCCAATGTAGCGGCCTTTTATGCCAGTAAGAAGTCCTCTCCAGCGGCAGCAGATGCTAGCAAGGTCGCACTGGGCAAAGATGTGTACCGTGGTGGAAATACAACCAGCAGTCTGCCTGCCTGTATGGGCTGTCATGGCACTGATGGTAGCGGTAATCCTGCCGCCAGATTCCCATCTCTGGCAGGCCAGCATGCTGCTTACACCATTAAGCAGCTGAAAAGCTTCCGCGATGGTAGCCGCACTAACGACAACAATAAAATGATGCAAAACGTCGCTAATAAAATGACAGCAGCTGAAATCGAAGCTGTGGCTAATTATATTGCCCAGATGAAGTAAACAGATGTATAAATGTTAATAACTTGCTGACAGAAAGCTGCGATTACAGCCTTTTGTCTTTTCAATATGATGTTAGATCAAATGTACAGGGACAGATCGTAAAGTGAATTTTTTCACCTGACACCAGTCAAAGTTAAAATTATTTGGGGAAATAAGCATGAAATCTTTTGTACAGACCAGACTACTATGGGTACTCCTCCTGTTACCTTTACTTTCACAGGCCAGGGATTATGACGAGGGTATAGAGTACACCCAGCTCGAAAAAGCCATTTCGACACAAACGGGCGATAAAATTGAGGTACTTGAGTTTTTCTGGTACGGCTGCCCCCATTGTTTTGCTTTTGAACCCGAATTAAAGCGATGGAAAAAAACATTACCGGCAAATGTACAGTTTATCCGCGTTCCAGCCCCCATCAACCCGAGCTGGATGGTGCATACGAAGGCTTTTTACACC
>UOFG01000077.1_pt1 | contig 12564 bp, 11 predicted proteins | sample 1988411 | NCBI WGS metagenome assembly UOFG01 (sample SAMEA4712194, study PRJEB27164) | hydrothermal vent metagenome | biome: marine basaltic hydrothermal vent biome; feature: marine hydrothermal vent; material: mineral | place: Pacific Ocean | collected 2011-06-14/2011-07-23 | depth 1689 m
CAGGAAAAGATTAATGCTATTCATGGCAGAGACATAGCGTTGAGTATTGTACTTAAGTGCGGGGTTGTAATGTGTGATCTGGGATAAAGTGTTAAAATTTTCGACGTTGTAAAGGCTCTTTTTTTACAATCAAGCCATGAGTATTAAGGTGTTTTCAAATATCCAGTAACTCACTGACTCGGCTGGCGGGAATAATTTCCATATCAGCGGGTATATCCCGTGCTCTGGGCATATTATCTTTTGGAATGACGGCATGGGTAAAGCCATGTTTTGCGGCCTCTTTTAACCTTTCCTGGCCGTTGGGCACAGGGCGGATCTCGCCAGCCAGGCCAATTTCACCAAAGGTAAAGAGCTTCTGTGCTAATGGGCGGTCTCGAAAGCTGGAGAGTATGGCGAGTAGCATGGCGGTGTCAGCGGCAGTTTCGGTTACCCGCACACCGCCAACGATATTGATAAATACGTCCTGGTCATACATGGCGATGCCACCGTGACGATGCAATACGGCGAGCAGCATAGAAAGCCGGTTCTGATCCAGCCCAAGAGTCACGCGCCGTGGATTGCCAGGGTGGGATTCATCAACCAGTGCCTGAACCTCAATCAGCAGGGGGCGGTTGCCTTCCCGCGTAACGGTAATGACACTGCCGGCAACGGGTTCGTCGTGACGGGATAAAAAAATAGCGGAAGGGTTGCTAACGGCTTTGAGGCCTTCTTCTGTCATGGCAAACAGGCCAAGTTCATTGACCGCACCAAAGCGGTTTTTAATGGCGCGTATCATGCGGTAGCGCTCGCCAGAATCGCCTTCAAAATACAGTACGGTGTCTACCATATGCTCCAGCACGCGGGGCCCGGCCAGGGTGCCTTCTTTGGTGACGTGGCCGACCAGAAAAAGCGCGGTGTTGGTCTGCTTGGCAAAACGCACCAGTTGCGCGGCGCTTTCCCGTACCTGGGCGACACCGCCAGGGGCTGATTGCAGCATTTCGGTATAAATGGTCTGGATGGAGTCGATTACCATCACCTGTGGGCGGTCTTTTTTTGCAAGTTGTATAATGCGCTCAACACAGGTTTCGGTTAACAGCTTAAAGGCGTTGTCGGGGAGGTTTAGCCGCCGCACGCGCAGGGTAACCTGTTGCAGGGATTCTTCACCGGTCACATACAGGGCGTTCATTTTCTGCCCAAGCGTGGCCAGTGTCTGTGTGAGCAGGGTTGATTTGCCAATGCCCGGGTTCCCCCCCATTAACACCACCGAGCCATGCACCATACCGCCACCCAGCACGCGATCCAGTTCAACGATGCCTGTTGCGCAGCGAGGCTCCGCTTCGAGCTCAATCTCCTGCATGTCCCGCACCACAGACTGCCCTGCATAGCCTGCAAAGCGTGAGCTGGTGCTGCTGGTTTTTTCAGCCAGGCTCTCAATAAAGGTATTCCATTCTCCGCAGTCGCTGCACTGGCCGGCCCATTTATTGTGCATCGTGCCACAGTTGTTGCACTGATATTGCTGTTTTGTTCTGGCCATTTAATTCTCGGGTGGTTTGTTCTCTGAGTCGGTGTGCTCGCCATTTTCTGTGTCGGGCTCGGTGATGATACTGGGCATCAGGCGGGCCATCTGTACGGCGTTATTCAGGGTTTTGGTGACTTCGATGGGGTGGTGAGCAAGGAGTATGGTGGTGCCGGGTGCCGGGATGGACTCAAGGTACTCAAGGATAATGCCATTGAGGGTTTTGGGGCCATCTGTGGGCAGTGAAATATCCAGACTGCGATTGATTTCACGGATGTGGGTGTTGCCCGCGATCAGGTGGCTACCATCGCTTTGCTGGATAATGTTGCTGTTGTTTACGGGAGAATCGGTGGTGAATTCTCCTACGACCTCTTCGAGTATATCTTCCAGAGTGACCAGCCCCTGAATGTCGCCATATTCATCGACGGCGAGTGCGGTGCGGCGTTTGTTTTTCTGGAAATTAATCAGCTGCTGGTAGAGGGAAGTGCCCTCAGGAATAAAGTAGGCTTCGCGTATCTGATTTTTCAGGTTTTCAGGGGTTAGCTCATCACGGGTTAGCAGGTTAATAATGCGGCGCACATGCAGTATGCCAGTGAGGTTATCAATGTCACCCTGGTAAACGGGCAGCCGTGTGCGCTGACAGGTGGTCAGGTCATCAACGATATCATCCCAGCTGTCCTGGAGGTTGAGTGCAGTGATTTCGCTTCGGGGCACCATAATATCATCAATGGTTGCGTTTTCCAGGCTGAGCAGGCCCAGCAGCATATCCTGGTGCTTCTGGGGCACCATATGGCTGGTTTCCATAACAACACTGCGCAATTCTTCGACACTGACACCCTGCTTTGCTCTCCGTTCAGGGTTTACGCCGAGTATTCTTAACAGGCCGTTGGCAATAATATTTATGATGTAGACCAGAGGGTAAATGGCTTTTAATAGCGGGGTGTATATATAGGCGGCTGGAAAGGCGATGCGTTCCGGGTGAAGTGCCGCTAATGTTTTGGGGGCCACTTCTGCAAATATTAAAATCACGAAGGTGAGCAGGCCAGTGGCAACCGCTATGCCTGATTCACCAAGAAATCTCATGGCCAGAATGGTGGCAATGGCTGAGGCGAGGATATTAACAAAATTATTGCCCAGCAGAATCAGGCCGAGTAGTCGGTCGGGGCGCTCCAGTAGTTTTTCTGCAAGCCGAGCACCCCGGTTGCCTTTTTCGGCAAGGTGTTTCAGGCGATAGCGGTTAAGTGACATTAATCCAGTTTCAGAACTGGAGAAAAGACCCGATAGTAGAATCAGCAGGCCCAGCAGGATAAAAAGTGTACTGGTGGAAATGTGGTCCAAGGTGCGTCCCTAAAGCAGGCCACTCATTCTGGGCCCGGGTTAATAAAGTTACATGAAGCTAACGGGTTAAGGCTATCTGTGCTAATAGCGTCCGGGGGGATGTTACCCGGAGACGATAAATTCAAATACAATTTTACTGCCGAAGTAGGCTAGCATCAAACTGGCAAAACCACTGAGTGTCCAGCGAATGGCGGTGCGCCCCCGCCAGCCCAGGGTGAAGCGGCCAACCAGCAGGGTGGCGAATACCAGCCATGCAATAATGCTGAGCACGGTTTTGTGCGCCAGGTGCTGTGCCATTACGTCTTCCAGAAACACAAAGCCACTTCCCAGCGCAATGGTTAAGCCGATAAAGCCTGCGGCAATAAAATCGAACAGCAGTTTTTCCATGATTTGCAGGGGGGGGATTTTTTTTAGCCAGCCGCCGGGGTGGTGGTTGTGCAGAAGCCTGTTTTGCAGGGAGAGCAAAATGGACATGCAGGCGGCCAGACCCAGTATGCTATAGGCAATAATGGAAACCAGAACGTGGATTTTTAAACCCTGGGGGGCATCGTATGGCAGCATATAGCTGGGTTGCGACAGGCTTTGAGCCAGCAGCGCAATGGCTGAGAAAGGCAGGATAAATACAGCGAGAATTTCTGTGCGGCGTTTAATTGACATCAGCAGCACCAGCAGGCTAATCACAATGAGCACGGAGGACAGGGCATCGAAAACACCGAACTGAAAGCCATTGCTGCCGGTTAACTGGGTGTGCAGTACAAAGCCGTGTAAAATTACAGCGGCGAAGCCTGGCAGGAGCAGGGTGGCCACGGGTTTCTGGCTAAAGTAATTGTCACCTTTCAGGCGCATAAACAGGGCCAGCGTTGAGACCAGGTAAAGTGCAATAGCGGTAAAGCCAGTGATTGCGTTCATTTAAGTTGAAAAAACTCATTTAATTGTTATCAGCCGCTTATTATAAGGTAAAGCTTTGATGCTGTAACTACCCCAGGTTAATCAGTTTTGGCGGCACCGGCTTACTTCAGCCGCTATTTCTCTCTGAAATGGCATTCGGTATGCAGTTCATGTGTATGTGGCTTGTGAATAAGTTCACGCTTCGTTAAACTAAAAGGCCTTTAGATTCATATGTTTGCTGCATTTTTGTAATGCCGTGCTAGCATTTATTAAGTCAGTTTCCGTTTTTAGGGTGAACCGCTTTTTTAGTTAAAGAGAAATCCTGTCAGAGAAGTGCTATGAAATTACGAGTATTAGGGTGTAGTGGGGGTATTGGAAAAGGGCTGCGCACTTCATCGTATCTGATTGATGAGGATATTCTGCTGGATGCGGGCACAGGTGTCGGTGATCTTACAATAGATGAAATGCGTAAAATCAGCGATGTTTTCATTACACACAGCCATATGGATCATGTGCTGAGCATTCCTCTGCTGGTCGATACGCTTTTCTCCGATTTGCTCCGCCGGCCGCTACGCGTGCATGCACGGGCTGAAACCATTAGAGTACTTGAGCAGCACCTGTTTAACTGGGAGCTGTGGCCTGATTTTACGGAGCTGCCAGATAAACGTTCGCCGGTGCTTGAATTTATTGAAATGAATCCGGGTGATGAGGTGATACTGGGTGAGCGAAAAGTGGAAATGGTGGATGTAAACCACACGGTGCCGGCATCTGCATTTGTTGTTGAAGACTCGCAGAGGTGCTTTGTGTACAGCGGGGATACCTGTACCAATGAGAGCCTGTGGAATCGCCTTAATGCGCTTAAATCACTGGATTTTATGATTGTTGAGGCGGCTTTTGCAGAAGAAGAGATAGAGCTGGCCAAACTGGCACGTCATTATTGCCCGAGTTTGCTGGCAGAGGATTTGAACAAACTCAGGCACTACCCGGTTATTGGTATCTGTCACCTTAAGCCAGGCGCTGAAAAGCAGATTTTTCAGCAATGCTGTGATGTGCTTGAAGGGCAACGCACATTGTATCAATTAGCCAGTGATGACCGTTTTCAGGTATAACCTCGGCGACTAGTATCCGCCCACTTGATTATTTTTTTTAAGCGCCTCATGCCCGCTCAGGCGCAGGTATTGATGTTGGAAAATTGTGCAAGTGGTTGATATATCTTGTGTTTAATGAAAATTTTATGCGTTGTAAGGTCGTTCGCCTGATGGCGGGGTGCAAATATTCCTGCTTTCAGTGTCTATTTTAGGCTTTATTTCTGAGATAATCCCCGCTCTTTCAATTTTAGCTGATTAAATCTGGATATAAATCATGTTTGATAGCCTTAGCGATCGTCTGGCCAGAACCATTAAAAACCTGCGAGGTCAGGGCCGAATCACCGAAGATAATATTAAGGAATCCATGCGGGATGTTCGCATGGCACTGCTTGAGGCGGATGTCGCTTTGCCTGTGGTGCGTGATTTTGTCGAGCGTGTTAAGCGGCGTGCGATAGGTCAGGAGGTGATGAGCAGTTTGTCTCCCGGGCAGGCATTAATAAAAATTGTGAATGAAGAGCTGGTTTCCACCATGGGAGAGGCCAATGAGGAGCTGAATCTCGCGGCTCAGTCGCCGGCGGTTGTGCTGATGGCGGGCCTGCAGGGTGCGGGTAAAACCACCACGGTCGCCAAGCTGGCCAAACTGCTGCAGGATCGACATAAAAAGAAAGTGATGGTGGTGAGTTGTGATGTGTATCGCCCGGCGGCGATTAAGCAGTTGCAGACGCTGGCCACCCAGGTGGGTGCAACATTTCACCCCAGCGAAACTGAGCAGAAACCGGTTGATATTGCCAGAGCCGCACTGGATAGCGCTAAAAAGCAGTTTCAGGATGTGCTGTTAGTGGATACAGCGGGTCGGCTTCATATTGATGAAGAGATGATGAGCGAAATTCAGCACATTCATCAGGCAGTCAGTCCCGTAGAAACCCTGTTTGTGGTGGATAGCATGACGGGGCAGGATGCGGCGAATACCGCAAAAGCGTTTAATGAGGCGCTTGAGCTAACCGGTGTGATACTGACCAAAACAGATGGCGATGCCCGTGGCGGTGCGGCTCTCTCGATACGCCAGATTACCGGTAAACCGATTAAATTTCTCGGTGCGGGTGAAAAAGTAGAGGCACTTGAGCCGTTTCATCCCGATCGACTGGCCTCAAGAATACTCGGCATGGGCGATGTGCTGAGCCTGGTTGAAGAGGTTCAGCGCAGTGTTGATGTGAAAGAAGCGGAAAAACTGGCAACGAAGTTTAAAAAAGGCCATGGCTTCGACTTCAATGATCTGAAATCCCAGATGGAGCAGATGATGAGTATGGGTGGGCTGGGTGGGCTGCTGGATAAGCTGCCAGGTATGGGGGGGCAGATGGCCAGTTTGAAGGACAAGGTAAATGATAAGGATGTAAAGCGGCTGATTGCCATTATTCAGTCGATGACACCTAAGGAGCGCGCTTTTCCTGATATTATCAAGGGGTCTCGCAAGAAGCGCATTGCGGCGGGTGCCGGCGTAAAAGTGCAGGAAGTCAATAAGCTGATGAAGCAGCAGCAGCAAATGAAAAAGATGATGAAAAAAATGAAAGGCGGGGGCATGGCAAAGATGATGAAAATGATGCAGGGAAAAATGCCCCCGGGTATGGGAATGTAGGAAAGTTTTTAGTTGTTAGCTAAACAGGGGGGGGAAACCGTCATTTAGCGCTTGCCCCCAGTCCCATAAACCGCTAAAATCCCGCTTTTCCCGCGACCGGAAGGTCATGTAGTGGGCACTAATTAACAAATTTTGAGATAGATACTAATGGTAACCATTCGTTTATCACGCGGCGGCGCTAAGAAAAAGCCTTTTTATCATGTAGTTGTAACGGACTCGCGGATGCGTCGCGATGGTCGTTACATCGAGCGTGTAGGCTATTTTAACCCGATGGCACGGGGTGCAGAGAAAAATCTTGAGCTGAGTCTTGAGCGCATTGATCACTGGGTTTCTCAGGGTGCAGGTACATCGGATCGTGTTGGTCAGCTGATCAGGCAGGCACGAAAAGCAGTACTAGACGCATAAAACCCGCTGTAGCCGTTTTCCTTGTGATATATGCAGCGGGGAGGCGAGTGCGTGGTAGAGCCAGATTCTACGACTGAAGCAGACGGCAGTCGACGGGTTACACTGGGTAAAATATCCGGTGTTTCTGGTGTAAAAGGCTGGATAAAAGTGCATTCTTTTACCGATCCGAGAGAAAAAATCGTCGAGTATGGTCGCTGGCAGATAAAGCATCAGGGGCAATGGCGAGAAGTGGAGCTCAATGGCGGTAGGCGTCAGGGCAAAACAATTGTAGCGAAACTCGAGGGTCTGGATGATCGCAATGAGGCAATGCTTTATACGGGTGATGAAATTGCAATATTTCGTAACCAGTTAGAACAACTGAATTCAGATGAGTACTACTGGTATCAGCTTGAAGGCCTGAGTGTGGTGAGCACCGAAGGTGTCGCGCTTGGCAGGGTTGATTATTTGCTGGAAACCGGTGCTAATGATGTGCTGGTGGTAAAGGGGGGTGACAGGGAACGCCTGATACCCTTTACACTCGGGCACACGGTTATTGAAGTGGATTTGCAGGAAAAACGGATTAAAGTTGACTGGGATCCGGCGTTTTAATGAGGTTTTCAGGTATTGGGCTTTACCCTGTTTCGTGAAATAAGCTAGCAGGTTAAGCAGATGAGATTTGATGTCGTAACACTCTTTCCCGAAATGGTTGAACGTGTTGCGGGTGCTGGCGTACTGGGTAGAGCGGTTAAAAATGGCCAGCTTCAGCTAAACCGCTGGAACCCCAGGGATTACACTGAAGATAGACATCGCACGGTTGATGATCGCCCTTATGGCGGTGGTCCTGGCATGTTGATGAAAGTCGAGCCACTTAAGGCGGCGATTTTAGCGGCAAAAAAAGCCGCAGGTGAATGTGGAATAACCGCTAAGGTCATCTACATGAGCCCACAGGGCAAAACCGTTACCCAGCAGGATGTAATGGCATTTGCCCACCAGCCAGGGCTGATTTTAATTGCTGGGCGCTATGAAGGGATAGATGAGCGTATTATCGACACATATATCGACGAAGAGTGGTCGATAGGTGATTATGTACTGAGTGGCGGAGAGCTGCCCGCACTGGTGTTGATTGATGCCATTGCGCGGATGATTCCCGGTGTGCTGGGGGATGAGCATTCAGCGCAGCAGGATTCGTTTATGCAGGGCCTGCTGGATTGCCCGCATTACACCCGACCAGAAGAGGTTGATGGTCGTTCGGTACCACCCGTGCTATTAAGTGGTAACCATCAGGATATAGCACAGTGGCGATTAAAACAGTCACTGGGGCGAACATGGTTAAGGCGGCCAGAGTTACTTGAGTGCCTGAACCTGACAGATAAACAAAAACGGTTACTGGATTCCTTTAAACAGGAAACTGATAACTGATACCGTATTTACATTTTGGAGTAAGACCATGAGTAACATCATCGCTGAGCTTGAAGCGGAACAGATGAGCAAAGACATCCCGGCGTTTTCGTCTGGAGACACTGTTATTGTGCAGGTGCGTGTAAAAGAGGGTGATCGTGAACGTTTGCAGGCCTTTGAAGGCGTGGTGATTGCAAAACGTAATCGTGGCCTGAATTCGGCCTTCACCGTGCGCAAAATATCAAACGGTGAAGGCGTTGAACGTGTGTTTCAGACATACAGCCCACTGATTGGCGAAATAAAAGTGAAACGTCGCGGTAAAGTGCGTCGTGCCAAACTTTATTACCTGCGTGGCCTTACTGGTAAGGCTGCACGTATTAAAGAAAAGCTGTAAGCGGAAGCATTCGCTGCAATTACTGAAAAAAGGGCGCATTTTTTGCGCTCTTTTTTTTGGTTTAAAAAAGCGGCAACTGTGCTACATACTTTTTTCTGTTATGTGATAATTACAAAACTCCTGATTCCGCCTGATGAATAAAAAAAACGCCATTTTAATGTTATTTATGTTGTTTAGTTGCAGCGTAGTAATGACTACGGCCTCAGTGGCAGACCCTTTATACGCTAAGGCGGCATCTGATGAAACGGGCGATAAAGTCGCTGTAGATACAAAAACAGAAGGCATAAAAGCGTCTGAAAAAAATGAGAGTAGCCGTGTAACGTCTGACCTAAAAATAACGGACAGTGTGATAGCAGATAAAACATCAAAAGGAGAGGCTGATGAAGGACTGGCGGATGAAAGTCTGCCAGCTAAAGCGAGGCAAACGAGAGAGCAGCACTTTAAAAACATTGATGAACTGGTGGTTTTGCGCGCCCCGGGCCTGGCCTATAGCTATTTGCAGAGAGAACAGCCCGATTACAACAGGCAAAATCCTCTTCAGTGGCTGTACTGGGAGCAAAAAAGAATTGCTTTATTGCAGTATATGCGCAAATGGTCGCTTATTAATCAGCGAGTGCTTGAGCAAAAGGAGCATCTTGCCAGTTTCAAAGTGGCTACAGCAGATAGAAACTGGTTTTTAAACGCACGCCTGAAGGCTTTGCTGGAGTTAAAACAGTATGATCGTGTGCTGAGTGAAACGCGCCAGCTGTTATGGAATGCCAGCAGTCTGGTGAACACCGATACGCTGGCCACCTGGCGGCGAATTATTATACAGGTGTACCTGAATCAGGGAAAAGTGAATGATACTCAAATCGCAATGCGCCGTTATCAGCAGGATTATGGCGAATTAAAAAATGAAGACGGTGTGACCTGGTTACAGCTACAGGCGCAGTTGCTCATTCAGCTTGAACACTATGATGAGGCGATAGTTAAGTTAGAGAAAATCAGAACATCGGAATCGCAGGCGCTTATTTTGCTGGCAAAACTTAAAGCTGAAAGTATAGCGCCTTCTGATGTGCTGGACAGTGTACAGCTTGAACTGGTGAGTATTAAAGATGATGTTGAGCGAAAATCATTATTTCAGTATGTTGCGCTGGTTGCATCGGTGGCGGCAAACGATACTGAGCAGGCTATTTTTCTGCTTGAAAGTCTGTTGTCAGATAGAGATATTAATTTATCGGGGTCAGTCATTCAAACTGGTGGGGTTAAAATAGACGCGGACACGCTGTGGGACTTTTATCTGGAAACCGGTAATAATGCGGCGAATAATAAGGGCTTGTTGCGGGGAGATGATGTGAGCTGGTACACATTAGCCAGTAATGTTTATTTGAGTGAGCCGATAATCGCAAAATCTTTATTTGCCGTTTTATCACTTAAGTCAAAAGCGTTAAAGCATAGAGAGCAGTCGATGATGCAGCTGGTGTCTTTAATTGAATCCAATGATCAGCCGTTGCAGCTGGTTAACCGGTTATTTACGGAATCTGGATACATACAGAGTTTATCCATTGTGCCTGCCAAAGTGCGTTATTTGCTGGTTGACTATAGCCTGTCGCGGGGTGATGTGAAAAATGCAGCGGATCTGATGGCGGATTTAAATCAGCCACCGAAAGGGCAGCCAAAATTTAACTGGAACTTACGTCGCGCGAGGGTATTGATTTTAAGTGGCTCGTTTAATCAGGGTGCGGATGTTTTACGTGAAATGCTCAGGCCTGAAACATTACAGCCCGAAGCATTACAGCCCGAAATACTAAGGAAGGAACCGCTACAGCAGCAAAAAACAGCGGATACTGAAGACGCTTCAGCACAGAAAACCGCACAGAGTAGCGAATCAGAAAGCACAGCGACAGAGGCAGATACACCTGCGGGTGGCATTAGCGCTGATCAGGTGGATAAGTACCTGCAGGTGGTGTTTGATTTGCAGGCCGTTGGTCAGTATCAGCTTTCGCTGAACCTGTTTAATCAATTGCAGAACGTGCTGGATGATGTGCGCTTGCATAGAGAGCTTACGTTCTGGAAAGCGGAGTCTTATCATGCGCTTGAACAGTATTCTCTGGCGGCATACCTTTTTTTGAAGTCGGCGGTGTCACCGGATAACGTGTATGATCCCTGGTATCATACCGCCACTTTTCGAGCGGCAGAGAGCCTGATGCAAGCGGGTTTGTATGAAGATGCTCGCCAGCGGTTTCTGCATTTGCTGAGTATTACAGACAATGTGGCACGTAAATCGGTTATCCGGCAGCGCCTGCAAAAAATTCAGTTAAAAGAGCAGATAAAATAATGCCGAGTACTTACTATAAAACTCCCTGGTGCCAGCTGAAAATCACACAGCAGAATGGTTGCCTGTGCCGAATAGATTTTGTAAGGGAACCTGGCGATGTGGCGGTGACTCAGGACATGATTTTAAGGGAAACTCTGGCGCAAATTGGCCGATACCAGCAAGCATCGACATTTGTATTTGAGTTGCCGCTTGATTTGCAGGGCACGGACTTTCAGCGCAGGGTCTGGTCGGCATTGCAGCAAATACCCGCAGGTCAGACAAGAACCTATGGAGAGCTTGCCAGAACACTGCAAAGTTCTCCACGGGCGGTGGGAAATGCCTGCCGGAAAAACCCGCTGCCTCTGATTGTGCCCTGCCATCGGGTGGTCTCGGCTCAGGGCATTGGTGGGTTTGCAGGGCAGAGGACAGGGCAGAAAGTTGATATAAAAGAGCAATTGTTACGCCATGAGGGGGTTGAATTCTAAAATCCTGCCCTCACCTGGAATATAAATTTATATATTCATTTTCGGAGTGCCCAATGACCGTTAAAGCCCATAAAGAAACCCTCGAATTCCAGGCAGAAGTGAAGCAGCTGCTGAAGCTGATGATTCACTCTCTGTACTCAAACAAGGAAATATTCCTCCGTGAACTAATCTCGAATGCCTCAGATGCCTGCGATAAGCTGCGTTTTGAAGCCCTGGCCAATGATGAGCTGTATGCAGGCGACTCAGATCTGAAAATTCACGTTGAATTTGATAAAGACGCTAGAACCCTGACTATTTCCGATAATGGCATCGGTATGTCACGGGATGAGGTGGTTGATAATATTGGCACCATTGCGAACTCCGGCACTAAGAAATATCTTGATTCATTAACCGGTGACCAGATTAAAGACTCGCATATGATTGGTCAGTTTGGTGTGGGTTTCTACTCAACCTTTATTGTGGCCGACAAAGTAACGGTTATTACGCGCCGTGCCGGTGTCGCCTCTGAGCATGCAGTGCTGTGGGAGTCTGAGGGCGAGGGTAACTACACGCTGGAAACCGTTGAGAAAGACAGCCGTGGTACCGATATTATTCTGCATATTCGTGAAGGCGAAGAGGAGTTTCTGGACAGCTGGCGTTTAAAAACGATTATTCATACCTATTCTGATCATATTTCTCTGCCAATTACGATGCCCAAAGAGCCTGAGCCTGTGGATGAGTCGGAAGAGGCCAAAGATAAAGATGAGATCGTTGTGCCTGAGAATGAAGTGGTTAACAAGGCCTCAGCACTTTGGGCGCGGGCTAAAAGCGACGTTAAGGATGATGAGTATAAAGAGTTCTATAAGCACATTGCACATGATTTTGAAGATCCTCTATCATGGAGTCATAATAAGGTAGAAGGCAGTCAGATTTACACCTCTCTGCTTTATATTCCTAAAAAAGCACCCTTTGACTTATATGAGCGTGAGCGCAAGCAGGGCATTAAATTATATGTGAAGCGTGTATTTATTATGGAAGACACCGATCACCTGATGCCTCAGTATTTGCGTTTTATTCGCGGTGTAGTAGATTCCGATGATTTACCGTTAAATGTATCGCGTGAAATATTGCAGCACAATAAAGTTATCGATAAAATAAAAGCTGCATCGGTGAAAAAAGTGCTGGG
>UOFG01000147.1_pt1 | contig 12491 bp, 9 predicted proteins | sample 1988411 | NCBI WGS metagenome assembly UOFG01 (sample SAMEA4712194, study PRJEB27164) | hydrothermal vent metagenome | biome: marine basaltic hydrothermal vent biome; feature: marine hydrothermal vent; material: mineral | place: Pacific Ocean | collected 2011-06-14/2011-07-23 | depth 1689 m
ATTGCTCGCTCAGACGGGCCTTTACTTCATGCTCAGGAAGGTCGACTACCTGTTGCGTGATGCCTGCAGTGAAATCAAGCATTTCGGCATATTCTGCTTCACTGGCCACGTCCCCGTTAACAATTGCCCCGCTGTAGTCAACACCCACATAATCAATTAGTTGCAAAAGCTGCTGCGTATCAGCCATCAGCGGGCGAGTGAAGAGTAGTACCAGAAGAGTGACCAGGTAGAAAAGAGATTTCATAGATGTCTCATGCAGCAATAGGCTAAACGATAATGATAACAATTATCATTATCATAATAAAGCCTGATCGCGAAATTTTATCCTGGCGGTAAAGAGGGAATGCCAGCAGCCTGTTGAATTTAATGCTAACATATTGATTATTATGAAAAAATTAGTTGGTTAAAAAAATTCAGTGGTATTTGAAAAGGCAGGTGTATTATTTCAGTTTGCGTACCATATCGAGTAGTCTGGGGTCATCCCAGGCTCTGCCACCGATAGCCCGGTATACAATATAACCTTCTGGATTAAGCACATAGGTGGTGGGCAGGCCCTTCATGGGCCATTGTTGTGCCGTTACGGCATTCTGGTCCAGGAGAAGAGTGAAATCAATTGGGTAGTCACCCAGAAAGCTGAAAATGGTGTCTTCATCTTCGCCGACATTAATGGCCAGCATCACAATGTTTTCATTTTTCAGGATATGCCATGCGCGGTTCATCGAGGGCAGTTCTTCACGGCAGGGTGGGCACCAGGTTGCCCAGAAGTTAACGATAACGACTTTGCCATGATAATCGGCAAGGGGGTGTGAAACACCTTCCATATCAGTCAGTTTAAATGAGGGTGCGATGATGGGGGGATTTAAAATGCTCAATGATTGCCCGGCAAATGCCAGACTCATTGCATTGAATAAGAGGGCGGAGAGAGCAATAGAAAGGATGTGTTTAAATCGTGTTGCGAGCTGAGTCATTGGGTTACTCCGATCTGTGTAATGCGATAACCGCGTTTTTGATGGCGTTTGATATTTCATCAGAGAGTGCTTCATTATCCACTGCACGTGCCAGAGAAACGCCACCAATTAACATTGAGAGGCTGGCCCAGGTTTTGTTGGTGTTCTGTGCAGACGAGGGTTTGCCATTGTCACTTGCCAGTTTACTGATTTTGAGTAGTTCAGCTTCAAACAGTGCCTGGGTGCTCGGCTCTGACCTGCCCACTTCAGCGGTCAGGCTTTGCAGTGCGCAGCTCTCTGATAGATCGCATGTGCGTTTCTGCCCGGTGTAGAATGCCGCAAATTCAGACCACCAGTTTTCACCATATTGCTGCTTTAAATCAGAAATAGCGCTCTGTAGCTCACCAAGTCCGCCACTTACTGCTTCATTAAAGGCCGCCTCCTTAGAAGCAAAATGCCCATAGAATGCGCCTGAGGTAACACCGGCTTCCCCGGCAAGGCCGTCTACGCCAATGCCTGAATAGCCATTTTTTTTAAAACTCCGCCCAGCGGCTGCCGCAATTCGTTGTCGGGTTTGTGCTTTCTGATCTGCTTTGTATCTCACGTGGATTTTGCTCGGTTCTGTTAAAAAGCGAATGTGATCGGTCTGCCCTGTATGGCCAGAGCGGGTCTCATACAGGGTATTTCAGGCTGAAAAGATCAGCTGGAAATGATGTCAGAGCGGCCATGGGGAAATAATATCATAAAATAAGGATTATTATTCTTTACAAAGTAACGATCGTTATATAATATAGTATCACGATCGTTATTTAATGATTTTTAATATTTATTAATAGAAACTACTCTTATTGGAGAATTTTATGCCTCTTACATTACATATTACCGAAGGCGTGTTGCCTTCAGGTGTCGAAAAAAAAGCCGTGAAACAGATGACCGATGTTTTTCTTAAGTGGCATGGTTTAACCGGGAATGGTGTTATGACACCGAATGTGACAGCAATGGTACAGGTGGTGCCAAAATCTACCACGTTTTCAGGCGGTGAAGCGGTGTCTGGTGTCTGGATTGAATGGAAAACGCCGTCGTTTGCCTTCGCAGACCGAGATATCCAGGCCGGCATTGCGAAAGAGTCAACAGATATTATTTATGAGCTGTCTGAGAGAAAGCAGCCAAAAGACAATATCTATTTTAATGTGGTTCATACGGTGGATGGCACATGGAATCTTGATGGAAAAGCGATGACCAATGAGCAGCTTGGTGAGGCGATTGCCGGGGGTTAGAATAAATTATCAGTCGCTAGTCGGAGGCTGGCGGCTGAGGGTGTTTTTTTGAGGGTTGTTTAGTTGTGATAAGAATTTTACATGTCATGTTGAGGGTGGGTGATTTATCGTGCTCAGTCGATTTCTATACCCGAGTGCTGGGTATGAAAGTGCTGCGCAGGTTTGAATCAGCAGAAGAAAAGTATACGCTGGTCTTTCTCGGTTATGCTAAGGAGTTAGATAGTTGCGTGATTGAACTGACGTATAATGAGGGCGTATCTGAATATGATACTGGCAATGGATTTGGTCATATCGCCATTGGTGTGGATGACTGTTATAAAGCCTGTGAGCTGATAAAGCAAAGGCGGGGCAGGGTCATTCGTGAAGCGGGGCTATTGCCGGGTAGTAATGAAGTGATTGCGTTTATTGAAGACCCTGATGGTTATCAGATTGAACTGGTAGAAGTGGTTAATTCGGCATGAAAATTATAATCACGTGATTGTGTTTTTTTTGCCCACACATATGCAATGGATATCCATAGTTAGAATAAGCCGGATAGTGTGTCGTGATCTGACTTACTGAGATGTCGCGTGGGTTTAGTTAAAAATGCTCAATAAACCAGAATTCCTGTCTTTTTCTTCAATAATTTCTGCGATTTTTTTATGCCCCGCAGCACTTGCCAGGTTAATGGCTTTATCGCGATTTTTATTTCTGATATCAAGGTCTGCCCCCTCATCCAGCAGCACCTTAACGACAGGTACATGGCCTTTTGATGCAGCGACCATCAGGGCCGTATTACCCAGTTTGTTTTTTATATTCGGGTCACTGCCGGCCGCTAAAATAGCTTTAACCGTGGATAGCTGACCTCGGTCTGAAGCCAGTATTAGCGGGGTGTTACCCGATGTGTTGGCAGTATCTATATCAACGCCTTTTTCAATTAGAATGTTTATTAGTGAGCTTGCACCTGATTTTGCGGCATAGCTGAGTATTGAAAATCCCTGATTGTCTTTTATATTGATATCAATACCATTAAGTAATAGCTGTTTTGTAATGGTGGGCTGGTTACTGCTGGCAGCATACCATAATGCGTTTTGCTTTTTATTGTTTAAGTAATTAACTTCGCCCTTATGCTGTAAAATTCGGGATACAGTATCTACATTTCCTTTTGCGCAGGCGAGCATCAGTGCGGTTTCTTTTTTCCTGTTCTGGGTGTTTACACTGGCTCCTTTATCAAGCAGAAATTTTATTAAATTACTGTTTTTCTGTTTAGCGGCGAAGTGTATCACTGAATTTCCGTCGGTTAACTGCGCATTGGGATTGGCACCCGCCTTAAGTAGTTTTTTTACCGCCATTTCGTGATTTTTTATAACCGCCCAGTAAAGAGGTGTTTTTCCACTTTTATGCTTTGTTTCTGTTCTGGCTTTGTGTGAAAGCAGTAATGAAATAATATCATTATAGCCTTTCAGCGAGGCGCGTGATAAAGGTGTGTGGCCTTCCCTGTCCGGCTTATTGATATTTGATGTGCTCGATGACAATAGCTTTTTGACCGCTTTTGTTTCGCCAAGCCATGCGGCGACCATTAACCCTGACCAGCCTTTGTACATCTGGTTGCTGCTACTCAATTTTTTGAGCTCTGCTAGCGATAGTGTGGAAGCTTTTACTTTTTTAGTCTTGCCGGTAGGCAGCTTTGCACCGTGCTGTTGCAGCAGGGCAACCATTTTTTTATGTTTTTCTCTGTTTGCTATGTCGATGGCGCTAAGGCCTTTTTTGTTTTTCTGCTGTACGGCTGCATTGTGTCTGATCAGGTATTTTGCGGAGCTGATATTACCATTACGAGCAGAGAGGATTAAGGCGGTGTTACCTTTCGCGTCTTTTTTCTTTATATTGGCTTTGTTATTAATGAGGAGCTTTGTTATTTCTGTATAGTTCTGGCGTGATGAAATGAGCAGTACGGTATCGCCATTGCTGTCGCGGATTTCTTTTTTGGCTTTTTTAGAGAGAAGGAATTTTGTTGCTTTTATGTGTGCCTGTTCGACGGCGACCATTAAGGCTGTTTTTCCATAGCTGTCCAGTTTATTGATATTAGTGCCTCTGGCCAGTAGTGCGCGCAGGGTATTGACATCGTTTTTCAGCGCAGCGCGGTGCAATGAAATCTTTTTGCTGGATGAACGGCTGTTTTTGGCTACTTTACCGCTGGTTGTGCTTTCTAGTTTCTTTTTTGCAGGCGCGTAGTTTTGTCTGGCTGACTCATTATACCACTTATCGGCAAGCTTTATATTGCTCGCAATACCTTCGCCTCTTTCATAGCTCATCGCGAGATGATACTGGGCTTTGGCATGGCCTTGCCTGGCAGATTTCTTTAGCCAGTAAACAGCAGATCTGTTGTTTTTTTTAACGCCGTGGCCGGACTTGTACATTGCAGCGGTCTGGTACTGTGCTTCCCTGTTGTTCTCAGCAGCGAGTATTTTGTATATTTTTAGCGCTTTGGCATAATCGCGCACCCTGATGGCCGATTTGGCATCGTTTAAATGATAGGCAAGCGTAGACTCAGCAAAGCCTGCAAGCGTTACCAGTAATATTAATAAGGTTAGAAATTTATTTTTAAGCATCATAATAGCATTACTCTACAAATCAGGTTGTTCCAAACTTCGCTTCCACTTCTATGCCAATTTCTTTAAGAAAAGGCGTGGGCAGTATACCGCCGGCACTTACAATAATGCCGTTATTAGGAATTTCAATTAATTTCCCGTCGTGGTCAATACTGACGGTGTCCTTGCCGATTTCTTTTACATTTGATTTCATTAGTACCGAGAGCTTGCCATCGGATTCTGCCTGGTCAACCTTCTGTCGGTTTTTCTCCTTGGCACGAGCAAATGCCTCGCTTCGATAGGAGAGTGTAACGGTTGTGCCTTCTTCATCAGCAATGGTAATGGCGGCTTCAAGTGCGCTGTCGCCTCCGCCAACGACGAGCACATGCTTGCCCGCGTACTCTGCGGGGTCGATGAGCCGGTAAACTACTTTGGGTTGTTCTTCCCCCGGCACGCCGAGTTTTCTGGGGGAGCCTCGCCGACCGATGGCAAGTAGAATAACGTGGGTTTTATAGGTGCCTTTGGAGGTTTTGACTTCGAAGCCGGTTCCCAGCTGGGTGACGGCATCTACTTTTTCCAGATAGTTAATTTCAATCTTCGTGTCTTTTTCAACCTTTTGCCAGAACGCCATTAAAATTTCTTTGGTCGTTTCGCCGAATTTTACTTCACCGACCATCGGCAGGTGAACCGGTGCGGTCATTACCAGTTTACCTTTGGGAAAGTTATAAACCGTGCCGCCCAGTGAATCCTGTTCAATGGTTTTAAATTTTTTTTTGTTCTCAAGTGCGCTGAGTGATGCCGCGAAACCGGCAGGGCCCGCACCGACAATTAAAATATCGAGCATGTCCGGTGTGGGTGGGTCACTCCGCTTGTTGATAAACTCCATTGCCTTAACGCCCTGGGTAATAGCATTACGAATGAGACCCATGCCACCTAGCTCCCCGGCAATATAAATGCCCGGTACATTGGTTTCAAAGCTGGTGGATACATTGGGTATTTCGACACCGCGCTTTTCGGTGCCAAAAACCAGCGTGATGGCATCAAATGGGCAGGCGCGAAGGCAGGCACCATGACCAATGCAGTAGGTGGGGTTAATGAGCTCTGCCTTGCCATCAATAAGCCCCAGAACCTTCTTTTTTCTTTCTGGACAGGCGGTTACACAGGAGCCACAGCCCTTGCAGCGATTAACGTTAATGACGGGATGAATTGAGGCGGGCTCGGTTAAGCCCGCCTTGACATTCTCTGTCATAATGCTTTCGCTGCTGGCGTACTTCTTTTTTTTACCAAAAAGATAGTACACCAGTATTATCAGTATGGGGGTAGAATAGATGGCTGCTGCAAACAGATCATCAAGGCTCATGATTTACTATCCTTTTAATTTAAAACGCAGCTGAAATTTAAATTTTCAGATGCAAAGTATTCACTAATAAACTACTGTTAGTAGTTGTGCTGTACTTAACGACATATTAGCGCAAACACGGAATTTTTCGTTACCGGCAACACTATGTAACCTAAGTCACATAGCCGGGTTTTATTTTTATCGAATCGGGTTTTGAATTACGGGCTTTGCTGCCGTAGTGCACTGCGAATAGACGAACGGTGTCTTTTCGGTGCGTTTTTCAGGAGTCTGCCTGTACCGCGTGGTTTTGCTTATCACATAGTTACCAGTCTGGAGCATAACAGGTAATGTCTGGCTGAAAAGTGAATATTGTATAAAATTTGCCGGGATATTGAAGATATTTGAACTGCTTCAAATTATTGGCCAGATCTCATGATTATTATTCGCTTATATGTATACTTCTGGTGCTGGAGCAGGGGTTCGTTGCAGTGGCTGTTCTACCCTGTATCGGAGTATTCGTATATGCTGATGATTTAATACCCTGAGTGAGCTTTAGTTCAGGTTCAGGTAATGAAAGAACGAGTAGTGTGTAGTCGTCTTAAATAATACAGATGGGTGGTAAGCGCTTATCCTGATGATAGTCAGGTGGTTGTGCTATTGCCGTGCGGCCAACAGATTAGTCTGATTTAAATATTTAGAGTTGTGAATTAAGATGCCAGATGCAGCAAAGTTAAAACCTGATGAGCTTATGCCTGAGAAGGCTAAACCTGAAAAGGCAAAGCAGCAGAAGGCGGAAGAAAAACCAGAACCAGAACCAGAACCAGAGCCAAAGCAGGCAGAGAAAAAAGCGACAGATAAATCGGTAATAGAGGCGCGTAAGGCACTTCATGCGATTGAAAATTACTCACTTCGAACCCCGGCATTAATACTGGTGATAGTGGTTTTAATTATCTGGGGGCTACTGGCGCGCTCGGAGGAATACCTTACGGCAGAGAACGGCCTGGGCTATGCACTGGGCATTATTGGTGGCAGTATGATGTTATTGCTATTGCTCTACCCGGTGAGAAAAAAAATGATGGTAGGCAAGTATCTTGGTTCGGTGCCTGCCTGGTTTAAATTCCATATGTTCTGCGGGGTTTTTGGTCCAATAGCGGTTCTTTATCATGCTAATTTCAGCTTTGGTTCCTTAAACAGCAGCGTGGCACTGCTGTGCATGATTGTGGTGGCCAGCAGTGGTCTTGTGGGGCGTTATTTTTATTCAAAAATTCATTATGGCCTTTATGGCCGTAAGGCTTCTCTGGACGAGTTGCGGGGTATTATTGATAGTGAGGAAGATCAGCTGTCTGCGGCTTATAAGCTGATTCCGGAAATCTCTGAAAAATTGAAAGAGTATCATAAGCAGGCAAGTATGCAGGTCGGTGTTGGCGAGAGTTTCAGGCGTTTTTTTACGCTGGGATTCAAACTAAGGCTGTCGTCGTTAACGCTGTCTGCTGAGCTTTACAGGGCCTTAAGAGTGCGTGGGGTAGAGGCAGGCTGGAGTGAACAGCAAACAAGAAAAAATTATCGTATTCTTAAAAAACACCTTCGTTCACTATTGCGCTCAATTATTAAAACCTGTGAATTTTCGGTTTATGAGCGTCTCTTCTCGCTTTGGCATCTTTTGCACTATCCGCTGTTTATTATGCTGGTGATCTCGGGTATTGTGCATGTTCTTGCGGTTCATATGTATTAGCGTTGGTGTATTAGCACTGGTGTATTAGCTCGGATTTATCAACTCGGATTTATTAATGCGCAAACTATATTTTATTCTTTTTGCCCTGAGCATGCTGGTTAGTTTTCCGTCACTGGCAGTGGTCTCTCAGCTTGAAAAACTGGTGATGCCGGGAAAGCTGATAGAGGGGCATGCAAAATATGAGGATGAGTGTTCAAAGTGCCATGAGTCGTTTGAAGCCGATCAGTCGGCATTGTGTCTGGATTGCCATAAGAAGGTGGCTGCGGATGTAAAAAAGCGTAAGGGTTATCATGGTAAAAGCAGGATGGTTAAAAATAAGTCCTGTAAAAGCTGTCATACCGATCACCAGGGGCGAAAAAAGGATGTTGTGGGGCTGGACAGGGAAACATTTAATCATAAAATTACGGATTTTAAATTAAAAGGTCGGCATTTGCATACAAAATGCACGGGCTGCCATAAAAAGAAGAAAAAATTTAGAGAAGCGCCTTCCGATTGCTATGCCTGTCATAAAGAGGATGATGCACATAATAAGAAATTAGGTAAAAAATGCTATACATGCCACAGTGAAGTTAGCTGGACTAAAATTAAATTCGATCACAGTAAGACAGATTTTCCGCTGAAGGGAAAACATGAAAAAGCCAGCTGTGAGGGCTGTCATCCCGATAATCGACACAAAGATACGCCCACAAAATGTTATTCATGCCATGCAATTAATGATGCGCATAAGGGGCGTTATGGTAAAAAGTGTAGTACCTGTCATAGTGAAAAGGAGTGGCAGACCAGTCACTTTAATCATAATAAAAAGACAAAATTCAGAATTAGAGGTAAACATAAAATTGTTGGTTGTGATAGCTGTCACAAACATAAAAAAGGCAGCATTTTTAGCAAGAAGAGTCATCCAGAGAAAAAATGCTATGCCTGTCATAAGGTGGATGATAAGCATCGTGGGCAGAATGGTAAAAAATGTGATAAGTGTCATTCAGAGACCGGATGGAATAAAAATAAATTCGATCATAATAGAGATACTAAATTCAGGATCAGGGGGCATCATAAGAAATTAAAATGTACTGCCTGTCACCCGAGTGGGAAGAAAAAGAAGAAATTAAAAACCGGATGTAATTTCTGTCATAAGCCGGATGATGTCCACAAAGGGCGCAGGGGAAAGCAGTGTGACAAGTGCCATAAGGAAACCTCCTGGACCGACAGTATTCGTTTTAATCATGATTTAACCGAGTTTCCTCTGTTGGGGCAGCATGCAATATTGCCCTGTGAAGAATGCCATGCAGAGGGTGAATTTAAAGGCGATACATCAAAAAAGTGCATTAGCTGTCATCGAAAAGATGACTCACATGATAAAACGTTGGGCACACATTGTGAGAAGTGTCATAACCCCAATGGCTGGGGGTTCTGGCTTTTTGATCATAATCGCCAGAGCCGCTTTAAACTGGAATACGCGCATAAAGGATTAAAATGTAAGGCGTGCCACAAAAAAGAAATGCAGGAGCACGTTGAGCAATCGGCAACCTGTATCGTGTGTCATGTGCGAGATGATGTTCATGGTGGGGATTTCGGCAACCAGTGTGACCAGTGTCACAAAACAGACAGATTCGATAAAAATATGTTGTTAAATTAGACCAGCGTTCAGGCAAAAATATTCAATATGGGATAATATTCCCAGATAATGTTTTGACTGGTGTCTCGAAAATGTTTGATAATAGTTGTTAGCAGGTAATTAGAAAAATATAAACTAAAGGGCACCTCTATTAATTGCCTGTGCCCTATGGATATAGATTGCTCCCTGTTCAGGATCAGGACTTGTTTTTGAAAGCATGCCCAATTTTGATATACATGGGCTGATGAGAAAACGTAACGCAGAGGGTATAATCAATTAACAGGGATGCCTAAAGTATCAGGAGACAATGTATAAAAATACATTGCTGAATAAAGAGTTAGCTTCGTTTTCTTATGTGCAGGCCTGTTGGTGGTTTTTACCAGATACAGGTTGTTAAATATTCATATATAGTTCTATATGAGCATATAGTTTTAATAAAAAAATATCAGGTTATATTGCTATGAAAATAAAAACAAAAAAACAGCAAAGTTTATTCGCTAAATTTAACGGTGGTTTATTTTTTCTACTGGCTGTTGTCTTTATTGCTGCTGGGTTGCACTCAGGTAATGCGTTGGCGATAAACCATTCTAAAGCGTTTAATCATTTTGATACAGGTTTCCCGCTGGAAGGAGCTCATCGCAATACAGAGTGTTCTACCTGTCATTTATACGGTGTTTTTAAAGGTATATCTTCTAACTGTTCAAGTTGTCATTCTAAATCTTCACGTATTAGTGCGACCTCCAGATCTACTTCGCATATTGCCACTACAGATACCTGTGAGTCGTGTCATTCAGCTAATGACTGGAGATCGGTTTCTCGGGTAGATCACACACAGGTGCGAGGTACATGTACTGCCTGCCATAATGGGAAGACAGCGAAGGGTAAAGGTGCGCAGCACATTGTAACGGCAAATAACTGTGATGTCTGTCATCGTAGCACTGCGTGGACTCCCGCGAGTAATCATGTTGAGCCACTGGCCGCCTGCTTTACCTGTCATAACGGGAGTATTGCCCGAGGCAAGGGGGCCAAACATGTAACGACTTCAGATACCTGTGAAAGTTGTCACAGTAAAAATCGTTGGGCACCCGCCACTAAGGTAGATCATAACGAGGTGCGTGGCAGTTGCAATACCTGTCATAACGGTGTGATTGCGACGGGTAAGAAGGCTAATCATATACCGACCACTGCAAATTGTGATGCATGTCATAGCACCAGTGGCTGGGTTCCGGCGACTAATCACCTTGAGCCATTAGCGGCCTGTTTTACCTGTCACAATGCGAGTATTGCCAGAGGTAAGGGCACGAGGCACGTGAATACCTCTAATCTTTGCGAAAACTGTCATGCTAAAAATAGCTGGACACCGGCAACCAGAGTAGATCATAACGAGGTGCGTGGCAGTTGCAATACCTGTCATAACGGTGTGATTGCGACGGGTAAAAAGGCTAATCACATACCGACTAACGCGAACTGTGATGTGTGTCATAGCACCCGTGCGTGGACACCGGCTTCGAATCACGTAGAGCCACTGGCGGCCTGCTTTACCTGTCACAATGCGAGTATTGCCAGAGGTAAGGGCACAAGGCACGTGAATACCTCTAATCTTTGCGAAAACTGTCATGCTAAAAATAGCTGGACACCGGCAACCAGAGTAGATCATAACGAGGTGCGTGGCAGTTGCAATACCTGTCATAACGGTGTGATTGCGACGGGTAAAAAGGCTAATCACATACCGACTACGGCAGAATGTGATGTGTGTCATAGTACCCGTGCGTGGACACCGGCTTCAAATCATGCGGAACCATTAGCGGCCTGTTTTACCTGTCATAATGGCAATATTGCCAGAGGTAAGGGTGCGAAGCATGTAAACACCTCCAACACCTGTGATAATTGTCACAGTAAATCGACCTGGTCGCCTGTGATTAAGGTTGATCACCTGGATGTAATTGGTAGTTGCTCATCCTGCCATAACGGGACGGTTGCCAGAGGTAAAGGTACGCGCCATATAAATACCAGCAATGTGTGTGAAGCCTGTCATCGCGATACGGGTTGGGTACCTGCGGTAACGGTTGATCATGCGCATGTGAACGGCACCTGTTCAAGTTGTCATAATGGTTCGGTTGCGAAGGGTAAAGGCACGAGGCATGTTAAAACGAGCAATAACTGTGAAGCCTGTCATAGCACCAATGGCTGGGTGCCAGCAACGCGAGTTGATCATAATGAAATTACGGGAAGTTGTTCATCCTGCCATAACGGTGTGATTGCCAGAGGTAAAACGGCGAATCATATACCCACGAATGCGGAATGTGACATCTGTCATCGTAGCACGGCCTGGAAACCGGCTTCAAATCATGCTGAGCCACTGGCGGCCTGTTTTACCTGCCACAATGGTTCAATTGCAACGGGTAAAAATGCAAGGCATGTGAGCACCAGTAATATATGTGATGCCTGTCATAGTCGTTCGACCTGGAAACCAGTGGTTAAGGTGGATCATAATGAGGTTACAGGTAGCTGTGCGAGTTGTCATAACGGCACGGTTGCCAAAGGCAAGAACACGGCTCATGCCAACACCAGTAATGTGTGTGATGCCTGCCATACGACGAATGGCTGGAAGCCGGTGCCTCGTGTGGATCATAATGAAGTGAATGGAACCTGTGCGAGTTGTCATAATGGCAGCATTGCAACGGGTAAGCCGAACGCTCATTTCTCCAGCAATCAGTGTGATCTGTGTCATAATACCAATGGCTGGGGCGGTGTTACGCGGTATAGCCACACGTTATACTTTGAGCCCACCCGGCACAGTGGCAACTTAAAGTGCAACAGCTGTCATGCTCGAAATGGTGATGCGGTTAGCTATCCTGATAACCCTGGATTAAAGCCTGATTGCGGAGCCTGTCATACGCATGATTATGATCCGGGTGAGCACAGAAATGTATCACCTGCATCGCTAAAGAACTGTTCTGGCTCATGCCATGAACCCGGTCCTGAGCATCGGGTATCTGACAGGGACTGGGGATAGG
>UOFG01000135.1_pt1 | contig 12389 bp, 15 predicted proteins | sample 1988411 | NCBI WGS metagenome assembly UOFG01 (sample SAMEA4712194, study PRJEB27164) | hydrothermal vent metagenome | biome: marine basaltic hydrothermal vent biome; feature: marine hydrothermal vent; material: mineral | place: Pacific Ocean | collected 2011-06-14/2011-07-23 | depth 1689 m
GTTTTGTTACGGGCATTTAAGGCGCTCTGCAACACCGCCAGCGGGGTTTTAAGGCTGTGGGCAAGGTCTCCCAGCGCATTACGGTAGCGTGTTTTCTGCTTGCGTTCCTGTTGCAGTAATAAATTAATATTGTCGGTGAGGTGTTTTATTTCTTCCGGGTAGCGCTCTTCTATCTGAAGCTGGCTGCCGGTTTCAATCCGGGTTAGTTCCGCTCCCACTCGGCGCAGTGGTAACAGGCCCCAGCGCAGTATGGCGGTCTGGCTAATGAGCAACAGCACTGACATGGCCAGCAACCAGCCCCATAAGGTGGAGCGGTACTCGTTGATCTGCCTGTTAAATGACACCAGGTCTGTTGTAATGTTAAAGGTGAGTGGCGTGCTGCTGGTATCCGTTACCCAGTGAATGCCATACGCAAAGGTGTAGTAATTCTGTCGGTTAACAGTGCTTTTGCTGAAGTGCTGATGACCGCTTTGCAGTGCTTTGGCAGGGGGGAGTTCTGTTCCCAGTACAGAGGAGGATTGCCATAGTATCTGTCCTGTCTGGTTGGTAATGTATGCATATACGCCGGAGCTGGGTAGCCCTAGCAGGGCATCCAGTTCGCTGGAGGGCATGAGTATTTCATCTTCAGTGACTTCCGCCGCTGCCAGCAGTGCGTATAACTGGCTAGTGAGTTTATCGCGCAGGGCGCTCTCGGTGCTTTCAGCAAAGGCGCGATTAAGCGCGGCGGCCGTCAGGGTGATGAAAATAGCCAGTACCAGGCTAGCGCTTAAAATAATTCGAAGATTAAGGGACATCTGTCTGCTTTTTTATAGGCCTTTGCCATCGCACAGTGTAAAGCGGTATCCCCGGTTGCGCAGTGTTTCTATGGGGGTAAGTGTTCCTTCGGGGTCGAGTTTTTTGCGCAGTCGGCCTATTAGCACTTCAATGACATTGCTGTCACGCTCGTCATCGTGTGGATAGAGGTAGTCTGCGAGGCGGGATTTGGACACCGCTTCACTGGTATGGCGCATCAGGTATTCCAGCATGCGATATTCAAAGGCGGTGACTTCAATGAGCTGGTTGTTTCGCAGTACCTGTTGTGTTTCCAGTTTTAGCGTAATGCCGCCACAGCTGAGTTCCGTGCTGGCTGAGCCACTGGCACGGCGCAGCAGGGCTTTAAGTCGTGCCAGCAGTTCCTCCATCTGAAAGGGTTTGACCAGGTAGTCATCTGCACCAGCTTCCAGGCCTTCTACTTTTTCCTGCCAGCGACTGCGAGCGGTGAGAATAAGAACGGGGAGGGTATGACCCTGTTCGCGCAGTTTCTGGATAATTTCAATGCCTGATATGCCTGGCAGGCCAATATCAATAATTGCGGCATCCAGCGGGTACTCGGAGGCCAGAAAATAGCCTTCATTGCCATCGCTGCTGGTATCTACGGTATAACCTTCGGATTCCAGCTGAGTTCTGATATCGGTGAGTAAGCCCGGTTCATCTTCAATAATTAGAATACGCATAATTTCTAATGCTGCTTACGTGAAACTTTGCCGCTGCTGGCATTGACCAGAATAACGCGTACTTCGCCGCCTGTGCTGAGTACTTTAATGCGGTAGTAGTGGCCTGAGCGCTTAACGGCCAGTATGCGCCCCGGGTGGCTTTTCTGAGCAATTTTTATGGCCTGATGTCTGCTAATGTCCTGTGCCTGTGCCGGCGCTGTGAATAAAAGCATAATCAGTAGAGAAAGGCGAAAAAGCATGGGTTTCATAAGCCGGGCCGTAGTGGTCTAGGGGTGCAGTTTACACCGCCACGTTAGCGGTTACCATACGGCAGCCTGTTCTCTATTATTTGCTGCTCTGGTGGCCGTTTTAGTGGCTGTTCAGGCTCAGTGTCACATTGCCTGGATGCAGGCCCAGTGTAAGTGCCGGAGTAATAACTGGAGTAATAACCTGGGTGTGTACCACGGGCACAGGCTGATAAACAGGCGTTACCGCATCTGCATGGGTATTATTGATGTACTGTGGCTGGTATGAGCTGTAGTGTGAGCGCGCGCGGTAATGCGGTTTTGTGGCACGTTTGTAGTGTGGGCGGGCCTGTTGCTGGTGTCTGATAACGTTACGGCCACTGCTGCGGGCGTGTGCCTGTCTGGCCATGCCTCTGTTATGTTGTACAGATGAGCTGCTGCTGTGCTGTCGGCTGTTATTGTCTCCAGCGACTGAAACGCCAGGTGCCAGAATCAGGCTGGCAGCAAGCATACTTAGAAAAGGCAGGGCTTTCAGGGTTGATTTAATGTTCATCTTTTTATTCTCCGGGTTGTTATTAAAGTCTCAGGTCTGTTCTGATGGGTTAACTATACGCGGGGTTAGCTGAACGGAAGCTGAACGGGGGAATGTATCAGGAAACAGTGGCTTAATGGCTAATATCGAGCGATGTCAGGATCAGGGTATTTAACCCGGTAAATGAGCCTGTTTCCAGGCAGGCAGGAGCCGAGCTTAAAGGAAAATACTCGCGGTGCCACCCAGGTAATGGATATCTATTTCAGGTGCTCCGGTAGTCTGTAGTATGATGGTCAGGGTAAGAGATCTGTAAGATCTGTCTTTTGCCGGGGCTGAGGCCCCGGTTCCTGTGCGATACCCCCCCCCTCGGAAGTGAGGCTTTAGCTTCGCTCTGGTGCAGCAGGAGTGGATGCCCGGTATTCAGAAGTCACCATGATTTCCTGTGCTTAATATGAGGGCGTTACGGTTCAAACGCTCCGAGTGCACCCAGCCTGACTGTTAATATTTCAACATCTGTTATAGCCACATGTGGCCCCTGCCGAATATTGGCAGGTGTTATCCAGAAAGTTCCGGCTTCGCAACGCCTGCCTCCTGTTTCCACGGTGCCTGAAACAACTAAAACATATTCATTTGCTGGGTGTGTATGAGGCGGGATTTTTGTTCCCTGCAAAAATCGAGCTCGATGTATAGAGCCTTCCGGTACTGGTTCGGCTAAAGCGACAAAACTAACACCGGCCATATCGCCGAACGGCTTCCAGTTAGAATTTTCTATATCATCAAATGTTTGTTTCAGCGGGTCTTTCATAAAGTTTTTCCTTCTCAGGGTAAATATGATATAGTAACCTATAGTTACTATTGTCGCAATATGAAATTTATAACTGATATGAATAAAAAAACATTACCTGAAAATAACCACAATCGATCAGCTAATTTGAGGCAATGCCTGCTTCGTGCATCACGCTATGTTAATGCAGCCATTGTTGAGGGTTTACATCAGCGTGGATTCACGGAATTACGCTCAACACATACCGCGCTTCTTTCAAATCTCGATCTTGAAGGAAATAAATTAACTTTAATTGCTCAACGTGCGGGCATTACTAAACAGGCAATGGGGCGATTAGCCGATGAACTGGTTAAACTAAATTACGTCACTAAAACCCCCAATAAAAATGACAGGCGTTCAGTAACCATTAAACTGACGCCAGAAGGGCTTAAACTAATGAACTGTAGCTTTATGATTATGGAAGAATTAGAAAATCGCTGTACGCACCGCCTTGGAGGCAGTCGTTTTAAAAAACTGCTTTCTTCATTGCAGGAAATTGTAAACGAATTTGAAAATACCTCGGAATAAAAAATAATGGTGAGGATAACTGTATACAAGGTGGCGTGAGGAGAGTTTATTAAACATTGTTCCTTGGCTATATTTGTTTTTTATAAAACATAATGAATTATTTCAAATTTTAGTATATTCATCATTTGTTATTAAGTTAACAAGTTTATGCACAACTGGTGATATTGAAAAAACTACAGGAAAAGAAAATATGAAAGAAAATCCCCATGATTTTAACCAGACAAAAATTACATTGCTTTCTAATCCAGTATTATAAATGGATATAACAAGCGACATAAGGCATGACATAAATAATGACATAATTAGTGAATAAACTATTTTTTTATATTCAAAGTTAATCATTAATTTCACCTGTGTATTTCACCTGTGTATCCCCTCCCTGTGTATCCCCTGTGTATCCCCTGTGTATCCCATGGGTAAACTACCCATTTTGATGGAACTCGATTACGTTTTTATCCTGATCTCGAATAAAAAACATAATACTGCCATCTGGTAATGTTATCGGACCTTCTGTTATTTTTATTCCCAGGGATTTTATTTTAAGCTCAGTAGATTTTATATCTATAACATTTAGTGAGATATGTGTGTATCCAGCATGTTTTACAGGTATATCCATTAAAATATTATGCGTTGTATCAGCGTTAGCATTTATTATAAAATTAATATTCACACCTGATTCATGTTTCATAATTGCAACAGGTTCTGGCCCTACTGGGCCAGTAATAAATTTAAATCCTAATTGTTTATAAAACCTTGTTGCGTTATCAAGATTTGATACCCTTATACCAATATGATTTATTCCGATAATTTCTTTCATAACAATTTCTTCTAAAGTATTTTACTTGTCTAAAACAACAGGGTAATCGTTATACCCTCTTTCACCAGGTGTAAAAAAATATTCATAATTCGGCTGGTTTAATGGAATGTTTTTTTTAAACTTATTTACCATGTCGGGATTGGCTAAAAATGCCTGGCCAAATGCAACCAAATTAGCTTTTTGTTCACTTAATATTAATCCTGCCTTTTCTTTATTTAGCCCTCCACTTGCAATAATATTGCCTCCAAAGGATTTTTGGATTTTTGATTTTACTGTATCAGTAACTTGAGGTGCGCCTTGTGATGAATGATCAACAATGTGAATATAATTCAAGTTTAATTTTCCAAATTCTCCCGCTAAATATTCGAAAGTATCATCCATTTCATCAAATAGTGCCATATCATTGTATGTTCCGTAAGGAGATAAGCGAATTCCCGTTTTGTTTTCCCCTATAGCACTTGCGACTTGCTGTGCGACCTCAATTGCAAATTTACAGCGCTTTTCTTTATTCCCCCCATATATGTCTGTCCGGTGGTTTGAACCAGGGTTTATAAATTGATCAATAAGGTAGCCATTTGCACCATGTAACTCAACTCCATCGAAACCAGAAATAATCGCGTTTTCTGCCGCCTTTACATGCTCTAGTTGTGCCTGCGCTATTTCACTTAAGGTCATTTTTCTGGGAACAGGAAAAGCTAGCATCCCCCTGCTATCAGTGTGCATTTTACCACTCGCTGAGATAGCGGATGGCGCTAATATTGTGGTGTTTTTTTCCATGTTTTCTGAGTGAGATATGCGACCTGTATGCATTATCTGTATAAATATTTTTCCACCTTTTTCGTGTACAGCATCAGTAATTTTTCTCCATCCATCTATTTGTTTTTTATTATAAATACCCGGGATTCGAGGATAGCCTAAACCATTAGCAGAAGGAGCAACTCCTTCGGTGATTATCAATCCTGCATCAGCGCGTTGTGAATAATATTTAACCATTAAATCGTTAGGGATATTTCCAGTTGCTCGTGAACGTGTCATTGGTGACATGACAAGGCGATTGCTTAGCTCAATTCCACATAAATCAAAAGCTTCAAACATTTTCATAGTACTCTCCTTTTTTAGAGGTTCAATAACATTGAAGCTATATCGTATATGTTTATGTAAGCCCTCACCTTACCAATTGGTAAGAAATAGAAATTATTTAAATAGAATTGCTTCTAAGACGTGACAGGGATGCTTCTGTGATGCCGAGATAAGAAGCCAGGTGGTATTTTGTGATGCGATGAAATACTTCAGGGTACTGTTTAATAAAATCGCTATAACGATTTTTTGCACTACTCTGTAAAAAACTACGTTCTCGATTCATTTTTTTAACTAAAATACTTTCGGTTAATTTATGCTGCAACCGCTCGATCATTGGGTTATCTTCAAATAATCCCTGGAAATCTGAAAACTCAGCTATTAGGACGGAAGTATCTTCGATTGCCTGAATACCATAAGGATCTATCCATCCAGCACCTTTAGAAAAAGATGTAGACATCATTTTCTCTGAAAGAAAAGCTCTGTTCCATTCTTTCCCATCTTCAGTTAAATAGTAGTATCGAACTAGTCCAGAAATAATAAAAAATATACTGTTGTTTTCCTCAACGGGTTCGATAATGTGTGTGTTATTTTTATATTTTTTCAGTCTGAATATGTTTAAAATAATATTGAAATCTTTTGGTTTTAAGCTTACGTGCTGTTCTATAAAAGTTTGAAAATTTTTAATATGTGAGTTGTTCATAATGATTGTTTAGTTTAATCAAGCCTGATATTTTGTTAGTCCGACCATAATATAGTCTGGTTTTTATGGAAATATAGAGCGAAGCGAAAGCCATAAAAGGTGAGGCATGTTATGGGCTGGGTTGAGCTTTTAGCTGTATGTGTTATTTCAAAATGCCCTCAGAAATTGCGTTATGTAACTTTAGCTCTATGGCTTTCCAGATGATTTCTGAGCCTTCTTTAATTCTACTGTTGATGGCAAATACTTTTTCTTTTGAAATATTATGTGCTTTCCAGCTATGTCCATTTCCGTGAAGATTGTGAAAAATCGGTGGGATACGATCAATGGCTTTGGCATATTTAGCATCTGCTGTTTCTCCAGCTTCAAACTCATACCAAAGAGCCAGATGCTCTTCCTGTTTTTTTAGCGGCAAAATCCCAAATATTCTTTTGACGGCTTCTGCCTCAGCTTCTTTTGTTTCAGGTGTTTCGCTTTTATATATTATAGTATCCCCTGTGTCAATTTCACCTAAATCGTGGATTAAAAGCATTTTTATTACTCGATCTATATCAATTTCCTCATTTGAGTAATCCTTTAACATGAGCGCGCACAAGCAAACGTGCCAGCTATGCTCGGCTGAATTTTCATATCGTTCTAGCCCAACTGGTCTGCTTTTACGATGTACATCTTTCAGTTTTTCAATTTCAACCATGAAATCAAATATCTTCTGCACTTCTTCCAGAATAACTCCGTTTTTCATCTAACGTTTTATAGAACCTGGCCGAACACCTGTAGTAACTATTGATATCATACCACCACAGGCGTAGATTGCTAATCAATAGAAGGAATCAATCATAATCCAGGGAACAGATTATGCAAAAACCCCGTTACACTCAGATTTTACCTGAAACTACGCCTTATTATCACTGTATATTTCGCTGTGTTCGACAGTCATGGCTTTGTGGTGAAAATTATGAGCATCGTGGACAACATCAGGACGGCGTTTCTGTGCTGGTGCCTCTGATGTGATGTCAGATGTCTGACATCACAACTTAAGCAGATAGTCTCCTCCTCGAAGAATAAAAACACCAGTTTAATCAATTGTTTGTACCGAATTATTTCAGAGGTGAACAGAATTTGTATCGACTCATGCCAGAATGAATGTATTTAGCCTGGCATGAGCGATGTTTTAATAAACCCCTTGCTCAAGCCGCTGTTTTTTTATTACGCCGGGAAATACCGACCAGGCCGGTCAGGCCTGCAGCAAATAACCAGATTGCTGCGGGCAGTGGTACAGGGCGAACAAGCAGGTTGCCAAATTGAGGATTAGCATAGGACTGTAGTGACGCTTCGCCTCTTGTGATGGCGGCAAAATACAGCGTGTCATCTAAAAGACTAAGTTCTGTTTTATAGACCCAGTCACCTTTTAGCCCGCCATCAGGTGTTACAAATGGATGATAATAGCCTTCGCTGATGAGCCGACCATCGGGTAAAACGGTGGTGGCTCCTAATAAATTAATGAGTGCAGTGACTTCATTTATCTGACCGGATACAGGGTCGTTGGATGTGATGGTAATCCCGGCATTCTGAAAAAGCGTGCTTACATCACTTGTTAAAGCATAGCGGAAACCCTGAGCACTGAAAACAGGATTGCTCTGTACGGCATCTGGCGACAAACCCTGAGTAACCGTTAAATCAAGCCATTCAAGACCTGTAACCGTGTCACGGGTAATTAAATTATCCCCTGGCGTGAGGTAGTCGCTAGATACAAGTGCTGCGTGTAATGGACTGGATAAAACCAGGAGAAAAAGTATGGTTAGATGCTTAGTCATTTCAAGCCCCTTTGAAGACAACTTAATGCCTGTTTTTAAAAGCCCTAATAGAACACCGATGTTCAGGTGATAAATTGTCCAGGTTCGTGTGCGGCGTCAGGTCGAGGTAAAAAATGTAAACATACAGGGTGTAAATGTACATTTTTTAACTAAATAATGGCGTTAATCAGTGGAAAGCTGGATAGTATTATCTTAGCAAATAGTAAAAGGTGGGTATGTAGGAAAAACCTTAATATGTTATCAGGCGTTTCGTGTTTTTATATCGGGCATTGTGCTGTTGTGAGTGTCCTGAATGTGCCCTAAAGATATTTACGCCAGTGTTCCGGGCGTTTGTCTCTACAGCCATGATGGTTGCAGGAGTAGCGTTTAACAAAAACCTGTGTGGTGCTATCGGTAGTGTCTGATACGCCCAGATTTGCCCGCTGGGTTTCTTCAGCGTAATGGTAAAGCGCACGTTTCATTCGATGCAGCAGGCGACCATCCAGATGGTATCCCAGACGTATCAGTACTTTTTCAATGGTATCCAGTGTCAGATAACGAACATCATAGGTAATATACAGACAGAGTTCATCTGCCAGTGTGATGTCGATTACCCCTTCAGCATCCGATAATAGCATAAGGGCACTGCGCCCCTGATCGGGGTCGGGGTGAAGGTGGCAGAAGCGAAGTTCCCGCCGTTTAATTAGCTCATCTGTGTCGCTCATAGGCTTAAACATAGAGGAAATGTGGTTATTTTACAAGTACTAATTAAGCGGGCCGTTCTGTTGATGAGTTGATTAAGAGTAATAGTTGTTTTTTTATAATCTGTTGATTTATATTAAAAAATACCCGTCGTCAGACGAGGGTTTCCTGATAAATCCAGATGCTGGATGATATTTTTATAAGTATTTTTTATGAAAATATCGTGCATTTTTTGCTTTTGATCATGTCCATGCTCGATAAATAGCCTTCCTTCTCGTTTCAGGCCGCTTCTGGCCTGCGCGGCAATCAGGCGAATATCATCCAGCCCATCGGTGCCAGAGGCCAGTGCGTTGATGGGTTCAAAACGCACGTCGCCCCGCTGCAGGTGAGGGTCATTAATGGGGATATACGGTGGGTTGCAGGCAATGATATCGAATTTTAACCCCTGTACGGCTTCAAGCCAGTTACCCTGGCGGAATTCAATCTGCGTCAGGTGCAGGGCCTGTGCGTTCTGCTCAGCAACCTGTAGTGCTTCTGCGGAGATATCAGTGGCGAAAATTCTCCAGCCGGGGCGTTCACAGGCTATTGCCAGGGCGATGGCTCCACTGCCCGTGCCCAGGTCAAGCAGTTGTATGTCGTCATTCTGTGGGCAGTGTTGCAGGATTTGCTCTACCATAAGTTCGGTGTCCGGGCGTGGGATCAGGGTGTTTTCATTAACTAAAAGATCCAGCGACCAGAATTCTCGATGGCCTGTAATGTGTGCAACCGGGTGGCCGGCACAGCGTTTGTCCATCAGCTGCTGGAATGCGTCCAGCTGTATTTTATCAAGGGCTTTATCGGGCCAGGTGGCGAGCCAGGTGCGGGTTTTTTGCAGGCTGTGGGCGAGCAAAACCTCGGCATCCAGGCGAGGGGAGTCGCTCAGCTGTTCTAGCTGCTGTGATGCCAGGGAGAGTTGCTGGTTAATGAGCATCGGGCAGAGGGGTTTCCGCTCTGAGCTTATTGCTGTTCAGACAAAGCGGCCAGCTGTTCTGCCTGGAATTCGTTAATGAGCGGCGAAATGACCTGGTCGAGTGAACCCTGCATAAACTCATCCAGTTTATATAAAGTGAGGTTAATGCGGTGATCGGTGATCCGGCCCTGGGGGAAGTTATACGTGCGAATGCGCTCCGAGCGATCACCGCTGCCCACCAGTAATTTGCGGGTTTGTGCCTGTTCTGCCTGCTGTTTTTTCTGCTCTGCGCTAACCAGTCGAGCCTGTAGCAGTGAGAGGGCGCGGGCCTTGTTTTTGTGCTGTGAGCGCTCGTCCTGGCATTCTACTACTACACCCGTGGGCAAGTGAGTCAGGCGCACGGCAGAGTCGGTTTTATTAACGTGCTGACCACCAGCACCCGAGGCGCGGTAGGTATCAATGCGCAGGTCGGAGGTGTTGATGGTGATTTCTTCCATCTCATCCGGCTCCGGTATAATGGCTACGGTGGCCGCCGAGGTATGTACACGGCCCTGAGATTCCGTTTCTGGCACTCTTTGCACACGGTGTGCACCAGATTCGAATTTTAATTTTGAATAAGCCCCATGGCCGACAATGCGTGCAATAATTTCCTTATAACCGCCGTGTTCGCCCTGGTTTTCACTCATGATTTCAACCTGCCAGCGCTGGGTTTCGGCGTATCGGCTGTACATTCTGAACAGGTCGCCCGCAAAAATAGCGGCTTCATCACCGCCAGTTCCTGCGCGAACTTCCAGGTAAATATTGCTGTTGTCGTGGGGGTCTCTGGGGAGCAGCAGCTTTTGCAGATCCAGCTCAAGGGAGGCGCTGAGTGCCTGTGCTGTCTTTTTCTCCTCTGCGGCCATATCACGCATGTCCGGGTCGTCTTCTTTGAGCATTTCCTCTGCGGCTTCAATATCATTCTGCGCGTTCTGATAGCGGCTGAAAACCTGAGTAACGGGTTCCAGCTGAGCGTATTCCATGGATAATTCACGGAACTTGTTCTGGTTGGAAAGGGTATCTGGGTCACCCAGGAGGATACCCACTTCTTCGCGGCGTTCACAGAGGGTTTCGAGCTTGAGACGAATCGAGTCTTTCATAAAAGAGGTCTTTAACGGTGCTGTTATCGAGGTTTGTTAGTGTTTTTTGAATCGTTACTTAAAAATAGCTGGCGCGCATAATCCAGCAGGTCGTGGCGGCTGTTTTCACCGCTCTGGCGCAGGGTGGCGCTAGGCTGGTGGAGTAATTTATTGGTCAGGTTACGGGCCAGTAAGGCCAGGGCATCTTCAGGGGATTTGCCCTGAGCCAGCTGGGTCAGGGCTTTCTGTAATACATCTGCAGAAATGTTTTCGGCATTTTCACGAATATCCCGGATAACCTCGACAGCGTCCAGTGCCCGTTCCCAGCTGAGAAAGTCGTCTACCTGGTTATCAATGATTTCTCGTGCCTGTTCAGCCGCTTCCTGGCGTGACTCAATATTCTCCTGAATAATGTCCTGTAGATTGTCTACGGTGTATAGAAACACATCGTCAAGCTCATTGACCTCGGTTTCAACATCGCGGGGCACGGCAATATCGCAGATAAACACCGGTTTGTGTTTGCGTTTTTTCAGAGCATTTTCCATCGCGCCCTTGCCTAAAATAGGCAGCGGGCTGGCGGTGGAAGAAATAATAATGTCGGCCTGGTGCAAATAGCTGGGAATCTGCGGCAATGAAATGGCTTCGGCAGTGAACTGACTGGCCAGTGCCTGGCCTTTATCGATGCTGCGATTAGCAATAATCATTCGCTTAATATTGCTGCCCTGCAGGTGCCTTGCGGCCAGTTCTACGGTTTCACCTGCGCCGATCATCAGTGCGGTGAGCTCATTTAACTCGCCGAAAATCTGTTTTGACAGACTCACGGCTGCAAAAGCAACAGAAACCGGGCTTGAGCCGATAGCGGTGTCAGTGCGCACCTGTTTGGCCACCAGGAAAGCGTGTTGGAACAGTTTGCCCAGTAAATTGCCCATGGTGCCCTGTTCATTGGCCTGGGCATAGGCCTGTTTCATCTGGCCCAGTATCTGGGGTTCTCCCAGTATCAGGGAATCCAGTCCACAGGCAACCTGAAGTGCGTGGCGGATAGAGTCGATGTGCTTATGGCTGTACAGGTGGCGATTAATTTCTGAACTTTCCAGACCATGAAACTGGCTCAGCCACTCAACCACCTGATCAATGACCTGTTGAGCCAGCTCGCCATCCACTTCGGATTCAGTCGAGCAATACAGCTCTGTGCGGTTACAGGTTGATAAAATCGCCGCTTCTTTAATGCTTTTCAGGGCTGACAGGGATTTTACTGCCTGTGCAAGGTTTTCTGGCGAAAATGCCAGGCGCTCACGGACATTAACCGGTGCGGTTTTATGATTTAAGCCAAGTGTGATGATCGACATACAGTTAAGTTTAGGACAGGCGGTCAGGCCCTTCAGGAATCCAGTTCGCTAAACCCACAATTTTGGGCTAATTAATGGGGCATTACAAGAGGCGGTGCATCGCAATGCCAATTAAGTTACCTGAAAACAGGGCATCGGGTCTAAATTTTAGTGCCTGACCCCCTTCATTAGACAGAGCCTGCGCTCAATTAGAGATATACAGTATATACATGATTTTGTTTTCAAAAAGTTGAACTTCATTGCCTTAATACTCATCTTATGAGTAATGAGTCAGGTAAAACTGGTTATAT